>Ga0164308_10000257_pt1 | contig 28449 bp, 22 predicted proteins | sample Whisoiple_246_MG_FD_109983 | JGI IMG/M metagenome (GOLD analysis project Ga0164308, IMG submission 109983) | Soil microbial communities amended with fresh organic matter from upstate New York, USA - Whitman soil sample_246_MG | ecosystem: Environmental > Terrestrial > Soil > Unclassified >... | reverse complement strand
TCGAGCAGCCCGGAGCCCGCGCGCTGCAAGGCCTCCCACCAGAGCATCGGGTCGACCTTGGTGCCGGGTGGATGCGGCGCCGAAGCCTCATCGACGATCACCCCGTCGGAAGCCCGGACCAGCAACACCTTCGTGGACTGGGTCGACGAATCGATCCCGGCCACCAGGACTTCCTTCACGATGCCTCCTGCAATCTGGCCAGCGTCGGATCTGAGATCAACTGCTCGATGCCGACATGGGCGGCGCCCAGTGCCGCCGCCTCGAAGCCGAGCTCGGAGAACACCACGCGGCACATCGCCGCCGGCAGGGCCAGTACCCGCGAGCGGAGCTCGGTGACGACGGTCCGTTCCAGGTAGTCGCGGACCGCGGGATAGTGCCCGCCGAGCACGATGGTGTCGGGGTTGAGCACGTTGGCCAGGATGCCGATGCCGATGCCGAGCCAGTTCGCCTGCTCGGCGAGGGCGTCGAGCACCCGCTGATCTCCGGCCGCCGCGAGCCTGGTCACCTCGACCAACTGCGCGCCGAGATCGACCCGTTCGTCCGGCGACGGTTCCCCGGTGCCGGCGACCATGTTCAGCAGGGCGGCGAGCCCGACTTCCGTCTCCCAGCAACCCTTCCGGCCGCAACCGCAGAGCCGGTCCGGTTGGCCGACTGTCATGTGGCCCACCTCGCCGGCGAAACCGTCTGCGCCCCTGACGATCCGGCCGTCGACGATCATGCCGGCACCGACGCCGACCGCTCCGGCCAGGTAGAGCAGGTTGCTGGTTCCGGCGACCTCGCCGACCGCGTAGTGCGCCATCGCACCCATGTTGGCGTCGTTGTCGACGCCGATCCGGGTGTCGCTCCACTGCAGGCGACCCATCAGGGTGTGCACGATGTCGACATCCCGCCAGTGCAGGTTCGGCGCGAAGGAAAGCATCCCGGCGTCGGCGTCGACGAGTCCGGGGACAGCCATGTGCAGGCTCTGCACCTGATTCGGGGTGCAGCGGGCATCGGCGATCAGGTCGCGCGCGACGTCGGCGACCACACCGAGCGCCCTGGCCGGTCCGAGCTCGGCCATCGAGCGGCCGATCCGGCGGCGGGCCAGCACCCGGCCGCCGAGATCCAGCACCGTCCCGGCGATGTAGTCGACCTGCAGCTCGATCCCGACGAAGCGCACCGCCGTCCGATCGAGCTCGACGGTCCGGCCGGGCCGTCCCATGCCGGTGCGATCGATGGTGCCCTCGGTCACCAGGCTGCGGTCGATCAGTTCGGTGACCAGGCTGGAGACGGTGGCCTTGGTGAGGCCGGTGTCATCGGCCAATCGGGCCCGGGAACGGGGTCCGCCGTCGGACAGACTTCGCATCAGCAGTGCGAGGTTGATCCTGCGCACCGTTGCCTGATCGGCCGGTGTCGATCCACCCGCGGTCCGAACGGCGATTGGCACTGGCGAGCCTTTCGGGTTCAGGGGTGGGCGTACCGGCCGATCGCCGCGCGAGACCTGTTGTCCCGCAGCGGCGACCGGCTCGGCCGGAGGATGGTGCGGTCAGCGACCGGCGCTGGCGCGGCGGCGGCGGCTCAGCGCGTCGACGCTGGCAGCGAGCAGCAGCACGATGCCGGTGATGATGAACTTGATGTAGGCCTGCAGCCCGAGGAGGCCGAGGCCGTTGTCGATCACGGCGATGACCAGACCACCGATGATCGCGTCCCGCGCCTTGCCCTTGCCGCCGAACAGCGACGTGCCACCGATGACGGCGGCGGCGACCGCGTAGAGCAGGGTGTTGCCGGCGCCGGAGGACGGGTCCACCGAGCTGAGCCGGGATGCGGCGGCGATGCCGGAGATGACGGCCATGGCAGAACTGATCACGAAGCAGGCGATGGTGATGTAACCGACCCGGATACCGGCCCGGCGCGCGGCCTCGGCGTTACCGCCGACGGCGTACACATGCCGGCCGAATGCGGTGCGGTTCTGCACGAAGGTCCAGATCACCAGCAGTACACCCACCAGCGGGGCGATCCACGGGATGCCCTCCAGCACGATGACGCCCTTGGAGCGGTTCTGGCTCAACAGGAACGTCGCGCCCAGCAGCACGACCGCGATCACCACGATCCGCAAAACGATGATCGCCAGCGGAGCGGTCACCAGATTCGCACTGCGTCGACGTTGGTAGACCAGCAGGTTCAACGCTGCGTACAGGGCCACCGACACGATGACGACCACCCAGCCGAACAGCACCGGCATGTTTCCGTTGGACAGCCCGAAGATCACCGGATCGTTGATCGGGACAGTGCCGCCGGTGCCGATGATCCACAGCAGAACACCCTGGTAGGCAAGGAAGGTCGCCAGGGTCACCACGAACGACGGGATACCGACGGCGGACACCATGACACCGGTGAAGATGCCCATCGCGACACCGACCAGCAGGGCGACCAGCACGGCGAGGTACCAGGGCAGGCCCTGCTTGAGCATCAACATGGCCATCACCGCGGCACCCACGCCGCCGATCACGCCGGCCGACAGGTCGATGTGGCCGAGCAGCAGGACGAACCCGATGCCCATGGCCAGGATGCAGATCGCGCCGGCCTGGGTGAGCAGGTTGGCCAGGTTGAACGTCGTCAGGAAGGTCGACGGGGCGGCGATGGTGAAGATGATGATCAGCAGCAGCAGCCCCAGCAGTGCCGGGAGGGAGCCGACGTCACCGGCCCGCAGCTTGTTCCGGTATTGGTTGAAGTACTCGCCGACCGAGACGGGGCCGGCCGCGTCGCCGGAGAACATGCCACGCGCATTCTCGTCGCTGACGTGTTTGACGGCCTTGCTCATGTCCGGGGTGGTCATGCCGACTCCTGCGAAACCGCTAGGGGCAGGCCGTGATCGCCCGACCGGCCGGTGGTGATCAGTTCGATGATCTCGCGGCTGGTCACGTCGGCCGCCGGGACGTCGGCCGCCATCCGGCCCAGGTAGAGCGCGCTGATCCGGTCGCTGACCTCTTTGACGTCGTTCATGTTGTGGCTGATCAGCAGGACGCCGAGTCCGTTGTCGGCGAGCCGGCGAACCAGGTCGAGAACCTGCCGTGTCTGCGCGACACCCAATGCGGCGGTCGGCTCGTCGAGCATGACGACCTTGGAGTTCCAGAGCACCGACTTCGCGATGGCGACCGTCTGCCGTTGTCCACCGGACAGGCTCGCGACCAGTTGCCGCACGCTGGTCACCGTCCGCACGGACAGCGACGCCAGGGTGTCCCGTGCCTTGATCTCCATCTGGGCCTCGTCCAGCACGACACCGGACTTCGGTTCGCGGCCGAGGAACATGTTCTGCACGATGTCCAGGTTGTCGCACAACGCCAGGTCCTGGTACACGATCTCGATGCCCAGCGCGGCCGCGTCACGAGGACCGCTGACCGACACCGGTTTCCCCTCGAACAGGTACTCGCCGGTGTCGATGCCGTAGATACCGGCGACGCACTTCACCAGGGTGGACTTCCCGGCGCCGTTGTCACCGACCAGTGCGGTCACCTGACCCGGATAAATCTTCAGATCGACGTCGTGCAGCACCTGCACGGCACCGAAACTCTTGTTCACCCCCCGCAACTGGAGGATCGGTTCGGTTGGCTGTGTCATCGAGTGCTCCTTGCATCCGCGCCAATGGGGGTGAACGAAGAACTGGGGATCATCAGCGCCGAGGCCCGGCCGACAGTGGAGTCGACCGGGCCCGGCACACGATGCCTGAGGTCAGCTGATGCCCGCTTCGGTGCACGCCGCGGCGTACTCGGCGGTGCACAGCTCGGCGGCCGTGACGCCACCGGCGTCGACGACATCCTTGACGTTGGCCTTGGTGATCGACTGCGGGGTCTCCAGGATCGCCGCAACGTCACGGTTACCCGTGGAGTCGTTGACGGTTCCGGTGGTCTCCGGCTTCTCACCGTTGGCCAGCGCAATCGCGACCTTCGCCAATGCTGCGGCCTCCAGGGTGGTGTCCTTGAAGACGGTCATGCACTGATCGCCGGCCAGGATGTTCTGCAGACCCTGAACGGTGGCATCCTGCCCGGTCACCGGGATCTGCACGCCGTTCTTCTTGTTGATCGCGATGACCGCGTTGCCCAGGCCGTCGTTGGCCGCGAGCACACCGTCGATGGCGCCGCCGGCGGCGGTGTACATCTGCTCGTAGGTGGTGCCGCCGACCTGGTTGTCCCAGTCCGGGATGGCCTGCTCCGCGACGACCTTGTAGTTGGTCATCGGGTCGAGGACCGAGTGCGCGCCGGCCGAGAACAGGGTGGCGTTGTTGTCGGTCGGGGAACCGTTGACGTAGACGATCTTCTTGTCACCGGAGCCCAGGCACTCGGCCAGGCCCTTGCCCTGCAGCTCGCCGACGGTGGTGTTGTTGAACGAGACGTAGTAATCCGCTGCGCCGCCGAGGGTCAGCCGGTCGTAGTCGATGGTGGCGACGCCCTGCGACGCTGCCTTCTTCTCGATCGCGGCACCGGAATCGCTGTCCAGGTTGACGATCGCCAGCACGGTGACACCGTTCGCGATCATCTGGTCGGCAATCGTGGCCATCGCGGCCTTGTCGCCGTTGGCGTTCTGGATGTCGTAATCGACGCCGGCCTCCTTGAAGGCGGCCTCCAGGTTCGGCCGGTCCTGGGTCTCCCAGCGGGCGGACGACTTGGTGTCCGGCAGGATGACGCCGATCTTGCCGCTGGTGGCGGCGGGCGCGGCGGGCGCGGCACTGCTGGAAGCGGCCGGCTTGCTGGAGGCTGCCGCCGAACTCGGCGCGCTCGATGCCGCCGACGATGCCGCGACGGCGGACGTCGTGCTGCTGCTGGTGGAGGAGCTGGACCCACAGGCTGCGAGCAGCAGCGAGCCAGCTGCCACCAGGCCGAGTACTGCGGAGGTCTTCAGGCGCATGAACATTTCCCTCTCTGAGGAGTCAGCCCTGCCGAATGGAGGGCCGATTTACCTGCCGATCACATGGTCGACACGCACTAGTACGGTGGTCACACAAACTATTGAGCCCAACTCGCCGTGTCAATCAGCACAGAGGTCACAGTTTGGTAAGTGCCCCAACGAAGTCGCTGCGTCACACGATCGGCAATGTAAACAACACTAAACGTGTCGCTGCGACGTTGGGCCAGTCGGGTGGGAGCGTTCCCATCCGCCTCGCCACCGGTCGGGTGAGAGCGGTTCCAGCAGGCGGGACGTCGATCCGCAACTGGTCATGCAGCGACGAGCGACCGAAACTTGTCAGTACGAATACAGCGACCCGTGCACCGTTCCGACTCCGGTCACGATGTGGATCCCGGCCGAGGTGCCGATCAGGTCGGCGCCGGCGGTCAGCAGTGCCCTGACCTGTTGCACGGTCCGGACCCCGCCCGATGCCTTCACCCCGATCGAGGCCGGAACCGAACGACGCAGGTAGCCGATGGTTGCCGGGTCGGCGATTCCGACCGAGCCGCGGGAGGCGATCGAGACGAACGCCGCCCCGGCATCGATGGCCGCGTTGACCGCCTGCTCCCGTTGCCTGGCGTCGAGCAACGGCAACTCGAGCATCAGTTTCACCCCGACCGGCTCGGCCGCGGTGACGACGGCGGCGATGTCGGCGGCGAACTCCTGCACCCGGCCGGAGAGCAGGTATCCCACATTGACGGTGGCATCGATTTCGTCGACTCCGCTGTCCACCAAGGCCTTCACCTCGGCCACCCGGACCGATGTGACAGCGGATCCGTTGGGGTAGTCCACAATCGAGCCGATTCGGGCGACGGTGCCGCGCAGCTCTTCCCGGGCGGCCCAGACCCAGCAGGGCGGCACGATCGCCGCATCGAACCCGTGCTCCAACGTCTCCCGAACATGCGCCCGCACCTGGCGTTCGGTGATGGCATGACCGATCAGCGTGTGCTGGATGCGGCCGGAAAGTTGTTCGGGCGGCAACAACTGCGCCGGGTGGACCTGCTCGTCGTCCAGATTCCGCACCGCGCCATCCTTGCACGCACCGTTCCTGCGGCGCTGGGCAAGCCGCGGCGAACTGGGGTGATCGGAAGCGGCACAACTAAGCTCCTGCTGATGCGGATCCTGTCCATCCAGTCGTCTGTCGCCTACGGGCACGTGGGTAACTCGGCGGCCACCTTCCCGCTGCAACGGCTCGGCCACGAGGTCTGGCCGGTGATCACCGTGCATTTCTCCAATCACACTGGTTACGGGGAATGGCGCGGGATCGTGCTCGACCCGGCGGTGATCGCGGACGTGATCGAGGGCATCGCCGACCGCGGCGCGCTCGGGCTGGTCGATGCGGTCCTCACCGGCTATCAGGGATCGCCAGGGGTCGCGGACGTCGTGCTGTCGACGGTTCGCCGGGTCCGCGAGCTGAATCCGGACGCGGTGTACTGCTGTGACCCGGTGATGGGCGATGTCGGGCGCGGGATGTTCGTGCTGCCCGGCCTGCCCGAACTGATCCGGGACACCGTCGTGCCGACCGCAGACGTGGTCACTCCCAACCTTTTCGAACTGGCATTCCTGGCCGGTGTTCAGGTGGAGGCCATCGACAGCATCGATACCCTGCTGGCTGCTGTCGCGGCCGTCCGGGCGCTCGGTCCACAGACCGTGCTGGTGACCTCGGTCGAAGGCCGGGGTCTGGGCATCGGCGCCGACGAGATCGCCATGGTGGCAGTCGATGTCACCGGCTCCTATCTGGTCAGGACACCCCGGCTGCCACTGACGGTGAACGGCGCCGGCGATGTGACGGCGGCGTTGTTCCTGGCCCATCTGCCCGCCGGGATCGAGGTGGCACTGGCCAGGGTTGCCTCGTCGGTCTACGGCATCCTGGCCGCGACCGATGCCGCCGGGTCCCGCGAGATCCTCTTGGTGGAGGCACAATCGGCGATCGCCGAACCCGACTGCGAGTTCGTCGTCGGACGACTGACCGGGCCGGCGGAGAGCTGACCGCGGGCTACCGGCGTCGCCGGGCGATACCGGCGCCGACGAGTACCCCGACCACCATCGACACCGCGCCGAAGGCGGCCGCGCCGATCAGCGACGCGCCACCGGGCCTGGCGCCGCGTGACGGAACGGCCGGCGGTTGAAGAGCCGGCATTGCGGCAGCCGGTACGCCCGGTTCCACAGCGGTGGTCGGCACAGCCGTGGTCGACACAGCGGCGGACGGCACAGCGGCGGACGGCACAGCGGTGGACGGCACGGCGCCGGTGAGCACCTCGTCGATGGCCAGGAAGAATCGGCCGGCCGTCTTCTTCGCCGCTCCCGCCAGCACCCGTTGTCCGACTCCGCCGACCATGCCGCCCACCACGGCATCCGCGTCGTAATCGACCCTGGTGGTGCCGTCCGGTAACCCGGCCAGCGCAACGGCAACCGTGGTGTCGATCGTGCCCGGTCCGCCGGATCCCTTGGCCCGCATGGTCAACGACGTCGGCTCCTGCAGATCGGAGAAAGCCACCTCACCGGAATACGAGCCCTTGATGGACGCGACCCCGAGGGAAACCGTCAGTGCGAAACGGTTCGGCTCGATCGGCGTCAGTTCGTCGCACCCCGGAATGACGCCGGCCAGCACCGCCGGGTCGGTGATCGCCGCCCAGACCTGCTCCGGCGCAGCATGCAGGGTCGAGGAACCGGCGATCTTCATTCCGGCCGTCCTTTCAGGGGTTCGAGGCGGCCGGCGTCGAAATCCCGACGCAGGTCGAACAACCGGCTCGGGTTCAGCGGCATGGCGTCGATACGGAAACCCATCGCATCCTCGACGGCGGCCGCGATCACCGCCGAGACCGGGATCACCCCCGCTTCGCCGGCTCCCTTGATGCCCAACGGGTTCAGCGGCGACGGGGTCTCCTGGTGGCCGATCTCGAACCGCGGCGGTACCTCGGTGACGTACGGCATGAGGAAATCCATGAACGAGGCGTTGAGCAGCTGCCCGTGCTCGTCGTAGGCGAGTGTCTCGTACAGCGCGCCGGCGATTCCCTGCACGACACCGCCGTGCACCTGCCCACGCACGATCATCGGGTTGATCAGCGTTCCGCAGTCGTGCACCACGCAGTACCGGTTGATGGTGATTTCGCTGGTGTCGTCGTCGATCTCGATGATGGCGGCGTGCATGCCGGAGGCGAAGGTGGACCGCGGCGGCGAGTAGTAGTCGCTCGATTCCAGCCCAGGTGATTCACCCTCCGCAACAGGTGAGGTGCTCGGATCCGCCGGGCGGGCGAACTGGGTCGCCGCCTTTGCGGCTTCGTCGAAGGCATACCGCAACGGATTGGAGAGCACGGCCACCTGACCCAGCGGGATCGACGCGGTCGGATTGCCCTTGACGGCAACGACTCCCGCTGTGATCTCCAGATCGGTCGCGGCACATTCAAGCGCATCGGAGGCGACCCGCAGCGCCTTTGCCCGGACCGCACGGGCGGCCAACGCCACCGCTGATCCGGACATCACCGCCGCGCGGGACGCGAAGGTGCCCACCGCGTAACCGAACCGGCGGGTGTCGCCGGTGGTGACCCGCACCGACTCGAAGGGCACGCCCAGTTCATCCGCCACGATCTGGGCGAAAACCGTTTGGTGGCCCTGACCTTGCGAAGTGAGGCCGATGGCGACCTCGACCGACCCGTCGGTCAGCACCTGGATGTGCGCGCCCTCGTACGGTCCGGGACCGGTGCCCTCCACGTAACAGCCCAGCCCGATCCCGATCCGTCGACCCTGCCGGGCCGCCTCGGCCTTGAGGGCGGGGAACTCGTCCCAACCGATCATGTCCTTGATCATGTCCAGCTGCGCGGGATAGTTGCCGGAGTCGTAGATCAGCGGGCGCCCGTCCTGGAAGATCAGCCCCTGGTCATAGGGGAACTCGTCGGGCTGGATGAAGTTGACGGCGCGGACCTGGGCCCGGTCGAGACCGAGGGTCTCGGCGATCCGGTCCATGGTCCGTTCCATGGCGAAGACACCCTGTGGCCGCCCGGCGCCGCGGTAGGGGGTGACGATGACGGTGGTCGTATAGACCGAATGGAACTCCACCCGGTAGGCGCCCGGCTTGTACGGGCCGAGCAACTGGGTCGAGGTGACAATGGGGCAGATGATCCCGTACGGGGTGTAGGCGCCGTTGTCGTGCCAGAACGAGACGTCAAGGGCCAGAATCTTTCCGGCGTCGTCGAAACCGACATCGATGTGGTGTTCCTGGCCGCGCTCGTGGGCCGACGAGATGAAGTGCTCCCGCCTGTCCTCGGTCCACTTGACCGGCCGGCCGAGCCGCATCGCGGCCATCGGCACCAGGATCTCCTCCGGCCATGGGTGCATGATCTTCACCCCGAAGCCGCCGCCGACGTCCGGGGCGATGACCTCGACCTTCGGCAGCGGCAGGCCCAGCTTGGCAGCGATCGCCGCTCGCACGGAGGTGGCTGTCTGGGTGGAGGAGTAGACCCGCAGGCTGCGGTCGTCGGGATCCCAGCGCGCGTGCACGGCCTTGCCCTCGAGCGGCATCGAACACGAGCGCTCGATGGTCAGGTCGAAGGAAAGTCGGTGCGGCGCAGCGTCCATCCCGGCGTCGACGTCGCCGACCTGCTGCACCAGGTGGGCCGCGATGTTGTCCGGGATGTCCCGGTGCACGGCATGATCGGCCGCCCTGGCGGCAGGGATCCCCACCACGGCCGGCAGCCGGCGGTACTCCACGTCGATCAGCGCGGCCGCATCCTCGGCCAGCGAACGGCTTTCGGCGACCACCATGGCGATCGGTTCGCCGACGTGATGGACGACGTCCTTGGCCAGCGCGTACCCGGTCCTGGGGGCGTGCATGCTCGGGTGCGGGATGAGCACCGGAAGCGGCTCGGCGGCCGCATCCTCGAGGTCCTCGTGGGTGTAGATCGCCATCACGCCGGGGACGTCCAAGGCCCGGGTCACGTCGATCTCGCCGATGTCGGCGTGCGCATGCGGGGATCGGACGAATGCCACCTCCAGCGCGCCGGTGCCGATTCCGATGTCGTCGGTGTAGCGGCCGTTGCCGGTGATCAACCGGAGATCCTCCACGCGGCGAACGGGTGCGCCGATGTATCGGGTGACCATTACTTTTGCCGCCCTTGCACTTCGGCGGATTGCAGTTCGGCTGCCCGCAGCACGGCATCGACGATGTTCTGGTACCCGGTGCATCGACACAGGTTGCCCGCGATCATCTCGACCGCCTGGTCCCGGGTGGGTGCCGGATTGGCCGCCAGGCACGCGGTGACCGTGGTCAGGAAGCCGGGCGTGCAGAAACCGCACTGCAGCGCGTGGCACTCGTGGAATGCCTGCTGCACCGGCGAGAGACCTGACGGCCGGCCGGCTTCCGGCTCGCCGGCCAACCCCTCCACCGTGGTGACCCGCTGTCCGGACACCGACACCGCGAAGATCAGGCAGGATCGCACGGGGGCATCGTCCAGCAGCACGGTGCAGGCGCCGCACACCCCGTGCTCACATCCCACGTGGGTCCCGGTGAGCCCGAGATCATGTCGCAGGAAATCCGACAGCGTGCGCCTGGCGGTGACGGTGGCGGACCGCGTTCCCCCATTGACCGTGAGTTTCACCTCGTGCAACGACTCGCGCTGTTCGGTCGGCTCCGTCATGCCGCCCCCACTGCCTGCCGCGCAGCCGAGATCGCCTGTCGGGCCGCGCGAACGGTCAACACACCGGCCAGATGCCGGCGGTAGTCCGCGGTGGCGTGCAGGTCCGACTGCGGATCGACGCCGTCGCGAGCGCGGGTGGCGACGGTGCCCTCACCTGCTTCCCACTCTCGCGTCAGATCGAGTACCAGCGGGGTGTCGGAGACGGACAGGTACCCGCAGCGCAGCGAACGGACGACCCCGAGTTCGTCCAGTTCGGCGATTGCGCCGACCCCGCAGAGCGCGTAATCGCCGTTGCGCCTGGCGATCTCGACGAAGGCGCTACCCGACCGCCGGGGCAGCGCCGGGAAGTACGCGTGGGTGGCCAGTTCGTCGGGCCGCAATGCCGACTCCAGCGGGCCGAGGAAGAAGTCGGCGGCGGCGATCACCCGACGGCCGTCGGTGGAGGCCGCGGTCACCGACCCTCCGCACAACGCCAGCACCGTTGTCATCTCACCGGCCGGGTCGGCGTGCGCGAGGGAACCGACGGTGGTGCCTCGATTGCGGATCGTCGGGTGCGCCACCAGTCGCAAGGCCTGGGCGAGCAGGGGCTGGGTTCGGTTGGCTGCGGCGTCGTGCTCCACCCGGCTGTGCCTGGCCAGCGCGCCGACCGTCACCCCGCCGGCGTCGGCGACGACGGTGTCGAGCTCGCCGAGCCCGTTGATGTCGACGAGATGTGCCGGAGCGGCCAGCCGCATCGCCAGGACCGGGACCAGCGACTGTCCGCCGGCCAGCACCTTCGCCGACGGACCGAGCTCGGCCAGCGCGGCCGTCGCCTCTGGCACGGACCGAGGTCCGTGCCAGTGGAACGGTGCCGGCTTCATCCCACGATCTTTCCCTAGTTCCGACGGCGGTGTAGGGCCAGGGGCCACGGTTCGGGCCTCGCGATCACCCCGCTGTCCTCACCGGTTGGTAGCGGAGCAGCTGAACACCGTTGCCGAACTGCCGGGACTCGACGAGCCGCAGCGGGACGGTCGACGCGGCCGACCCGAACAGCCGATGACCCGAACCCAGCAGCACGGGATGCACATACAGGCAGTACTCGTCGATCAGATCCAGTCGCCGGAACGTGGCGGCCAATTCTGCGCCGCCCAGGGCCATGTCACCGCCCGGCCGCGCCTGCAGCGCACGGATCTCCACCGGGTCGACCTCGTGCCTGACCTCGGTGTTCCAGTCGGCCCGCCGCAGGGTCCGGGAGAAGACGATCTTGGGCATGTCACGCCAGATCCGGGCGAACTCGGCCTCTTCCACCGTGGCCGCCGGATCCTGGTCCGCGGTCGGCCAGTACTCGGCCATCAGCTGATAGGTGATCCGCCCGTCCAGGAAGGCGCCCATGGCCTTCAGTTCCTCGTTGAAGTGACTGTGCAGCTCTGCGTCGACCAGGTGCCAGTCGATCTCCCGATTCGGACCTTCGAAGTAGCCGTCCAGCGAGATCGACATGGACATGATGATCCTGCGCATCGCTCCAGTCTGACGTGGTGAACTGAAGGCCGGCCAGTCGCGTCGTCGAAGGGGATGCCAGTGACCGCTCCGTTGCGTGCCCGCCCGGCCGGCAGGCTCGGGTCGACCCGCCTGGTCGCAGCGGCCGCGACCGGGCTTGCCCCGCTGCTCGACGGCGCCGACCGCAGCGGTGTGGTGATCGGCGTCCTGAGCCAGGCCGTGATCATCCAGATCTCCGGTGTCCGGGATCCCCGGGTGATCTGCCTGCTCTCCGCCGCGGCGTCCGGCGTTCCGAACGGGGTCCGGCTCGGCGGCATCCGTTCGATGGACGGTCACCGTCCTGGTGACGAGGTCGTCGTCGGTGGGGGCCGGATCCGCATCGTCGGATGGGAGCTCGCGATCGTCCGCCGCTGGTCGAGTGCCGTGCGCCCCATCGACCCGCCGACCGGCACGACAGAGCTGGCCGACGCTGCCGCCGCAGCGCGGCGCGGCGTTACCGCGAGTCAGCTCGCGGCACTGACGGAGGCACTCGAGCACTGCGTCGATTCCACCACCGAGGATGTGGCTCGGTCGGCGATCGATGCATTGGTCGGCCTCGGACCGGGGTTGACGCCCGCCGGGGACGACGTGGTCGCCGGGATGCTCACCGGCCTCCACGCGACCGGGCACGCCGGCCTGGCCGGCCGGTTGGGTCGCGTCGAGCGGCTCGATGAGCGCACGACGGCGCTGTCGGCGGACCTGATCCGGCTGGCGGCGGCCGGCCATGCCGGCGTGGAAGTCCTTCACCTGTTGGCAGCGGTGCACACCCGGGCTCCGCTGAGAAGACCGATCGAACGGCTACTCTCGGTCGGTCACACCAGCGGCGCGGATCTGGCGACCGGTCTGGCGATCGGGATGCGGGTGGGCGCAACACGGCGGGAGGTTCGATGACCGAACACATCTCGGTCCGTCGTGGCGTCTACCGCGATTCGGTCACCCTGCTCCGGATATCCCAGGCGGCCGCATCGGTGCCGGGAATCACTGCCGCCCAGGTGGCGATGGCAACCCCGTTGAACAGCGAACTCGCTGCGGACCTTGGCTTCTCGAGTCCAGACGGGGCCGGACCGAATGACCTGATGATCACCATCCGCGGACAGGACGACGGAGCTGTCGCGGCAGCGTTGGCCGCCGTGGACGCCGCCATGACCGCCCCGGCCGGCAGCAGCTCCCCCGGCACCTCCGCAGCACCCCGCACCGTCCGGGCCGCCGCGGCGGCGCATCCGGAAGCACCGATCACGCTGCTCTCGGTTCCGGGAGCAGCAGTGCTCGGCGAGGCTCTGGACGCGGTTGACGCGGGCCGGCACGTGATGATCTTTTCGGACAATGTGCCGATCGAGGACGAGCTCACCCTCAAGATCGCGGCCGCCGCGGCCGGTGTCCTGGTGCTGGGACCGGATTGTGGGACGGCCATCATCGGCGGCGTCGGACTGGGATTCGCCAACGTCCTGCACACACCCGACGCCGGCCCGCGGGTCGGCGTCGTGGCCGCCTCCGGAACCGGTGCGCAGCAGTTGACCTGCCTGTTGGACGAGGCCGGGGTTGCCGTCTCCCAGGTTCTCGGGGTCGGCGGTCGTGACCTGTCCGAACGCGTCGGCGGCCGGAGTGCGATCACCGCCCTCGGCATGCTCGACGCCGACCCAGGAACCGACCACATCGTGCTGATCTCCAAGCCGCCGCACCCGGCCACCGCGGACCGGGTCCGGGCATTGGCCGGCACATTGCGAACCCCGGTGACGATGGTGTTCATCGGAGCCGATCAACCCGACATCACCGACAGTGTCGAGCAACTGCTCGCCGAACTCGGCCGGCCGGTGCCCAGCTGGCGTTGCTGGCAGCCCGCCGACACTGCGCGGCGAGGTCGCGGAGCCCTTCGGGGCCTGTTCTCCGGCGGCACCCTGGCCGACGAGGCGATGGTGGTGATCAGCGCGGATCTCGGCGGCATCCGGTCGAACATCCCGCTGGAGCCTGCTCTTACCCTACCGGAAAGTGTTGCTGGACATGCTCTTCCGTCGCTCGCCGGGCTGGGTCACGCGATCGTCGATCTCGGTGACGACGAGTTCACCGTCGGCCGGCCGCACCCGATGATCGATCCCACCCTGCGGCTGGAACTGCTTGCCGCTCAGGCCGCCGATCCCGACGTGGCCGTGGTGCTGCTCGATCTGGTCCTCGGCCATGCGGCCGATCCCGACCCGGCAGCGTCGATGGCGCCGGCGATCAGCGCAGCGGTCGACGTGGCCGCGGCGGCCGGTCGCGAGCTGTCCGTTGTCGTCTCGCTCTGCGGCACCGCCGACGATCCGCAGGACCGGGAGGCCCAGGCCGCGGCCCTCGTCGCTGCCGGTGCCTGGGTGTTCGCCTCCAATGCCAGCGCCGCCCGGGCGGCCGCCAGTCTGACCGGGACGGTCCCGGCCCAACCGAGCCCCACCGGAGCCGGGCGGCCGGCACCGGGACCGGCCGCGTCGGCCGGACCGGACCTGCCGTCGGCAACGCCAGGCCCGGACACCACGATGTTGACTGCTCCCGGCCCGGTGATCTGTGCGGGCATCGATCTGCTCGCCGACGCGCTGCGGTCTCAGGCGGTCGAGGTGGTCGCCGTCGACTACCACCCGACGGTGTTCGGCACCGCGGATGCCGCCGCAGTTCCGGCGGCACTGCGTTCAGTGATCGCCGACAGCAGGCGCGGGCCGGCCAACACCCTGGCGGCCGAGCGGATGATGGCCGTCCGGGCCCAGCTGATCGACGTCCGGCCGGCCCACGAGGCTCTTGGACTGCGGCCCGGCGAGTTCTGCCACGCGGGGCCACCGATCGCGTTTGCCAGGGCCTCCGGACCACTGCGTGGCGCACTCATCGGCGCGCTGATCTTCGAGGGACTGGCCGACGACGAGGCACAGGCCATCGCGAAGCTGGAATCCGGGGAAGGCATCTCGCTGCAGCCGTGCCATGACCGGCACGCGGTCGGCCCGATGGCCGGGGTGATCTCGCCGTCCATGTGGTTGTTCGAGCTCACCGATCCAGCGACGGGTGCGCGGTCCTTCTGTTCGCTGAACGAGGGTTTGGGAAAGGTGTTGCGGTACGGCGCCTTTTCTCCCGAGGTGATCGACCGGCTGCGGTGGATGGCGGAGGTGCTCGGGCCCGCGCTCGGCATTGCCGTCAGGGCGGCCGGACCGATCGACATCACCGCGATCATCGGCCAGATGGTGCAGATGGGCGACGAGGGGCACAACCGGAATCGGGCCGGCACCCTGATGTTCCTCCGGGAGATCCTGCCGGCATTGATCGGCTCCGGTCTTCCGGCGGCCGACGTGGCCGAGGTTGCCAGATTCGTCGCCGGGAACGACCACTTCTTCCTCAATCTGGTGATGCCGACCGGAAAGTTGATGGGCGACGCCGCGGCCGGAATACCCGGCAGCACCGTGGTGACGGCCATGTGCCGCAACGGAACCGACTTCGGGATCCGGGTATCCGGCACCGATGACGAATGGTTCACCGGCCCCGCGCTGTATCCGGACGGACTCTTCCTGCCGGGATTCGGACCGGACGACGCCAACCCCGACATCGGCGATTCGGCGATCGCCGAGACGATGGGCATCGGCGGAATGGTGATGGCAACCGCTCCGGCCATCGTCCGGTTCGTCGGCGGCTCGGTACCGGACGCCCTGGCAGTCACCGGCCGGATGTATGAGATCACCGAGGCAGAAAATTCGGCGTTTGCCGTGCCCATCCTCGAGTTCCGCGGTGCACCAACAGCTGTCGACGTCACCCGGGTGCTCCGCACCGGCATCCTGCCGCAGATCAACACCGGCATGGCCGGCCGGGTGGCGGGCACCGGCCAGGTCGGTGCCGGGCTCGTCACCCCGCCGATGGACTGCTTCACCGCCGCGATCCAGGGCCTCGCCGCGCGAGTGCCCACTGCCCGGTCCTGACGCCGAGCATGATGAGCCCGCCTGCCATGAGCCGACTCCTCACCGGCCGATGCGCCGGCTGCGCGGCGGTCCGCCCGTGTTGACCCAGCGGGGCCTGAACCGGGCGTTGCTGGCCAGGCAGATGCTGCTGGTCAGGGCGAGAATGCCGATCGAGCCGGCAGTCTCGCATCTGGTCGGCCTGCAGGCGCAGCGTCCTGACCCACCGCATGTCGGGCTGTGGTCCCGGATCGCCGGACTCGACCATCGACAGACCGACGAGTTGCTGGAGAGCCGCGCGCTGGTCCGCGCTGCGGCCATGCGATCGACGGTTCACCTGCTCACCGCGAACGACGCGCTGGCACTGCGCCCGGTGGTGCAGCCGGCCATGGACCGGGAACTGCAGGTGCCGGCGTTCAAGTCGCTGCGCTGGGTCGACACTACGGCCGTGGTTGCCCGTGGCCGGGAACTCTGCTGTCGGCGGCCGCTGACGTTGCCCGATCTCGGTGCCGCGCTGGCCGTCGAGTTTCCGCGGGCCGACCCGCGTGCCCTCGCGATCGCCGTCCGCAACGGGATGGTCCTGGTGCAGATCCCACCGCGCGGCCGGTGGCGCACCCAGGCTCCGACGGTGCACGTTCCGGCGACGGCCTGGATCGGTCGGGACGAGGGGACCGCTGCCGACCCGGCCCCGCTGATCCGGCGCTACCTGGCCGCCTTCGGCCCGGCGACGGCCACCGACATCGCGACCTGGTCGGGCCTGCGGGGCGTCACCGCCGTCCTTCAGCGGATGGGCGATGAACTGATCAGGCTGGAGGACGACCGGGGTCGAACACTCGTCGACATTCCCGGCGGCATCCTGCCCGACCCGCAGACGCCTGCTCCCGTTCGACTGCTGCCCGAATACGACAACGTCCTGCTCTCGCACGCCGACCGGACCAGGATCATCGCCGACGGCTACCGGCCGTTCGTGTTCACCCGGGCCGGTCAGATCGGTGGCACCGTGCTGGTCGACGGCTTTGTGGAGGCGACCTGGCGAACCGTGCAGACCGAGGGCAGCGAGACCCTGACGGTCCGCCCGTTCCATCGACTCACCCCGGCAACGACCTCCGACATCGAGCGGGAAGCACTGTCACTGCTGGCCTTTGCCTCCCCGGGGCAACAGCATCGGGTTGAGTTCCAGGAGCCGCAGTGATGCTCGACGACCGGTTGGCCGAGCTGACCGACATCGACCCGAACACCCGGTCGGCGGTCCACGCCCTGTTGGGCGGGATGACCGATGCCGATCGGAGCGACGCAGCGACGATCAGGCAGGCTCTGCTGGCCGAGCTCGGATCGTTCTCCTCCACGTGGCCCGAGGAGATTCCGCCCGGGTCGGCGGCGGCGTGGGTGTCGGCGGTGCTCGGCGCCGTTCCCGCTGTCGCCGACTGGATGCGGGCCGCCGGGATTCCCGAGCCCACGATCGCGGCCACCCTCGGCGACGTCGGGCGGCACCTGCGACTGGAACACCGCAACACCGGGCGGGCCGGGTTCGACGCGCCGGTCTGGATGCTCGCAGTGATGTCCGGCAGCCTGTACCAACTGGGCCGGCTGCAGTTCGACCTGCGACGCCGGCACCCGCTGGAGTCGGTGCTGCCGGCCGGGTTCGGGGAGTGGGTGCTGGACGTCCACATCCCCGAGGCCGGCCCGCTGACCCCGGAGGCGGTGGCCGCATCGCTGCGACTGGCGGTCCGCTTCTTCGGCGAGCACTTTCCCGACCGTCCGGTCCGGGCAGCGGTCTGCGCGTCGTGGCTGCTCGATCCCTACCTGGGTCGGCACCTGGATCCGTCGTCCAACATGGTGTCGTTCCAGCGCCTCTTCACCGCGTTCGGCGAGCCGCGGGACGACCAGTTGGACGCGGTCTATTTCACCTTCGGACAACGGAGTCTCGACGGGCTCGACCGGTTGCCGCGTCGGTCGTCGCTGCAGCGGCTCGTCCTCGAACGGTTGGAGAGCGGGCAACGCTGGCAGGTGGTGCACGGCTACCTGGAGTTGCCCTGAACGCACCGGCCGGGTTGGCGGCAACGGTCACGGGGAACCCTCACCCCTGTGCCCTGAGGCGGGAACGTCGGCAGGGTGACCCAGGTCTACTGTCGCGGAGGTCTGGACGAGTCCGGAAGATCCATGATCGTGCATGCGAAGGAGAGCATTCGTGACCGTGCAGGACAGCGCCCCAGCACCCGACAGCGCCGCCACCGCCGCAGCTGCGGCAACCAACCGCGACGCGGCTCCGAAGGTCGACGCATCGGACACCCAGGCCATCAAGATCACCTATGACGAACAGCGCTATCCGGCCCGGCCGCGGGCGCTGGGTCCGCGGGCCCGTCGACGTCCGGTCATCCCTCCGGATTCGGCTCCCCCGTTTGCCGCCGACGGCCGGAACAAGGCCTACGTCGAATGGCTCGAGGACATGTCGATGCTCAGCGACGCGAACACCATGGGCCGACAGCTCTCCGGACAGGCCGGGATGTGGCAGAACCCCTACGCCTATCCGAACCCCCGTTCGGCGGTGGAGAAGGCCTCGGTCTGGTTCACCGCCTATCCGCTGTCGTTGATCACCGCCCCTGGTGAGTCCTTTCTGGGTGCACTGGGTGACGAGGACCTCTGGAAGGCGTTCCAGCAGATCGGGGTGGAGGCCATCCACACCGGGCCGGTCAAGCGGGCCGGGGGGCTCAACGGGTGGGATCCGACACCAAGCGTCGACGGCCACTTCGACCGGATCAGCATGGCGATCGATCCGCTGTTCGGCACCGAGGAGCAGTTCCGCACGATGTGCGAGGTCGCCGCGTCGCACGGCGGCGTCGTCATCGACGACATCGTTCCCGGGCACACCGGCAAGGGCGCCGACTTCCGGCTCGCCGAGATGAACCATCGCGACTACCCCGGCATCTACCACATGATCGACATCCCGGAGGCCGACTGGCACCTTTTGCCGGACGTCCCCGCCGGTGAGGACTCGGTCAACATCGACGTCGAGACCGAGAAGGCTTTGCAGGACGCCGGTTACATCATCGGCCAGCTGCAGCGGGTGATCTTCTACGAGCCCGGCGTGAAGGAGACCAACTGGAGCGCCACCCGCGCGGTGGTCGACACCAGGGGCAAGACCCGTCGGTGGGTCTACCTGCACTACTTCAAGGCCGGCCAGCCGTCGATCAACTGGCTGGACCCCACTTTCTCCGGGATGCGGCTGGTGATGGGTGATGCCATTCATTCCCTGGTCGACCTCGGTTCCGGAGGACTCCGGTTGGACGCCAACGGGTTTCTCGGCGTGGAGAAGAGCGCCGAGGAGAGCCCCGCCTGGTCGGAGGGGCACCCGCTGTCGGAGGCGGCCAACCAGCTGATCGGCAGCATGGTGCGCAAGGTCGGCGGCTTCACCTTCCAGGAACTGAACCTGACCATCGACGACATCAAGGCCACCGGCGAGGTCGGTCCCGACCTGTCGTACGACTTCATCACCCGCCCCGCCTATCAGCACGCGCTGGTCACCGGAGACACCGAATTCCTCCGCCTCACCATGCGGGAGGCCATGCGGGTCGGCGTCGACCAGGCCTCCCTCGTGCATGCGATGCAGAACCACGACGAATTGACCTACGAGTTGGTGCATTTCGCGACCAAGCACAAGGACGACCTGTTCACCATGGGCGGCGAGCAGGTCCCGGGCATCGAACTGGCGGAGACGATCCGACAGACCCTGCGGGACAAGATCACCGGCACCGTCGCGCCCTACAACCTGGTCTTCACCCAGAACGGGATCGCCTGCACCACCGCCACGGTCATCACCGCCGTGCTCGGGATCGCGTCCCCGGAACAGGCAACCGACGCCGAGGTGGAGAAGATCAAGCAGCTGCATCTGCTGCTGGCGATGTACAACGCGCTGCAGCCAGGCGTTTTCGCGCTGTCCGGCTGGGATCTCTGCGGGATGGTCACGGTCGACAAGGACCGGGTGCGGTCGTTGATCTCCGGCGGTGACACCCGGTGGATCCATCGCGGCGCCCACGACCTGATGGGAGTCAACCCGCACGCCGACGTCTCGGCCGCCGGAATGCCGAGGGCGCGCAGCCTGTATGGCACGCTCCCCGATCAGCTGGCGGACGAGAATTCCTTCGTCCGGCGGCTGAGCGAGATCTTGGCCGTCCGCAAGCAGCACGGCATTGCCTCCGGTGTGCTGCTGGACGTCCCGGAGGTGTCGCACGCCTCCATGCTGGTGATGGTCACCGATATCGGTTACGGCGCACAGGAGATCACCGCACTGAACTTCGGAGCCGATGCAGTGGACGGCACCGTCTACTCCGCGAGCCTGAATCCCGGAGACCGGGTGATCGATGCCTTCGACGGCAGCGAGGTCGGCATCGTCGACGCCGTGCACAGCTTCGCGCTCACCCTCGACGCCTTCACCGGACGGGCGCTGCTCGTCCTGCCGTCGAGCTGAGCGCGCTACGGTCGGCATCGCGGGTGGTCAGTCGGCGAAATCCCAGCTGACCGTGACGGTAGCGGTGATCTCGGCGTCGCCGGTGGCGACCGGCATCGACTCGGCGACGGCGGCTCTGGCGAAGGCCATCGGCCTGGGGCCGCCGCCGGCGGACCGTTCGTCGATCCACTGCACGCGGCCGAGAGTTCGTCCGGCAAGGTCGGCGAACTGCTGGGCCTTGACGGTCGCATCGGCGAACGCCACTTCCCTGGCGAGGGTCAGCGCCTGCTCGGGGTGGCCGGGTGTCAGCGAGACACCGTTGATCTGCACACCTTCCCCACCCAGCGCCGCCACATCACCGAGCAGCCGTTCGATCCCGTGCAGACCGTCGAGGGTCACGGTCAGCCGTTGACCCGCCTGGTATCCCAGCACCTGCTGCCTGCCGTTGGCGTATTCGGTGCGCGGGCCGAGGGTCAGGTCGGAGGTGCGCACCGACCTGGAGTCCACCCCGGCATCGGCCAGAATGGCCAACAGGCGGGTGGCGGTGGCAGCGGCATCGGCGAAGGCATCGCCGGGCTCGGCCCGGACCACCTCCACCGCAAGGGCGATGGAGACGCGATCGACCGCAGCGGTCGCGGAACCGGATCCGATGACGGTGATGCCGTTGAGGGGCGCGTCAGCTGAGCTCATGGTGCCAGTGTGCCCGGATCCCGGGTGTTCTGAATGGACGTCACGAGTTCCCGGAACGCCGAGCGAACCTCGGCGGGACGTTCGATCCACGGGAAATGCGCTGCCCCGTCGATGATCCGGCGGATCACATTGGCTCCGGTGTACGTCGGCTCCGCCCACAGATCCTGGATGACGATGCGGTCCTCGGCGCCGCTGAGGATGAGCGTCGGGATCGTGGCAGGCCACCACGTCGCCGAGTAGACGTCATCGAAGTTGATCTCCGACGACTGCACCGGGGCCGGGTTGTAGGGCATCCGGCCGAGAAACTCGCGTCCCTGCTCGACGAAGCCCGACGTGAAGTTCCATGGCGCGGAGGCCACGCACATGTCCAGCAGATTCTCGGCGGCGTGCACCTCGGGCAGCGGATTCTCCAGGGTCATCTGTGCGAACGCCGGCCGCCACTGCGCGTTGGGAGCGGTGCTGATCAGCACCAGCCCGGCGAGCAGCTCGTCCAGTGCCGGCACCGAGAGCAGGTACATCCCACCGGTGCTGTGCCCGACGAAGACCGGTCGGGGAACGACCGTTGCCGCCTCCAGCAGGATGTCCGGCCACGAGCTGTAGGGATCGTCCGGCACGTCGACCACATTCGACCCGTCACCGGGCAGATCGACCAACCAGGTCGTGCCCGGCACCTCGATCGCATCCACCAGTTCGACCAGGCTCTCCGACCCGATACCCGGTCCGCCCGGCAGGAAGAGCCAGTTGAGGTCACCCGGCCGTTGGGTGTGCCGACGCAGCCGCACGCCACCGGCCGTCCTGAGCTCGTCCGTCACCCGGGGAACATACCGGCGCGGCTGAGCTGCCCGGGGACGGCGTGCCCGATCTCGTCGGCGAGCTCGGGCAGCACCCGGATCACCAGCTCGGGGTCGATGCCGGTGTCGATCCCGGATCTGTGCAGCAGGTAGAGCAGGTCCTCGGTGGCGATGTTGCCGGTGGCGTTCGGCGCGAAGGGGCAGCCGCCGATCCCGCCGGCACTGGCGTCCAGGGCCGACGCACCTCGCTGCGCGGCGGTGATGGCGTTGGCGTAACCGGTGTTTCGGGTGTTGTGGAAGTGCCAGCGCAACGGGATCTGTGCTGCCACTGCTGCGGCCACGTCGGCGAGGGACTCGACCTGGACAGGCACCCCGACGCCGATGGTGTCGGCGATGGCGAGCTCGTCCGGTGGTTGTTCCAGGCAGCGGGACAGCACATCGGCGACGAACTCCGGCCTGACCTCGCCCTCGAACGGACAGCCGAAGGCGGCGGCGATGGTCAGGGTGGTGCGCATCCCCGCCGAACTTGCCCGCCGGGACAACCGCTGCCACGAGTCGATGGCATCGGCAATCGACATTCCCTGGTTCCGGCGGCTGAAGGTCTCGCTGGCCACCACCACGATGTTGGCTTCGTCCATCCCGGCCGCGATCGCCCGGTCCAAACCGCGATCGTTCAGCACCAGGCCGATCCACGAGACCTCGCCGCGGGGCAGCGCAGCGGCGACCTCCTCGGCGTCGGCCATCTGCGGGACCAGCCTGGGATGGACGAAGCTGGTCGCCTCGATCCGGCGCGCGCCGGCGTCGACCAGCCCTTGAATCAGCCGCAGCTTCGCCGCGGTCGAGAGCACCGCCGCCTCGTTCTGCAGTCCGTCGCGTGGTGCGACTTCGACAATCTCCACTCGGCATGTATACAACTATTCTTGTCGTATCGACAGACCTTGGACTCTCTCTTGCTGTCTCGTCGAAGGCGTGCCAGCATTGCATGCAATCCAAGCGGTAGAAGGGTGGTCCGTGGCTACGGCTTCGAAGAACACGACAGCCATGCTGCGCGAACTGATCCTTGCCGGCTCGCTCGCGGCGGGCGCGAAACTCGGCGAAACCGAACTCGCCAACCGTCTCGACGTCAGTCGCACGCCGGTCCGAGAAGCGTTGTCCCGCTTGGCAGCAGAGGGCCTTGTCGAGATCGTGCCGAACCGGGGCGCGAGGGTGGCCAAGTGGTCGGACCACGATCTGGAGCAGATCTTCGAGCTGCGTCTGCGACTGGAGCCCTACGCGGTCGGCCTCGCCGTCCCGCGGTTGACGAACGCCGATCTGGACGAACTCCAGGCCCTGGCCCGGCGCATGCAGTCGCTCGGAAAGCCCGGCCGCGCACAGGATCTCGACGGGATCGTGCACCTGAACCGGCAATTCCACGGGATGCTGATCGCCCGCGCCGCGAACCCGGCGCTGGCGGCGTCACTGCTGGCGGTCACGCACGCGTCCGTGGTCAACCAGAACTTCCACAACTACGCACCGGAAGCGCTCGCCAGGAGCCTGGCCCACCACGTCGAGATCGTCGAGGCGGCCAGGGCCGGCAACGCCGAGTGGGCGAACTGTGTCATGCGGTCCCACCTGTACAACGCCAGGGCCACCATGTTGCCCGCCGCCCACCTCCGACGGGAAACCCTTGAGCGACACCACACCCGCTGACACTGCACCGGCCGATCCGCCGCCGGCCGACCTGCCACTGGCCGATCTTCGGGTGGTGGAGCTCGGGCAACTGCTGGCCGGGCCGTTCTGCGGGCAGCTGCTCGGCGACTTCGGCGCCGAGGTGATCAAGGTCGAAGATCCGGGCCGGGGTGATCCGATGCGCGAGTGGGGCCGGGAGAAGCCGCACGGAAAGTCCCTGTGGTGGCCGGTGGTGGCACGCAACAAGAAGTCCGTCACCTGCAATCTGCGTTCGCCGCAGGGTCAGCAACTGCTGCGCAGGCTGCTCGACACGGCAGACATCCTGGTCGAGAACTTCCGCCCGGGAACTCTCGAGCGATGGGGGCTCTCGCCCGAGGAGCTCTGGTCGACAAATCCCGGTCTGATCATCACCAGGGTCACCGGCTACGGCCAGACCGGCCCGTACGCACCGCGTGCCGGCTTCGGATCGATCGGTGAGGCGATGGGCGGAATCCGTTACGTCACCGGTAATCCCGACCAGCCACCGGCCAGGGCGGGGATCTCGCTCGGTGATTCGCTCGCGGCCACCTTCGCCTGCCTCGGCACGCTCGTCGCGGTGCACAGCAGGCATCGCACCGGCCGCGGGCAGGTGGTGGACTCGGCGATCTACGAGGCGGTGCTGGCCATGATGGAGTCGCTGCTGCCGGAGTGGGCGATCGCCGGCTATCAGCGCGAACGCACCGGCGCGGTACTGCCGAACGTTTCGCCGTCCAACGTCTATCCCACCCAGGATGACGATCTGGTGCTGATCGCAGCCAATCAGGACTCGGTGTTCAAGCGACTCGTCGACGTGATGGGTCGGCCGGAGCTGGCCGCCGACGAGCGGTACGCCACCCACTCGGCGCGCGGGCGGACGATGACCGAACTGGACACCCTGATCGCGGAGTGGACCAGCACGCTCACCGCCGACGACCTGTTGGACCGGCTGCACGGGGGCGGTGTCCCCGCGGGCCGGATCTTCCGGGCCAAGGATATGTTCACCGACCCGCATTTCGCCGCCCGCGAGGCCATCGTCAGGGTCGTGCATCCGGAGCTGGGTGAGCTGCCGATGCAGAACGTCACCCCTCAGCTCTCCCGAACCCCGGGCCGGGTCCGGACTGCGGGTCCCGCCCTCGGCGAACACAACGTGGAGGTCTGGCAGGGGCTGCTCGGCCTGTCGAACGACGAGATCGCCCAATACACCAGCCAATCGGTGATGTGAGACCAGTCCTTGGAGGACAGATGAGTTTTCGACTCGGCGTCGATGTCGGCGGAACGTTCACCGATGTGTTGCTGGTGGATTCCGACAGCGGCCGGACGTGGCGCACCAAGACCGCATCCACCCCCGCAGACCAATCGGTCGGGGTGCTGCGGGGCATCGGCAAAGTGTGCGATGACGCCGGCATCTCGCATACCGACATCGCACAGGTACTGCACGGCACCACTGTCGGCACCAATGCGATTCTCGAGGGCAAGGGCGCGGTCGTCGGGCTGGTGACCACCCAGGGCTTCCGACAGGTCCTGCAGATCGCCAGGTCTTTCGTCCCGGGTGGGCTGGCCGGCTGGATCATCTGGCCGAAGCCGGAGCCGTTGGCGGCGCTGGAGAACACCATCGAGGTCCCAGAGCGGGTGGCCAGCGACGGTACGGTGATCACCCCGCTGGACGAGGAGGAGACCCGTCGACGATTGCGCCTGTTGGCCGGCAACGGGATCCAGGCCCTGGCCATCTCGTTGATCAACGCCTTCGCCAACGGCGACCACGAGGACCGCATCGCGCAGATCGCCGCCGAGGAACTGCCCGGCATCCCGATCTCCCGATCGAGCGTGGTGCTGCCCGAGATGCGTGAGTACGAGCGGGCGTTGACCACGGTCGCCAACAGCTACGTGCAACCCCAGGTCGCCCGCTACGTCGGCAATCTCGCGGGCCAGCTGTCCGATGAGGGTCTGCAGGCCGAGTTGTCGATCCTGCGCAGCGACGGCGGACTGGCAGCCGCCCAGATCGCCGCCGATTCGCCGGTGACGATGCTGATGTCGGGCCCGGCCGGCGGGGTCACCGGTGCGGTCTGGATGGCCGGGCAGACCGGCGCCCGTGACCTGCTGACCTTCGACATGGGCGGCACGTCGACGGATGTCGCGCTGGTGCAGAACCTCAAGCCGCGGACCGGACGCGAGACCAAGATCGGTGACCTGACCGTCCGGGCGTCATCGGTGGACGTGCGGACGGTCGGTGCCGGCGGCGGATCGATCGCTCACGTTCCGGAGCTGACCAAGGCGCTCCGGGTCGGTCCGCAATCCGCCGGCGCCGCACCGGGACCGGCCGGCTACGGACTGGGTGGCAGCGACCCGACGGTGACCGATGCCAATGTCGTCCTCGGGTATCTGCCGACCTCGCTGGCCGGCGGCGAGATCACCCTGGACGTCGACGCGTCCCGGGCCGCGGTGCAGAAGATCGCCGATGCGATGGGCCTGCCCAGCGCGGAAGCCGCTGCCGCCGGCATCATCGACATCGTCAACGAGAACATGCTCGGCGGCCTGCGCCTGGTCAGCGTCCAGCAGGGCTTCGATCCCCGGGACTTCGCGCTCGTCGCCTTCGGCGGAGCGGGTCCGCTGCACGCGAATGCGATGGGGGTGCTCACCGGCGCCTGGCCGGTGATCGTGCCGCCGTCACCCGGCGTGCTGTGCGCGCTGGGCGATGCGACCACGTCGCTGCGGGACGAGTCGGCTCGTACCTGCCTGCGCCGCTTCGCCGACCTGACCGGCGCCGAGCTCCGTGACATCCTCACCGATCTGTCGGACGCCGCCTCCACCCGGCTGGTGGCGCAGGGATTGAAGGCAGACGAGCATCATGTCGACTACGAGGTCGATGTGCGCTACTTCGGACAGGGATTCGAGATCCCGATCAGCATTCCGGCGGCCTGGCTCGAGAACCTGGATGCCTTCCTGCCGGACCTGTCGGCCGCCTTCGACACCGAGCACGAGCGGCTCTTCTCCTTCCTGCTGAGCACCGACCACGAGCTGGTCAACGCCAGGGCCTCGGTGAGCGGACCGCGACCGGAGATCGCCGCCACACCGTTGACCGAGGGCGACGGCGACCCGAAGGCCGCCCAGACCGGTACCACCCGGGTCTACGTCAAGGGCCACTTCACCGACGCGGCCATCTACGACCGCGGCCGACTCCGGGCCGGCGATGTGATCACCGGCCCGGCCATCGTGGTCGAGATGGACTCCACCACTCTGGTTCTGCCAGGACATGCCGCAACCACACATTCCTCGGGCAGCCTGCTGATCCGTCCCGACACCCAGAACGAGGGCTGAGACCATGGCACGAATCGTCCAGACCAGCACCGACGAACTCGAGGTGGTCGACGTCGATCCGGTCACTCTCGACCTGATCGAGAACGGTCTGCGTAACGCCCGCTATGAGATGGACGAGGTGTTGTTCCGCACCGCTCTGTCGCCGGGCATCCGCGAACAGCACGACGAGTTCCCGTTGATCGCCGATCCGTCCGGGAAAATGGTGGTCGGACAGTTTGGCCTGTCCATTCCCGACTTCCTCGACGGGTTCGACGGCGACATCGGCGAGGGTGACGTGCTTCTCACCTCCGATCCGTATGCGTGCGGGGCGGCGATCAGCCACGCCAACGATTGGCTGGTGGTCACCCCGATTTTCGTCGAGGGTCGACTGGTGGGCTGGGCGTCGATGTTCGGGCACATGTCCGACGTCGGCGGGAAGACGCCGTCGTCGATGCCGACCGACGCCAAAACCATCTACGAAGAGGGCGTGGTGATCCCGCCCTTCAAGCTCTACAGCGCCGGCACGGTGAACGAGGACGCGCTGCGGATCATCCTGAACCAGGTCAGGGTTCCCGACTGGAACCGGGCCGATCTGAACGGTCTGGTCGCCGCCTGCCGCACCGCCGGTCGCCGGGTCCAGGAGATGTGCGCCCGATTCGGCACCGCCACCTACCTGACCGCCTTGGACGCTTTGCTGCAGCGCAACTACGACGCCATGAAGGTGTTGCTGCACCTGGTATTCGCCGAGGGCAAGACCCTGTCGTTCACCGACTACATCTGCGACGACGGCGTGGGTTTCGGGCCGTACGAGTTGAAGCTGTCACTGACCCGCACCGGCGACAAGGTGCACCTGGACTTCACCGGATCGTCGCCGCAGGCCCAGGGTCCGATCAACTACTACATCAACGAGAATCTGGTCCGGATGTTCTTCGGGATCTACATGATCACCGTCGCCGACCCGCAGATCCTCTGGAACGACGGGTTCTACCCGCTGGTCGACGTCACCATTCCGGACGGGTCCTTCTGGAAGCCGAAGCACCCGGCCGCTCTGAACGCCCGGAACCATGGCATCGGAAGGGTATTCGACCTGTTCGGCGGGCTGCTCGGGCAGACCAACCCGGCCCTGCTCAACGCTGCCGGCTTCTCCTCGTCGCCGCACTTCATGTATTCGGGCAACTACTCCGGCGGCGACCGCAAGGGCGAATGGTTCCAGCTCTATTCCATCGGCTTCGGCGGGATACCGGGCCGGCCACTCGGCGACGGACCGGACGGTCACTCGTTGTGGCCCAGCTTCGTCAACATCCCGTGCGAGTTCCTCGAGTCGTACTACCCGTTGCGGATCGAGAAGTGGGAGACCGTCACCGATACCGGCGGATCCGGACTGCATCGTGGCGGCAACGGGGTCGACGTCGCCTACCGGTTCCTGGAGCCGGGCACCATCGCCATCCACGACGATCGCTGGCTGACCTACCCCTGGGGGGTCAACGGCGGCGAGCCGGGAACCCGTGGCACCAAGTGGCTCGACCGCGCGGACGGCAGCCACGAGGTGTTGCCCAGCAAGTGTCACGACATCCCGGTGC
>Ga0164308_10000256_pt1 | contig 28569 bp, 28 predicted proteins | sample Whisoiple_246_MG_FD_109983 | JGI IMG/M metagenome (GOLD analysis project Ga0164308, IMG submission 109983) | Soil microbial communities amended with fresh organic matter from upstate New York, USA - Whitman soil sample_246_MG | ecosystem: Environmental > Terrestrial > Soil > Unclassified >... | reverse complement strand
CGCTCTCTCCGCTCTCTCCGCTCTCTCCGCTGGCACCTGCGCTCGCGTCGTACGGAAATTGCGTGGGACGGGTAGCACAGCCCGCTTCGTAAGCGGCCTCGAGCGCGAGTTGGACTTCGGCGGAGTCAGCCATGGCCGCGTCTGCCGGTGAAGCGTCTCCGAGCGGATAGGTTTGATACAGAGGCAGCGGCGGGCATATCGATGTGGCGCCTCGCTCGTCGCAGGATGCAGCCAGGCACCCACCAACGGCGAGTGCCCAAAGCATCTTGGATTTCAGCGAAAACGCACGCAGCATCAGGTCTTCGGTTTGAAGTACAACGGCACCGACGCATCCACGCAGCCGCCCTTTGGCGCGGGGAACGTTGCCGCGCGGAAGCTCTGGAGCACGCAGTTCTCGACCAGCGGGTTGTTCAAGTCGCTCTTGACCTGCGCACTGCACACGGTGCCTTGCTGATTGATCTTGATCGAGACCGTCATGCGTCCCGAAAGAGTCGAGTTCGAGCTCAGCGCTTTTTCATAACAGGCGCGGCTCTGACCCGCCTTGCCGCCGAGCGCTCCTTGCAACGCCGGATTCGGCTCTCCCGAGCACACTCCGCACGAAGCCGCAGCGACCGTGCTTCCGACCTTCTTGGGTTTGGCGTCGTCGGGTTTTGCCGAGCTGTCCGTCGAGGCCACCGGTGGCGGGGGCGGCGGAGGCGGCTCGTCCAACACGGGCTCCGGGGTAGCGGTGGGCTTAGGAGCTTCGACCTTCGCGGTCTCGTTGCTGCTGCCCTTCATTTTCCAAAAGATCAGCCCTCCCATTAGCAGCAGCATCACGATTGCAGCGAGAATGAACGGACCGCTGCCGCCGGACTTTGGAACGGGCGGGGTGGTATCAGACATCAGGGGACTCCACTTTCGTCATCAACAGTTCGAAAAACCGCCGGCTTTCTTGCGACGGACTATAGCTACCCCTCCGACCGAGCGCGAGGGTTCTTAAGAGGAGCACTCGGGGGCGAGCCCGGGTGCGGCGATAACCTCGAAGATCGTGACGGCGGTATCGCCCCAACGTCGCGTGTCGACCGCACTCAGCCGGGCGCCTGGTTTCGGCACCGGCGGCGTTCGAGCCGCATGTTCCAGCACAAGCCGCGCGGCCGGTGTGAGCAGCGGATAGGTAACCAGTTTATCCAGCACCTCCAACGCAGCCTGCGCATCCGCCCAGGGCGGATCCGCGAAGACCAAAGAAAAAGGAGCTAGTCGCTCTAGTGCTTTTAGCGACGCCTCCGCGCGCAGGGGGACCAGAGTCGCTCGGGCTTCCACCCCCAGCGCGAGCAAGTTGCTGCGAATGGCTTGCTGCGCCGCTTTGCTCGATTCGACCGAGACGAGCCGCTCTGCCCCGCGCGAGAGCGCCTCGAGGCCGAGCGCACCGCTGCCGGCATACAGATCCAAAACCCTCTCCTGGCTCACATCGCGAAGGATCGCGAACAGCGCCTCCCTGGCGCGTGCAGCGGTCGGACGAGTCGTGCCACCGCTCGGGGTCGCCAGTTGCCGGCCTCGAAATTCTCCCGCCACGATCCGCATCTTAGCTGGTTTCGATCTTACTCCACATTTGTCGGCGCATCTTCTGTCGCGCGCCGTCTTTGCGGGTAATGAGCCTGGCGGCGCCGAACGCCGCCATCAGTTCGCCCTCTTGCCCGAGCCCCGGCAGCACGGTTTTGCCGACCAAGTACGTGTTCGGGATGGGTCCACGGATGGGCTCGCCGGCGATCTCCAGGTAGCCCTTGGGTTCGACTTGCCAGAGGCGCTCCATGGCTTCTGCTCCGGGGCTGGTACCGCGCAGGTGCACGCGATCGACTTCTCGGCGCGCTCCGCCGCGGTAGTCGAACAGCGGCAGCCCGTCATGGGCGCTGTCCACGATCAGCAGATGCTCGTCCAAAAACGGTAGCGCATCACGCAAGGTGCCGAGCACGGCTTCGCGTGCTTCCAGCAAGGTGAGCGAACCGCGCGTAGGCAGGATTGTCTCCGCGACGAGGAGCGTTTCGCCTTTGGCTTGCTCTCGCTCGGAGAACGCCGAGGCCTCGAAGCGCTGCAAGTGCACGGTCGGATGACGAGGATCCTTGCGCTTTTTGTCGCTCGGGACCAGGAACGCCTCTTTGGACAACGGAGCGGGCAACCCTTTCGTATCGACGATTAGGCTGACCACGAAGCGCCCGGCTTCCGCGTTCAAACGCGGCCAATCATCGCGGGCGGACTTGGTGACCCCTTCGCCGCCGGACAACGCGGCCAGCGCTTCTCCCGGTTGATCGCTCAGCACTGCGCCCGCGCCCGTGGGCGCTTCTTCGCCGTCTTCGATCACGCCGATTGCGACACCACGCCGCGTCACCAGCGATGTCGCACGACGATTGAGCTCGATCACGCCGCCGTGTGCAGCGATCCGCTCACACAAAAACTCCGACAGCTCGTCCTCGGCGCGGTTGAGCGCTTGCACCCCTCGCGTCCAGGCTCCGTGCAGCCGCGCGAGTGCGAAGGACGGAAAATCACCGCCCAAGATTGCGGAGTTCGACGCGAAGCTGGCAGGGATGGTGGTGATTTCTCGGTAAGCGTGGCCGGTCGGAAACTTGCCCAAGAGATCGATGGCAAGCGGCAGACTGCTGGCGATGCGGCCAGTTTCGAATCGCTCCCAAAAACTGCCCGGTGGCCAAAGCGCATCGCGTTCGAAGGCGCTGTCGGCGGCCGCGTTGACCATTGCAATCGAACCGTACAGCTCGTCGACCAACTGGCGCACCTCGGGGAACTCGCGCTCGATCTCGCGGCCGAAGTGGTCCATGTCCGGGGGAACCTCGATGCGCCGGCCCTCGTTCAACATCACGAACATCGGATCGAGTGGCGTCGTGCGTCGACGAAACTGCGGGCTCTGCGCCAGTTCGTGCAGGATGCGCCGCCAAGTGGGCGAAGAGCCCGCAAGCAACGTGAACGAGCGCCGGAACAGCACGTATTCCTCGAAACGGTAGCTTTGCCCGTGCTGGCCTTGCCCGAGCAGGAGTACTCGGAAGTCGCGCCGAGCGAGCACGGCCGCCGCCGCGAGGGCGCCCAACGAGCGGCCGAGCACGATCACATCGTAATGCCGCGAAGTCACTCAACCCTCGAAAGGCACGACGCGCCCTGCGGCAATGTCACGCAAAACTTCGACGAACAGACCATGCTCCGCATCGTGAATACGAGCCGCGAGCGAGCCCAGGTCGTCGCTCGCCTCCACTCTCACCGCACGTTGGGCGATGATTCTGCCCGAGTCCACCCCGTGATCCACGAAATGGACCGTGCAGCCGGTGAGCTTGACCCCGTAGTCGAGCGCTTGTTTCACCGCGTCCATACCCGGGAACGCTGGCAGCAGCGAGGGATGAATGTTGACGATCCGGCCGGGGTAAGCGGCCAAAAATTGCGGGGTCAACACACGCATGAAGCCAGCCAGCGCGATCCAACTCGCACCCGCTTCGCGCAACGCGGCCAGCAAGGCTGCATCGAAGGCTTCGCGATTCGCGAAGCTCTGATGAGGGATGGTCAGGGTTGCGACCCCTGCGGCACGCGCGCGGTCCAAGGCTTGCACGCCGGGCCGATTGGAGATCACCAGCTTGACCCGCGCGTTCAGCGTTCCTGCGCCGATGGCGTCCAAGATCGCTTGCAGATTGCTGCCGGCGCCGGACACCAATATGCCGAGGTCGAGCGGGCTTTGGGCAGTCATGGCGAAAGTCCATAGCACAGCTGCGACGGCCCGTTTCGGCGGCCGATGGGCGCGTGCAAGCCGGTCCGTTCAAGCTTGGCCAGCGAACCCTCGCTCTGGCCTAAAGGCTTCGATCGAAAGCGGCGCGCGTTGCCCGAGGATCGCGGCGCGCACGATCTCGGCGCTGATCGGCGCAAGCAAAATGCCATTGCGATAGTGGCCCGTACTCAAGAACAGACCCGGAATTTGTGTGGGGCCGAGCAGCGGCAAGTGATCGCGAGTGTAGGGGCGAAAGTTCGACCAAGTGCCACGCAGAGCGGCGCGTTCCAGCGCGGGGACGAGCTGGGTCGCATGCAGCAACAGATCGCGCACGGCGCCGGCCGTGACTTCGCGCTCGTAGCCGACGAACTCCAGGGTCGAACCGATCAACAGTCGACCGTCATCGCGCGGTACCAAATAGGCGCCCGGACCGAAAACCACGTGAGACAACGGGGGCGTCGGCAATTCGAGCTCGATGATTTGCCCGCGCGCCGGGATCACGCGGCCCGCAGGCAAGCCGAGCCCGTCGATCAACGAGGTCCAGCTGCCCGCGGCGACGAGTACGTTTCGGGCGCGCAGCTCACTGCCGTCATCCAGGATGACGCCCACCGCGCGCCCGCCTTCCAGCGCCACGCGTCGCACGAACGCGCCGCTCTGGAAGCGCACCCCGCGCGCGAGGGCCGCGATGTGCAGCGCGCGCAGCAACGCACGCGGTTCCACGCGTGAATCGGCTGCGAAGCGCAGGCCGCCTGCAAGCTTCGTCGACAGCGCGGGTTCGAGGGCGGTCAGCTCACGAGTCGCCAGCTGTTTCAACGACAGGCGATGCTTGCTTTGCCAGGCGGCCTCCCGTGTGAGCTTCGCGACCGCCGCGCGCTCGAAGCCGACACGCAGCACGCCGCACTCGCGGTACCCGACGTCGATGTGCGTTTCTTTGCTGAGCGCCGCGGCAAACTTGGCGTAGCGCGCGCGGCTCGCCAAACACAGATCCGTCATCGGCCCGGGCGCATGCGCTTCGGCTTGGGCGCCCAAGATGCCGGCGGCCGCGCTCGAGGCTTCTGCGCCGGGCACACTGCGCTCGAGCACCAAGCATTGTACGCCGTGGCGGGCGAGCTCCCACGCTGCGCTGGTGCCCATGATCCCGCCACCGATGATCAAAACGTCGGTCGGGGCGGAGCGAACGCTGGCTTTCTTGCGAGGCATGGCGGCTGTTCGCCGCCGGTACTTGCTCAGCTCACCTTCTGCGTCAACTTCGCCAGACCAAACACACTGAACGCAGCAAACCCGATGAACAACCCGCACAACCCCAGCGCCCAGCGCGTGGTCTGCGGGGCTTCGCCGTCGACCAATAGCCAAGCATCGTCCGTCACTTTGCCTTGCCAGGCGTCACTGACGGCCGCGCGCACCACGCCATGGCGAATTCCTGCGCGGCTAACCGGGATCAAACGCCCAACGAAAGACGTGGGCGCGACGAAGTGCGCGCCCTCTGGATCGGCGGGATCTTCCGGTACGCTGACCTGCACCCAGAGCTTGTCGTTGCCCTCGACCTGAGCCAGCCGATAGGTATCGTTTTCGAGCGGGCGCGCGTAGCTCACCGCGCCGTCTGCGCGCAGCGTACCCGTGCCGTGAACCCATGTGTTGGCGTGGGCGGCAGTGGCATGGAACCGATTCAGCTCACCGAGATCCACGGGCGGCCCCCCCTCGAGCGCGAACACGGCCTCCCCACGGAGCTCGAAAGCGAGCGCGAGTGAACCGAGGGCCGACATGGCGAGCGCAGCCAGCGTTGCTCGCCGCCAGGGCCGGCGCGGCGCTGGCAAGGCCTCGAGGTCGAGGTCGTGCTCCGAGGCGGCGTGAGTCGCGAGCAGGTCTTTGGTCGAGGGGTAGCGGGGCATCGAGTGCGGCCAACATTATCCGACATCCGCGCGGGCGAATTGTTCCGTGACGCGGATGCGCTGCCCGAATGGGCGCCGTAGCGTCGGCACAGCCTAGCAGACCGCCGCAGGTCAACTTGCCGGCCAGCTGGCCACGTGCTTTGAAAAAGGGCCTCGCGAGCGCCCTGCGGAGCAGCGTTCCCGATGTAGGTGTCTCGAGGGCTTCGCCGTAGCGAGAGTGGACAGACATTTGGGCGATAGCGGTGTAGTTTTCCCGGAGTAGCATTAGGGGTTCCAATGGCCGTCGCTAGCAAGATCATCTGCCCGTCGTGTGGTTTCTCCAACACGCCTCCGCTTGCCAACAATCGCTGCGTGTCCTGCGGCGCCAAGATCGAAGATCTGAAGCGGTCGCTCACACGCCAAGAGGAGCTCGAACGTCGGTACCAGCAAGAGGGCTTCAGCCTGCTCTGGTTCGGCGTCTCGATTGCCATCATGTCTGTGATGACCGCGGCGCTGGTCATGGGCTTGCCGATGGTCGTACCGGCGTTCGATTTCGAAGGCTCGGCCGGCATGCGCATCGCCATCCCAGTTTGGTTCTTGGGCGGCATGCTGATCGGTCTGATCTCGCCCGGTAAGACCTTCATCGAGCCGATGGTGGCCGTGTTCTTGGTCGCCATCCCGACCGCCTTCTTGCTGTACGTGAACCAGACGGTCAAAACGATGCCGGCTTTCATGTACGTGCTGCTCTCGGCGCTCGGCGTGCTCTTCACGTTGATTGGCGCATACATCGGTGAACGCATCCAAATGGGTCCGCCGCCGAAAGTTGCGGACTGATTCGTTCACTCGCCCTGCTCCTGTTGTTGAGCCAGTGTTCGCTCGGCGCCTCGGCCAATGAAAAAGCCGAGGCGGGTCGGCTCGATCACGCCATCGATCAACTGCGCGACTCTCCCAACGGCCAAAAGGGCGATCGCCTCGACGCGCTGAAGAGCGTTCACTGCGAAAACGCCGAACTATGTGAGCTGCAGCGGGTGTGCGTGGACGGCTACGGCCAGCACGTCTTCGCGCTCACCGAAACGGCCCGCGCAAAATCATTGATGGCCACGCCGGATGGCGCCGCCGAAGCCGCGCGCATCTTGGACTTCGCCCAAAGCGAGCTGAGCCAAGCCGCCCCCAAAATCAGCCACTGCGCCGACGCCCAAGGCGCCATCAAACGCAAATACAAGCTCTGAACCCGAGCCCGCGGAGTGAGGTCACTCTCGACTCACTCCGAGCTGGGGGGCGATCGCGCTCCAGCCGCGCACCTCGCCGTGCGCTCCGTTCCCGCGTGGACGGCTCCCTGAGGTCGGCCACAACCCGGCGGAACAGTCGAAGCTCCCTGAGCTGCTGAATCAACCGCCAAAAACGCCAAAACGCCAGGGGAGGGAAAGCGGGGTTTTGGCGGTTCAAACCAGGCAGACGTTCTCGGTTTAAACAACCTGTTCCGCGGGTTGCGCTGCCGGATCGCGATCGCCCCTCATACACACCAATGGACGCGCGCCACTGCCGCGCAACCTTCGCGAGTCGTCAAGGGGGCGAAGCGAGTGGCTTGTGCTCACGCCGCGCTGTACGTCGCGAGCGGCGCGTGCCCCTGCTCGCGGAGGGAGCTCGACCCGTCGCATTCGGGATGCGTGTTCAGTTGGAGGCGGCGGGGGTCGGTGCGACTTTGAGCGGTGCTTTGGGAGGCGCCACGATGCCGGCCTTGGGCGCGCTCGTCGAGGGGGCGGGTGCCGCAGACGCAGCACTCGGTGCGGCCGACGAAGCGGCTAGGGAGGCCGAGGTGGAAGCGCTGCTTGCGGGAGGGGAAGCGCCTTTTTTCGTCCAGACGATGCGACCGAAGCGAGACGCTTTGTGGAAGTTGCCTTGGCCCAAAATGGGCGACCAGGCGACGCCGCCGTTGTTTTTCATGGCGTAGAAGTTGATGCGCCACGAGGAGTCGACTTCCGGCGGCAGCTTTGCCGCTTTGCCGAAGGACTTCCACGGGATCAATGCCTCCACGGTATAGCCGCGATCTTGGTCCGTGCTCTTGTCGAGCGTGCCATCCAACGCGACGGCGCTCTTCAGGTTCGCTGACCAATCCTGATGACCGAAGGGGCCGTCTGGTTCGACCTTGGGTTCGTTGTACGCGTCGAACTGCGAGTCGAATACCAAGTTCTGCGGATTGATTTGAATCTCGTAGTAGTCCTTGTTGTCCCCCTCGCCGTCAGGGTCGACCATGATCTCGACGGTGTCTTTGGTCCACAAGTGCGGGTCTGGCTCGCCTTTTTTGAAGCCGCCGACGAGATCCGTTTCGGCGACTGAGAACCCGACGTACATGCCGGTGTCGCTCCATAGAACCTTGACCTCACCATTGACTGGGAATGCGTGGTTTGGCTCTCCCGTGCGCACGTCGACGAGTGCGCCCGTGCTGGCTGCGGTCTTCCACGCCGGTTCGTCGAGCTTGCCGTCCAGTTTGATGGTGGTCGCGGGCTCGAGCTTTTCAACGCGCATCACCGGCACGCGCGTATTTTTCTGCCCGCGCACGCCACTGACCGAGAGCGTGGCAGCGATTGCGCGGCGCGTGGTGTCGTGCGGACCGGCGGTGATCTCCAACCGACCGCGCTTGCCGAACACGCCGGTCAGGATTTGGATCTTTTCGGTCTTCAAACTGGCCGGAATGACGAAGCTTTGCTCGTCGACGTAGACCTTGCCTGGTTCCCAGTCGCTGGGCGGCAGGGCGGGCGCCCCGGCGCGCACTTGACGCAGCGGGCCCGAGTTGTCGATGTTCAACACCCGCTCGCCCGAAGCATCCACGATGTGCGTGAACAGCTTCCAGCCCGCGTCCAGCTTTTGCTGCGCTCTCCAATAGAGCGTGAAGTTGACCCTCGAACCGGGTTTGAGGCCCGCGCTGGATTCGATCTTCGTGCCCAGTAACGTGAGCTTGCCGCCGAAGTCCGCGTCCACCCGCGTGCCGACGTCCGCCGGCGGCGCGTCCAACACGAATTCCTTCAAGCGTTCGGCTTCCGCCTTCGAATCGTGCTTTTCCTCGGCAGGCGGAGGGCTGACACAAGAAGTGAGCACACTCAGGCACAACAGGGCGGACCAGCGCATCGCGTTCACTACTTCTTGCCCTTGCTCTTCTTGCGCGCGTCGCGTTCGCGCTTGCGCTGGTTCTTCTTTTGGTTTTTCTCGCCCTTGGACAGCACGCGCATCTTGGTGCCTGGCGCTTCGCCCAGGCCGGGCATGCCGGGGAACCCCATGCCGGGCATGCCACCGAAGCCAGGCATCCCGCCCAGTCCAGGCATGCCGGGCATGCCGCCCATGCCGCCCATGTTCTGCATCACGTCCTGCATTTTGCCGCTCTTCATCGCGCGGCGCATGTTGCGCGCCATGTTCAGGCCGCCCATGCCCGGGATCTTGCTGAGCAATCCTCCGGGATCGGCGCCGCCCATGCCGCCCATCATCTGGCGCATGAACAGGAAGCGCTGTACGAGCTCACTGACACCTTCGGCAGGTTGTGCGGAGCCCTTGGCGATGCGTGTGACGCGCGAAGGTTCGCGCACGAGCACGTTCGGATCATCGCGCTCGGCGCGCGTCATGGACTGGATCATCGCCTCGATCCGCCCAAGCTCACTGTCATCCAAGTTGGCGGCCGCGCCGGGTGGCATCATGCCGCCCAGGCCCGGGATCTTTTCCATCAGGTCCTTGAGTGAGCCCATCTTCTGGATGGTTCGAACCTGGTTCAAGAAATCGTCCAGCGTGAATTGGCCCTGCATCATGCGGGCGGCGTCCGCTTCGGCCTTCTTCTGATCGACGACCTCTTCGAAGTCTTGCATCAGGCCGACGACGTCACCCATACCGAGCACGCGGCTGGCCATGCCCTCCGCGCGGAACGGCTCGAGCTTGTCCGTCGTCTCGCCCATGCCGACGAACACCAAGGGGGCGCCCGTGACTTCTTTTACGGACAGCGCGGCGCCGCCACGCGCGTCACCATCCAGCTTGGTCAAGATGACGCCGGTCACGCTCAGGCGATCATTGAAGCCGCGCGCCGTTTTCACGGAATCTTGGCCAATCATCGCGTCAATCACGAGCAAGATATTTTGCGGCGCGACAGCCGCCTTGATCGACTTGAGCTCTTCCATCAACGCTTCGTCGATCGCGAGCCGACCGGCGGTGTCGTAGATGATGACGTCGTTGTTCTGCTTCTTCGCCTCTTCGCGAGCAGCGATGCAGATCTCGAGCGGCGTTCCGCCCTCGATGTTGAACACCGGAATGGATAGCTGCTTGCCGAGTACCCTCAGCTGCTCCACGGCGGCCGGGCGCTGCATGTCCGCCGCCACGAGCAACGGCGATTTGCCTTGCTTCTCGAACCAACGGGCGAGCTTGGCCGTGGTGGTCGTTTTACCAGAGCCCTGCAAGCCGACCATCATCACGCCGGTCGGGCCAGAGGCTGCGAAGGTTACGGGTTCTCCCTCGTGGTCCATCATGGCCACGAGCTCGTCGTGGCAGATGCGCACGAACTGGTCGCCCGCCGTCACCCGGTGCGTCTCGCCGCCGTGACGCACGCGCGTCTGCACGGTTTGACCGAGCGCCTTCTCCTCGACCGTGGCCAAGAAGCGCTTGATCACGCCGAGCTCGACGTCCGCCTCGAGCAGCGAGAGCCGCACCTCTTTCAGGGCGGCTTGGACATTTTTGGGGTTTAGCTCGGTTAGACCGGCGAGGCGGTTTTGAGCTTCACGAAAGCCTTTGCTGAGCGCTTCGAACACGGGCGGGGTATTAGCATAGTCGGGGCGCCGTGGGGGCCTCCCGCCGCGTTCGGCTCAGCTGCGGCGCAAACGAAAAAGAGCCGGTGGAGCGCCCACGAAACGGCGCTCGAAGACCCAGAAAAAGGCGTAGGAAAACAGCAGCGAAAGGGGCAACCCGAGCGCGATCAAGGCGAGCATTTCCGCGTTCGGGGACAGGTCGAGCCGCCGAAGACCGAAGTAGCACAGGGCCACCACGGGCAAATGCGTCAAGTAGAGGCTGTAGGAGAAGCGCCCGAGCGCGACCAGGGGTCCGGACTGCAGAACCCGGAGCAGCAGGGGCGGGCGCTGGGCGGGGCGCAACGCGTGCGGGGTCAGGCAGAGCAGCACGCTAGCGGCGGCTGCGCCGACCAGCGCGTCGCTGTAGGGCATGAACCGGAACCAATACTTGACCAGCACCGTAGTGCCACAGGCCAGCGCGGCGAGCAGGCCGGCGCAGACGAAGACCCAAGGCACGCGCTCACGCAACCAGCGCTCGGCGGGGCGCGAAGCGAAGTCCGTGCCCGCTGCACACATGCCCAGGCCGAACAAGCCGATGTACCACGAGCAGGCGCTGTGAGCTGCGCTCGGCACGATCAAGGTCAGTCCCGCGCCGAGCGCAAAGGCGGCGAGCAAGCTGCTCGCGGCCCCGAAGCGTCGCCAGATGGGCAACAGAACGAACGGAAAAACGAAATAGATTTGCCACTCCGTCGCCACGCTCCACAACGGGCCGTTGATGCGGTGAATCCAGGCCGGCGATAGATTGTGAATCAAGAGCAGATGGCTCGCGATGGCGCCGAACTCGAAGGCCGGAAAGCTATCGGCCCAAATGGTTTTCGTGGGCGTTTCCAAAACGGGCGCCAGCGCGATCAGCAGCAGCGAACCGCCGAGCGCGGCAAAGTAGGGCGGGAGGATGCGCCAAGCGCGTCGAGCGACGTAGTCGGCAATGCCGCGCACCAGTTGCCCGGGCACTGGCGCACGCGCAACGGGGAGCATCAAGCAATAGCCGGAAAGCACGATGAACACGGCGACCGCGTCGTGTCCAAAGCTGAGACCACGCTGCAAGTTGCGAGCAAACCCGTGCACTGGCCGCTCGGGATCGACAAAGCCGACGCCAGCGTGGAACAGCACCACGTAGAGCGCAGCAAGCGCTCGAAGCCCATCTAGATACTCGAGCCGCAGCGCGTCTTTCCTAGTCATTTCTGTCGTGGAGAACCTGGGGGAGTCTAGACGCTTCCGGGCTTTCAGAGTACATGGGTAATGTTTGTTTGTTTCCGATGGCGCTGTTCCCATGGGTCAAAGCGTCGGAGTTGAAAGTCAATGATCGAACGTACAGCCGCCCTCAATATCGTTTACGCGAGCATCCGAGAAGTTTTCGCTCAAACCGGGACCGAAGCACCGCCAGACCTCAACGAGGACACCGTGCTCGTCGGGAAAGACGCCGTGCTCGACTCGCTCGGCGTCGTCTCGCTGATCGTGGAAGTGGAGCAGCGGGTGGAGAGTGATCACGGTGCGTCCGTGACCCTGGCCAACGACAAAGCCATGTCACAGCGCAATAGCCCGTTCCGCACCGTCGGCGTCCTCACCGATCACCTCGTGGCGATGGTCGCGGAAGTGAGCGCAGCGTGAGCGAGCGTATCGTCAGTGAAAAGCCGGTCATGCTCGTGACCGGTAGCCGCAAGGGCATTGGTCGCTACCTGTGCGAGTACTACTTGCAAAAGGGCTACTTGGTAGAGGGCTGCAGTCGTGGCGGCAGTGACCTGAAAGACTCCGCGTACAACCATCACGAAGTGGACGTGGCCGATGAGCGGGCAGTGCGTCTGATGGTCGCCGACATCACCAAACGGCACGGGCGCATCGACGTGGTGCTGAACAACGCCGCCATTGCCAGCATGAATCACATCTTGCTCACGCCTGCGAAATCCGCAGATCGCATGCTCTCGGTCAACGTCACGGGCACCATGCTCGTGTGCCGCGACGCGGCCAAGGTGATGATTCGTCGCAAGTACGGGCGCATCGTCAATTTCACCACGATCGTAGCGCCGATCGCGTTGGCGGGTGAGGCGATCTATGCTGCTTCCAAGAGTGCCGTCGTCACCTTCACGCGCATCCTGGCGTTCGAACTCGGACAGTGGGGCATCACCTGCAATTCGTTCGGTGCCACTCCGATCATGACGGACATGATCAAAGGCGTGCCTCAGGACAAGATCGATGCGGTGGTGAATAACCTCGCGATCAAGCGCTTGGGCACGAACTTCGATTGCGCGAACGTGTGTGATTTCTTCATCAGTCCGGGTAGCGACAACATCACCGGCCAGGTCATCTACCTGGGCGGCGTGACCTAGACTGGGCGAAGGCTGCCCTCTCCGAGGTATCGCCCATGATTGTCCCTTGGCTGTTCGAGCGCATCATCACCTGGGGCAACGCGCCGGCTCTGGTCTGGAACGATACCGTGACCAGCTACGCCGAGCTCGCGAAGCTCGCCGATGGTTGGGAAAACGACTTCCAAGCCCGCGAGCTGAAGCCGGGGGAAGTCGTGGCGCTCGAAGGCTCGTTCTCGCCGAACGCATGTGCGGCGTTGATCGCTTTGGTGCGCCTGGGCGCGATCATTGCGCCACTGACGCCGCTGATGCGCACCCAGCGTGAGCAGTTCCTGGGCATCGCCGAGGCTCGCTTGCTGGTCGAGTTCGACGAGGCAGATGCGTCCACCTTTTACGAGTACGAGCGCACGGTCCAAAACGCCGTCACTCGCCGGCTGATCGCACGCGGGCATCCCGGACTGATCATCTTCTCCTCGGGCTCCACGGGCTCCCCTAAAGCAATCCTGCACGATTTTGCGGCCTTGCTCGGCAAGTTCCAGAAGGTGCGCCAAAAGAAGACCACGCTCACATTTCTGTTGTTCGATCACATCGGCGGCATCGACACGTTGTTCAACACCTTGGCCAGCGGCGGCACCGTAGTCACGGTAGCCAACCGCGACCCGGAAACGGTCTCGAAGGCGCTCGAAAAGTATCGCGTGCACACTTTGCCCGCGTCGCCCACGTTCCTCAACCTGTGGCTCATGTCCGGGTTGTTCGACCAGTACGATTTTTCGGCGCTGCGAGTGATCGCTTACGGCACCGAGCCCATGCCGCCGAACACGTTGAAGAAGCTGCACGAGGTGTTCCCCGCCGTTTCGCTGGTTCAAACCTACGGCATGTCGGAATTGGGTGTGCTGCGTTCGCGCTCGCGTGATTCCGAATCACTCTGGATCAAGTTCAGTGGCGAGGGTTTCCAGACCAAAATCATCGACGGCATTCTGTGGGTCAAGGCCGACGCCGCGATGATTGGCTACCTCAACGCCCCGGATCTGTTCGATGAGCAGGGTTGGTTGAACACTCAGGACGCCGTCGAAGTCGACGGTGAGTACCTGCGCATCTTGGGTCGCGCCAGTGATCTGATCAACGTGGGCGGTCAGAAGGTCTACCCTGCCGAGGTCGAGAACATCCTGCTGCAGATGGACAACGTGCAAGAGGTCGCGGTGTTCGGTAAAGCGCACCCGATGATGGGGCAGATGGTCGTGGCGCGTTTCAACCTGAAGGTTCCCGAGCCGCTCGCTGACTTCAAACGACGCATGGGGGCCTTTTGCCGGGAGCGCATGGCCGCGTACCAGATCCCGCGTCTGGTCGAAATTTCGGATGCTGAACAATATGGCTCCCGTTTCAAAAAGTTGCGCAATTCTTAGCTCGTGGGCCTGATGGTTCGCTTCGGCCGCAAAGCGTGGATGAGCGCGGGATTCGCAGCCATCGTGGCGTTGTCTCTGGTTTTTGCGCGAGGCCTCGGGCAGAAGAGGCTGCGCTTTCCCTATCTCAATCGGCCCTTGCCTGCGGCCGAGTACCAAGCCATGGCTGCTCGGCCCGGCTGGGCGGCGCGTCGGCTCACCGTCGCGCCGGGAGTTCGTCTCAACGGCTTGGTTCGCCGACCCAAGAGCGCGGACGCGCCGTGGCTGCTGTTCTATCAGGGTAACGACGCGGACATGTTGAAGGTCGGTCAGGCCTTCCTCTCGCGGCTGGCCGCGGACGAAGACTGGGGGTTGGCAATCTTTGCCTACCGCGGCTACGACTCTTCGGATGGCACTCCGCGATTGCCAGTACTAGCCGCGGATGCACCGGTAATTTTGGAGCAATTGTGCTCGAGCGAGCGAGTCGAGCGTGGGCACGTGAACCTGATCGGTTTCTCGATTGGCGGCCACCTCGCGGTGCGCGCGATGGTCAGCGCTGCACGCGAGCAGCCCAAACCTCGGTCGCTGACGCTGCTCGCGTCCGTGGACGACATCACCATGGTGCCGCGCTCCTTCTACGATAAGCTCGATCCGGGTGACGCTTTCCAGACCACGCCATTTCTGGCCGAAGTCCCCGCGCCGGTGCTCGTCGTGCAAGGGACGAAGGACGAAGCGCTGATGGGCCCGGGACAGGGCCGCGCGATCGCCGCAGCGCTCGGCCCTCGCGCGCGCTATCTAGAGCTCGAAGGTGTGGGACACGTCGAGCTGATGTCCAATGAGCCCGCGTTGGCCGCGGTGCGAGAGTTCATCCAGGAGCCATCCAAGTAGCTTTCGCTGCCGAGAGCCCGCTTTAGCAAGCATGCGTAATTTCAACTTTCAAAATCCGACCCGAATCTTGTTTGGCCGCGGCCAAATCGAAAACCTCGCGGAGCAGATCCCAGCCGACGCGCGCATCTTGCTGGTCGCCGGCGGCGGGTCGATCCGCAGCAACGGCGTGCTGGATCAGGTGAAGGCTGCCCTCGCTGACCGCGTGATGCACGAATTTTGGGGCGTCGCTCCGAATCCGGACATTTCGGCGTTGTTGCCCGCTTTGGACATCGTGCGTGCCGAGTCGATCGACTTCATCCTCGCCGTCGGCGGTGGCTCGGTGATCGATGGCGCGAAGTTGATCGCCGCGGCGGCGCGCAGCGAAGCCGAGCCTTGGGCAATCCTGGCCAAGGGCACGCGCATTACGGCCGCTTTGCCGCTGGGCGTCGTGCTCACGTTGCCCGCGACTGGCTCCGAGTCGAATGGCGCCGCAGCCATCAGCAACCGAGAGACGGGCCAAAAGCTGGTTTTCGTGAGCCCCCTGTGTTTTCCCCGATTCGCGGTGCTGGATCCCGAAACGACCTTCTCGCTCCCCCCGCGGCAGGTCTCGAACGGCATTGCAGATGCATTCGTTCACGTCCTCGAGCAGTACCTCACGTACCCCGCCGGTGGCGTGCTCTCCGATAGGTTGTCGGAAGCGTTGCTCATCACCCTGGTAGAGCAGGGCCCACTCGCGCTGAGCGACCCGAAGGACTACGAAGTCAGAGCCAACCTGATGTGGGCCGCCAGCCTTTCGCTGAACGGCCTGATTGGACAAGGCGTCCCGCAAGACTGGACCACACATCACATCGGTCACGAACTGACGGCGCTGTTTGGTCTCGATCACGCGCGCAGTTTGGCGGTAGTGCTGCCCGCCGTCCTGGAAGCCCGCCGCCAGCAGAAGAGCGAAAAGCTCTTGCAGTACGGCGCACGCGTGTTCGGCATCAGCAGCGAAATAGACGCCCAGGCCATCGACGCGACCATCGCTCGGACCGTGGGCTTTTTCGAATCACTCGAAATTCCGACCCGGCTCTCCGCGTACGGTATTGGTGAGGATGCCATTCCGAAAGTCGTCGCCCAGCTCAAGGCCAATCGCCGTTTGCGCATGGGTGAGCGACTGGACATCACGCCGGACGCTGCCGGCAAGATCTTGGCGCTGGCGCTCTAATCGCCCGCCGCGCACCCCGCTCGTCGCCGGCGAGCTTCAGCGTGGAATTGCGGCGCTCGTCAGAGCCGCCCGGCGAACGTCGTACAGGTCGAGGTTGGGGGAGCGTAAGAAACGCTCGAGCCCCACCTCTGCGAGCAGCGCACGTTCGCTGTCGTAGAACGGATACATACCCGCCAGGTTCAGGGCTCGTTCCGCACCGACATCGATGCCAAGAAATGCGCTCGGCTGAAGTATGGCCGGCGCGAAAACGAAGAAGGCCGACATATCCGACTCTTCACAAATCTTGCCGCCGTAGTCGACGACGTTACCGTATCCAAACGGGCATTCGCCGCGAAGTTGATTTGCCATCTCGGCGACCGAAAGCGGCCATGCGACATCGGTCGATTCGACCGAGACGATCAGCTCGGGTTTGCCGGCGTGCCAGCTGGGATGATCCGCCTCCGAGAGGCCGTACGTCACGCCCGTCACGTGATTGGCTTCTGGGATGTCACGATAGACCATGCACGCGAGCTTGGGTAATCCCGGGTTCAGCGACTCGATAGGGAAGAATTCGGGCTCGGTCTGGAAGATGGCGTCCAGGTGCTCCAGAAATCTCGAGAGACGATCGCGCGCGGACACGTTGCGCTACTCCTCTTCCCTGATGCGCTGCACCAACGCGTAAACTTCTCGCCGAGCGAGCGAGGTCTCTTCGCCGAGCTCGGCTACGATCGTCTTCACGGTCGCGCCGTCGGCGAGTCGCGACCGAGCGCGCGCCTCCAGTGCGGTCAGATCCACTGCTTCGCCCGTGGGCTCCTCGGCGGGAGCGATCACGAGCGTGATTTCACCGCGCCATTCGCCCTCACGGGCGGCGAGCGTTGCGATGCTCGAAGGCGCGATTTCCTCGTGGAGCTTGGTAATCTCTCGGCAGAGGGTGCAGGCGCGATCGGGGATTCGTTCGCTCAGTTCACGCAACGTCGCGGCGATGCGCTGCGGCGACTCGAAGAGCACGATCGGGTCGAGGCTCTTCTCGATACGGGTCAACGCATCTTTGCGTTTTCGGCCGTGTCGCGGCAAAAAGCCCACGAACGTGAAGCTTGCGTCGACCAGACCGGAGGCGCCGACGGCAGCGGTGACCGCGCTCGCACCCGGGATGGGGCAGACGGTGATGCCGCGCGCGTGCGCGCCGCGCACCAGAGCCGTGCCAGGATCGCTGACCGATGGCATGCCCGCGTCCGTGACCAGCGCGACGTCGTCACCGCCCTCGAGCAACAGTAACAGCTCCTCGATCTTTCGCGGGCTCGCGTTGGCGTCGAGCGCGTGCAGCGCGCGCTCGCTGATCGCAAAGTGTGTCAGGAGTTGCCGCGTGCGACGCGTGTCTTCCGCGGCAATGTGCCGAGTTCGTTTGAGCGTTTCCAGCGCCCGTAGGGTGATGTCCCCGAGATTGCCGATCGGCGTACCGACCAGGTACAGCTTGCCGAGCAAGGCGTTCGCCGACTCGCTCAACTGCCGATGCCGCCGACGCCCGCGGCGTCGCCCACACCCACGGCATCACCGAAGTTCTTGCGTAGATGCTCGCGCAGCTTGCCCATCAGCCGTGCTTCGAGTTGCCGCACCCGCTCACGCGAAACACCGAATTGATCGCCGAGCTCTTGCAAGGTGAGCGGCTCGTCCGCGACTACACGCTTGTCGAATATGTCTATGTCTTTGCCGCTGAGTGTGGTGCGAAATTCGGCCAATTGCGCTTGCAGCAACTCGGAAAACTCCGAACCTTCCGCGATTTGGTCGGGCGTGGCGTTGGTCGAGGGCATGAGCTCGAGCCGCGTGGTCGAGCGCCCGTCGGCTTCGTTGACCGTGGCATCCAAGGAGGCATCGGCGCGGGCCAAGCGGCGATCCATCTCCGTCACCTCCGACTCGGCGACGTTCAGGCGCTTGGCTATCTCGGCGTGGCTGGGCTCGATGCCCATGGCGGTCAGGCGCGCCTTTTCCTTGTTCAAATTGAAGAACAGCTTGCGCTGAGCCTGAGTCGTGCCGACCTTCACCAAGCGCCAATTGTTGAGAATGAAGCGCAACATGTAGGCGCGGATCCACCACGCCGCGTAGCTCGAGAGCTTCACCCCGCGGTAAGGGTCGTAGCGCTTGACGGCCTGCATCAAGCCGATGTTGCCCTCCTGCACGAGGTCCATCATGTTGCGATAGGCTCGCCGGTACTCGTAGGCGATCTTGACCACCAAGCGCAGGTTGGCCGTGACCAAGCGCGCGGCGACCTCGCGATCTTGCCCCTTCTGATACTGCACGGCGAGCTTGTGCTCTTCGTCGGGCGAGAGCAGCGGATGCCGTTGCACCTCGCGCATGTAGGCCTGGAGCGCGTCGAAGCGGGCCAGACCTCGTTCGTCTGGTTCTGCGTCGGGGTCGCGCTCTCGCTCTTCCGCGAGCTCGACCTCTTCGCCCGGCTCGCGCTCTTCGTCCACTTCAGCTTCGTCGACGACCTCCGCTTCAGTGTCGAAGACCACGCGCTCGTCGCCGAGCACCTCGGGGTCTTCGTCCGAGTCGGCGTCAGCGTCCGGCTCGTTACCGCCTTCTTCGGTGCCAGCGGCTTCGGGCTCACGCTGCGATCGGTTTGCGCGCGCGCGTGGGCTGGGCGCCTGAGCGGCGTCGTGCGGTTTGGCGCGTTTCTTTGCGTCTGCTTTGGCTGTCACGGGTCGTGCTCGAGGCCGCTCTGGGCGCGTGCGTGCGACCTGGCAGCCGCGGGAGAGCGTGTTCCGCTCGCCCCGCGTCGTCAAGGGAACGCCGGAGATCTCCTAGGTTTTCGCCCAAGCCCCCCGGAGCGATTCGCTAGCCAGGAAAAAGTGTGGGAGACTTTTCTCGAAATCTTGGTTGAGGGGCCAATGAAATCTATTTCTATTTCCAGCGACTTCACGCGGCGTGCCGAAGAGCTTCGAGCGTTCGTCGACCCGAGCGCGAGCGAACTGCGCCGGGCCGAGACCGAACGCATGGCGTCGCTCGGCACCCTGGCTGCGGGTGTGGCGCACGAGATCAACAACCCGCTGTCTTACGTGCTCGGTAGCTTGGATCTCGGCCTACGCGAGTTGCACGGCTTGCAGCTGTTACTCGAGGGTCACCCGAACGAGGAGCTGCAACATGTTTCCGGTGCCGTGGCGGCGCTGGGCAGCGCTCGCGAAGGTGCTGAACGCGTGCGCAATATCGTCCGCGACCTGATGGATTTCTCACGTGCGACCCCCGGAGAAGGGGAGGCGGTGAGCGTCGAGGCAATTTTGGACGCGACGATCCGCGTAGCCTGGAACGAGGTCCGGCATCGCGCTCGGTTGATCAAGCGATATGCGGGAATTTCCCGCGTCATCGGCGACGAAGCGCGCCTCGGGCAAGTCTTTCTCAATTTGATCATGAATGCCGCACAAGCGATTGACGGAGATCCGTCCGTCAACGAGATCATCGTCAGCACCAGCGCCGAGCTCGGCCGCGCGGTCATCGAGATTTCCGACACCGGCGGGGGCATTCAAGAGCACGATTTGGCGCGTATCTTTGACCCGTTCTTCACGACCAAGGTGGCCGGTGCTGGAACTGGCCTGGGTCTTGCCATCTGCCGCGGTATCTTGAGCTCGTTGGACGGTCAGATATCCGTGTCGAGCGAGCTCGGCCGTGGTACCACTTTCAAAGTGGTTTTGCCGTTCGCGTCAGAGGACAGCGCGTCGCCGCGCGTCGTTGTGGACGCTCCGCCCCAGGAGCAGCCGGCCCCTTCGCGTATTCTGATCATCGACGACGAACCGTTGCTCGGGCAAACCCTGCTCTATGCTTTCAAAGGGCGTCACGACGTGAGCATCTGCACCAGCGGTCGGGAGGCTCTCACTCGGCTCGCGACCGATTCGTCTTTCGACCTCGTGCTCTGTGATCTGATGATGCCAGACGTGAATGGCGCAGCCGTTTACGCGTCGGTCAAGCGCGACTACCCGGAGTTGGCGGAGCGCTTCGTGTTCATGACCGGCGGAGCGTTCACGGCGCGTGCGCGGGAGTTCCTCCAGCAGCACCCCGGAGCCCAGCTGGAGAAGCCCTTCAACATCGCTGACATCGAGCGCCTGCTGAGCCAATTTGCAGCCTCCGCCGCTCGCTAGCGATCATCCCCGTCATCGCGGTCTGCACAGCGAAGAGCGCCACGTCGACGCATTATTTTCGTTTCCGGGAGCCGTCCAAGACGGCCGTCAACGACGCTCGTTCCCCGCGTGAACTCAGCGCTATGCGAGGTGCGCTGCTGGATCGCGATCGCCCGAAAGCAGGACCCCTAGTGGCGCAGCGAGACTTTGTGCCCGGGAACGGGGGTCTCGCCGAGCAGCACGAAGTTTTCGAAGCTCGCTTTGGGCAAGGTCTTCGCCGACGCGGCCAAGTCGTACGCCAGCCCCCACTCCACGCTGGGACCGACCGAGACGAACAAGGTGTTCGATTGCTTGCAGCGCTTGGCGAAGCTCTCGATGTTGTCCCCCGTCATGCTCAAATCAGGTCCGGCCATGCCTTTGCCGTGCTTGGTCGCGACCCCGCCAGAGAGCTTCCAGACCGCGGTGCCGCGATCTTCCAACACCATGGCGACGACGCTGCAATCAGGTGGAGATTTGAGCGAAAGCTCCGGGCTGAAAGGCAGGCTCGAGGCGAACTCCTTGCGCGTTTCGGTTTTGAGTACGACGCGTTTGGCGCCGAGCTTGCCGAGTTCGTCGACGAACGCGATCACCCAGGGCAGCTTCGCGCTGCGGTCGACGATCAGAGTCGCGTCGTTGCCGCTGACGTACTTTTCGGTGGGTTTGAGCAGGTTGATCAGGTTCGTGCGACCGTCCCGCTGATCGAGCAGCGCGCGCTCGAAGCCGACCTTGGCGCTGAGCGTATCGATCTCGAACGTGGGAGGCCCAGCGGGTTTGGGGGCTTCGGTCGCGGTTGCGGTCGCGGTCGCCCTGGCTTCCGCTTTGGGCGAGGCCGCTTTCGGCGCGTCGTCACAAGCGACGAGCGCCGAGCAGCACAGCCCGAAGCAAAAGCTGCCCTGCCAGGCCAGAGCTTTCATCGCAAGTTCTCGCAGATGCCCGAGCTCGCCGAGAGCGTGATGGCAGACACACAACGACCAGTGGTCGAGTTGACTGGGATATCACAGACGTTCGTCGTGCAATCGGCGTCGCTGGTGCAGTTGTCGGCGCTGACGCGTGCCGTGCATACGCTGCTCTCCGGATCGCAAACGAGGCCGGTTGCACACTCGAAGTCAGCCATGCACTTCTTGCCGACGAGCTTGCTCTGCACGCACGCTTCATCGATGCCGCAGTAGTAGCCAGGGTTGCACGCGGCCCCCTTGGCGGCGCACGAGTCCCCGTTCTCGACCAGGGTAGGGATCTGGCAAGTTCCCTCGCCGTTCTTCAACACGCACAGGTAGTTCTTGATCGTGTCGCAGTCGTCGTCGCTGGCGCAGGTTTCGCCTGGACCTTGCGTGCCCTTCATCAAGTGGTTGCAAGGGTCGCCGCGATGGCGCACCGTCGCGATCTCTTCCGCCGTGAGCCGCGCGTCCTTGTACGCGGTTTGCACCGCATCCAGGCACTGCCCGGCCTTCTGCGAGCTGAAACCCTTGTCGGGCAGTAGGTCCTCACAGAAGTCTTGCTGGCTCATGATGCAGGAGTCGGTCAGCTCGGCGTTGACCTTCTCCGCTCCCGAACACGCCAGCACCACCGCGCTCGAACACGCAGCCTTCGCCCAATTGCCGCAGAACCCGCTCACGGTCGCGTTCGGATCGGCAGCATCCTCCCTGCTCGAACAGCCGCCGGCACCTAACAAACACAGCAAAATGACGCTAAATTGATGGCGCATACCCATTGTTTTCCGACGATACACGACCCGCGCCAAGGGCCGAAGTCTTTGACGAGGGCGTCTGCGGAAGGCGGGGGTAGACTGCCTGGACCCCCATGACGACGGTCAGCGTCGCCCCACCTCCGAACAACGAAATTCCAACACGGCTGCAAGCTGTGCTGTTTTGGTTGGTCGCGTTAATTGCTGTGTTGGTGACTGGGGTGGGGGTGGGCGCGACCGCCGCGGTACTCGCGGTGAGAGCGGGTTTGCCGGCAGATCGCGCGTTGGCGTTGGTCAGCGATCCGCGCTCCTCGCCGCTGGTCACCAGCTCGACTTGGATCGCGGTCTCGATCGCCGTCAACGAACTAGCCGTGGCAATAACGCTCACGCTCTGGATCATCCGCCACCGTCCGCACATCGGCCACGTGTTCCCGATCGGTCACCCGACTCTGCGCACGATCTGCGCGGGGCTGTTGATCGTGTTCGGCTTCGGCCCGCTCGCTGAGTTCGCGGGTGAACTCGCGTTCCGCTTTCTGGGTCGCGAGATCAACGCCGAGCGTTTGGTCGTGGCGGTTTCGCAGAACGCGACCAGCGGGGGCTTGGTCGGGGTGTTGTTCGCGGCAGCCGTGCTGCCCGCGCTGGTCGAAGAGCTCATGTTCCGCGGGTTAGTTACACGCGCGTTCGAGAAGCGCTCGCACGCCGAGATGGTGCTGGTGCCGAGCCTCCTGTTCGGTCTGTTCCACCTCGAGCCCACGCAAATCGCCGGTACGGTGGTGCTCGGCATCGCCTTTGGGCTGACGCGCCTGTACAGCGGATCCCTCGTGCCTTCGATCATCGGCCACGCGGCATACAACACCATGGTGATCCTGTCGGTGCGATTTTGGGGTCGAATTGGCGACCATGGGCTGCATTTCGGGCGCGTTGCCGTAGGCTTGGGCGTGGCCGCGTTGGGCACGTTGTTGATGGTGAGCTCTCCGGCGAAGCTGATCCCCGCGCTTCGCCACCGGAGTTGAGCTCGATGGTCACGCGCCGTCGCTGGCTCGCGTCCGCATTCTCGCTGCTTGCCTCGAGCGCTGCCGTCGCGCGGGGCGCCAAGACCACCTCACTCAGCGCCCGTGAAATCACGCTGGCGACACCCGGAAGGTTCGGGCAGAAGTGCCTCTTGCTTCGGCCCGCCCGGGTTTCGGAATCGGAAGCCCTCCCTTTGCTGGTGTTGTTTCACGGCCTGGGTGAAACGGGCAGTGAAGCGCTGGGCATTCGCGCTTGGTACGATCGCTACGGACTGCCCGAGGCCTACGCACGCTTGAGCTCGCCGCCGATCGAGCGCACGTTGCCCGCCGAGCGCTACCTGAGCGACGAGCGCTTGCTGGAGCTCAATCGTGAACTGAGCGCTCGGCCGTTTCCCGATCTGGCACTGGTCTGTCCGTTCACGCCCAACGTATTCAAGCAGCACCCGAGTGCGCCGTTTCTGGACCGCTACGCGGAGTACATCGAGCAGTCGTTGCTGCCCGCAGTGCGCGCGGCTACGCCAATTCTCGCATCTGAGGAGTGCTGTGGCGTGGCGGGGGTGTCGCTTGGCGGATACGTCGCGCTCGAGGTATTTTTGCGGAAATCAGCGCTGTTCTCGGCGCTGAGCTGCGTGCAACCCGCGATCAGCGCGGCGGCCGTCGAAACGTACGCGACGCGCCTGGCGTCTTGGACGAGCAATCGCCAGAGCGGTGGGCTCGGGCCGCGCATCCAGCTCGTCAGCTCCAGCTACGACCCGTTCCGGGCTGCGACTCAGCGCCTGGCAAAGCGCTTGACGGCGCTCGGCTCGAACGGAACATCGATGTTCCCCGCCGGACCCCACGACCAACGCTTCCTGCGCGAAGTGGGCACGCTCGAAATGCTGCTCTTCCAAGCGCGCGCGCTGCACGGTAGCGTCGAGCCGTGATCGGACGCGTCGCACGTCGAGTTTTGGGTAGCGCGGCCGGCGCGGTCGACCGCGCGGTCACGCTCGCCATGCAAGCGCGCAACAGCGCTCGCCCATCGTCCGGGTTGGAGTCGGAGGTCGATCAGCGGGTAGCCAAACTCACGGGCTTCGTAGAGGCGTATCCAGATTCGCTGCGGGATGGATTTTTTCTGCCTGCGCGCACCATTTCGCCGGTTGCGCGGGAGCTGCCGAGCGATGCCGGCTTTGCCCGAGCATTGGATCTGTCGTGGGCCAGCGATTATCGGCCTTTCTTACCCATACTGGCGGAGCGCTACGCCCGTTGCGTCGAGAACCAAGCCGCGGGGGTTCGGTTTTTGAGCTCGGGCGAGCAGCGGCCCGTTGCGATTGTGATCCACGGCTACATGGCGGGCAATTATCAGGTGGAGCAACGCGTCTGGCCGCTGCAACGCTTTTTACGCAGTGGCTATGACGTGGCGCTCTTCACCTTGCCGTTCCACGGCGTGCGGGCGAGCGCGACGCGCCGCGGCGCTCCCGAGTTTCCCGGCTCCGACCCCCGCTTCAGCAACGAGGGCTTTCGGCAGGTGATCGCCGATCTGCGAAACTTCGTCGGCTGGCTCAGAGCACAGGGCAGGTCCGAGGTCGGCGTCATGGGCATGAGCCTCGGGGGCTACACCGCGGCGCTGCTCGCGACCGTCGAGCCTGGCCTCTCGTTTTGCGTGCCCGTCATTCCGCTCGCCTCCCTGGCTGATTTCGTGCGGGAGCAAGGGCAGCTGAGTAGCTCACCGGATGTGGCCGCGGTCGAGCACGCCTTGCTGGAGCGGATTTATCGGGTGGTGAGCCCGCTCGACCGTAAACCGCTGGTTCATCCCTCCCGCACCCTGGTGGTGGCCGGCAAGGCCGATCGCATTACCCCGGTGACCCACGCCCGAAAGCTCGCTGCGCATTTCGGTTCGCAGCTCGTCTCCTGGCACGGCGGTCATTTGCTGCAGCTGGGCAGGGAGGGGGCCTTCCAACGAGTCGAAACGCTGCTCCGTGAACTGCGCGCACGGCCGATTTCGTAGGCGTTCCGCGGATCGCAAGCCCGAAACAATCGAAAACACCAGACCGGCGGCGACGAGCAGCCGTTCGGGGGCACGCGAAGTCTACTTGGCTCGCCACCTAGATCGAGGTTAGAGGAGCACATGCGCGGCTACTATCGGCACACGAAAATCATTGCGACCGTCGGACCTGCCACCGAGAGCGAAGAGATGCTGGCGAAGCTCATCACGTCCGGCGTGGACGTGCTTCGACTCAACATGGCGCACGGGTCCGGGGACTGGGCGAAGAACCTGATCGCGCGCGTGCGCAAAGTCTCCAAAGACATCGGTCGCCATGTGGCCGTGATGATGGACGTCAAAGGTCCAGAGATCCGCACCGGCGTGGTCGAGACCCCGGTCGAAATTGCAGTCGGCGATCTGTTCGAGTTCTACACGGACACGCCCACCCCGGGTTCGCGCGGATTGTCGGTCAACTATACGGGTCTGCCGACGGATGTGTCGGTCGGTGCGACCATCTTGGTCGATAGCGGTCTGATGCGCTTCGAGGTGCTGGACATCGACGCCACGCACGTACGCTGTAAAGCGCTCACTGGCGGCAAACTCGGTTCACGCCGCCACGTCAATCTCCCGGGAATGACCGTGAACCTACCTTCGCTGACCGAGAAGGACGAGCGCGACCTGCGCGCCGGCGTGGAAGCGGGCATCGACTTCGTGGCGCTCTCGTTCGTGCGCAAGAGCGACGACATCTTGCTGCTGCGAGACTTCCTCGACAGCCTGGGCTCGAGAGCGCGTATCATCGCCAAGATCGAGGACCAGAGCGGCGTGCGCAACATGCACGCGATCATCAAGGTCACGGATGCGGTGATGGTGGCGCGCGGCGATTTGGGTATCGAAATCGACTACCACACGCTGCCCTTGGTACAGACGCAGCTCGTGGATTTGTGCCTGAAAGAGGGCAAGCCGGTGATCATCGCCACGCATTTGTTGGAGTCGATGATCAGCGCGCCGATGCCGACGCGCGCGGAGATTTCCGACATTTCGACGGCGGTCCGTGAGCGCGCGGACGCGGTGATGTTGTCCGGAGAAACGACCACCGGCCAGTATCCGCTCGAGTGCGTCGAAGTGATGCAGAACATCGTGGGCAGCATCGAACCCACCGAGAAGCGACCCGCGAACGAGACGATCGTGCTCGATCAGCCGAAATCCAAGATGCTGCGCGCCGCGACGGTGCTCGCGCGTGAGCTCGGCGAATCGGGCATCGTGGTCTTCACACGCAGTGGATTTTTGGCATACACGCTGGCCGCGCTGCGCGCCGTGGGCGTGCCCATCTACGCCTTCACGGACGACGTAGAGACGTTCCGCCACTTGCTCTTGCCGTGGGGCGTCGAGCCCTTCTACATGCCGTTCAGCGACGATCCGGAAGAGACCGTCAAAAATGCCCTGGCTACCCTGAGGCGCCAAAACTGGGCGGATGATGGCACGTGGCTAGTGGTGATCACCAACGTGTTGGCCGAGGGCCGCATCGTCGACTCGCTGCAGCTTCGCCAGGTGGACGCCGGGCCGCCGAACAGCCGTCGCGACTGAAGGAAGCGGAGCACGCGCCGAGCGCTGAAAGTCAGCGACTCGGCGCGACCCGCGCACAGCGCGGGTGATCCACGATTACCGTCACGCCGCGGTTGCTCGGCACGAGGCCATTCCACAGTGCCGTGATTTCGCGGTGCCCAGTGAACACGTCCACGTGCTCGCCCTTGACTCGCACGCCCCGGTCTTGGGCGATGAAGCAGCCGTCGTGCATCGCGCTGCGCGCGGGATCGCGCGGGATGCCGTCATACTCGGGAATGTACACCGGCGTGTCGAGCGGGATCAGATCGCTGTCCACCGCGATAGTCACGAGCGGCGTGATGGCGCGCCCGGTCGCGCCGCGGCCCCAGGGATAGCTCTTCGAGTCGAGCTCGTCGAAGCAGATGTGCTGCCCGGTGCGCGGGCACAACTCGGCACATTCACAGTCGCGCTTGGCGAAGCTGACCGTGCTGCCGCTCGAGAGCGTACCGCTGCCTTGGACACACAGTGATTCGTAGAAAGCACGCGCTACGCTCTTGATCGTCTTGCAGTGCTGGTTCTTGAGCGGAACGGTTTCACCGTTGAAGTCCGCCTCATTGGGGAAATCGTAGTAAGTATTGCGGAACGTGCCTACGACCCGCCCGCCGGGCGCACGCGGATTGAGCTTCACTGCGGGCGCGGTCACCCGGATGGAGGCGGATGGAGCGGAGGACGGTGCCGCCGCAGACGGCACGAAGCCGTCATCGATCGCGGGTGCTTCGCTGATCACCCGCGATTGCACGCGCGGGGGCGGTTGGGCTCGGGGCTCGTCTTGGCTCGTGCTGCGGACGCTGCCTGCTGGCGGAGGATCGTCGCCCCAGGCGCCCGTGGACAACGGCTGGCTCATCCAAGTCGAACCCGCGGTGGTGCACGACCACACGGACGCCGCGAGCGCGAGCCAAGCCCAGCGGCGAACGCTCGGCATCACAGCGGGCCAGAACGATTGCTGTGCTGAGGATCGCATTGATCCAAGGCGTTGTCCGTGATCTCAGACTGCAATGACAGCGTATGCGCGATCCAGTGCTCGCTCACCTCGGGCGGCACATGAAACTCAGCCAGCGTCTCCTTCAGGATCTGCAGACGACGCATGAAGTGTCCCCCCGTGATGCGGTGCACGCGGTGTGCCTCTCGAACGGGACGACCCGTGTACGCGACCTGGCCGCCCAGATGCTGCGCCGCAAATTCGTACTCTTTGGCTTTGACACGCTCGCGATCCGCGGCGCGAAATAGGTACCCGATCATCAAGTCGTCGAACAAGCGGTCGACGAAGCGCGCGATGATCGGGCGCAGCACGGCTTCGCCGCCGAGGCGATCGAACAGCGCCTGCTCCTGCATCCTCAGCGGTGTAGCGCGATTTTTCGATCTTGGCACCCTGCAGCGCTCGGAGCAGAAAAACAGGCGCCGGTCCACCCTTACGCTCGAGCTCCAAGCCTGAAAGCCGACCAATCAGGGTCCGGCCTAGCCCGCGCCGCCCAAGCTTGCCCGTTGGTGCCAGCCTCGTGCCTCGTGCCTGGTGCCTCGTGCCTCTTCGCACACGCGGTGCCTCCGCTTTGCACCCAGCTGGCAGGAGCACTCGTGAATGGCCCCTATTGCCGCCGCACGTGTTCGAGGGGCTAGCGCGAGCTCGTGCCAGAGCTCCTCGCTGGTCGCAAGCTGATGGGCATGGCGCGCTCGCAGCCGGACTTCGAAGCCGACGATGAGAGCCGCGCTCCCGCGTTGATGTGTGCGGCCTGGGTGCGGTGACGGGCTCGCCTGGCAGAGCACTCGTGAATGGCCCCCTATTGCCGCCGCACGTGTCGGACCGGTGTGGGGCAACCCCAACATCAAGACCAATTCCTGACCAACAAGATCACCTCCGACCGGCGGCCGCGTGGATACGCAAGCAAAGACCACCTACAATAACAGCTACACGTACGGCTCGACGCGGCCCGCGCGCCGACCAAGATCGGCCTACAAAACGTCGAGGCGCGCTAGCGCGCTCGTGCCTGAGCTCCTCGCGGTCGCGAGCTGATGGGCATGGT
>Ga0164308_10000255_pt1 | contig 28581 bp, 28 predicted proteins | sample Whisoiple_246_MG_FD_109983 | JGI IMG/M metagenome (GOLD analysis project Ga0164308, IMG submission 109983) | Soil microbial communities amended with fresh organic matter from upstate New York, USA - Whitman soil sample_246_MG | ecosystem: Environmental > Terrestrial > Soil > Unclassified >... | reverse complement strand
TGCTGTTCGCCGCCGGCACCACGGCCTACGTATGGGTTGGCGTGTTCTTCGAGGAGCGTTCGCTGCGCCGCGAATTGGGCCGAGCGTACGAAGAGTACTGCGAGCGCGTTCGATCCGTCGTACCCCCGTTTCCGGGCCGACGCGCTCGCTGACCCAGCGCTATTTGCCGACGAACGTGGTGACCGACATGGCCCCGAGTGCGGCGGTGAACGTGCCGCCGGTCACGGCGATTGCGGTCTTCGCGGCGAGGCTGTCGGTCTCCGAGGTGACGTACGGCGTCATCATGGTCGGCAGCGCGGTGCCACCGCTGATCGTGATCGGCACCGAGGCCGCCGTGGACCCCGGATTGATGGCTACCACCGCGACCGTGCCATCCGAGTTCTTGTAGGCGGAGAGGAGCAAGCCCATCGGGACGGCACCGCTGATGTCCACACGGGTGGCACCTGGCCGCACGAACTTGCTGTAGTTGCCGAGCGTGTAGGCGCGCTTGGTGAGCTCGGTCTTGCCCTTCTCCATCAAGCCTTCGTTGTCACCACTTGCCTCGTACCACCAGTACAGCCAGCCCGATGCTTCGCCGACCGTGAGCGCCGAGTGGATCCAGCCCGCAACGGCCAGGCCGTTCTTGATGTCCCTGCTAGGCCCCTGCTCCGGCCAGTACATCACGCCGGAAACTTCGGTCTGCCAAATCGGCTTGCTGCGCTTGCCGCCATCGACATCCGCCGGCCAGGCTTCTGCCTTTTGCGTGTCGTATTCGTGCGTGCCGATGATGTCGATCAGCGACCAAGCAGTCGCGTCTTTGGCCAGGTAATGGCCGTAGTCGTAGCCCTTGCCATCCGTGGTGCACGCGGTCGCGCAGCCCGTAGTGCCTGGCGTATTTCCGAAGCAGCCGCACTTCAGCGGATCCGAGCTGTTCGGGTGCGCCGCAACCGTGGAGCCTGTCGCAGACATGTTGCTCCAGAGATGGATCCACTCCGATGGCTCGGGTGCGATGAACTTGACCGGCGGATTCAACGCTTTGAGCTTGGGCCCCAACACCTTCACCCAGGCAACCATCTCGTTCGCGGTGAAGACCATCGTGTCGTAATCACCGTTACATGGCGGTCCGATAGTCGAGCCACAGGAGGCAAAGTCCGGCTCATTCGCCGCTCCCATGGCGTACAGGCCCTGGGTCTTGGCAAAGTTGGCGATCGTCGTCGACCAAGACTCGTAGCAGCTCGTGAGCAGGTGCCCACCCTTCTGCGTATTGTTGTTGTCTTTGCAGTTCGCCGGCGCGGTCCACGGCGAACCCACCACTTTGGCTTTGTAGCTCGCCGGTGGCACCACACCCGAGAGGCTGCCCGAAGCAGTCATGGCAACGCGTACGATCGACAGCCCGAGTCCCGCGCCGGTGGTGCTATAAAATGTATCCCAGGGGATCGTGGGATTGCTCAACGCGGTGTTCAGACCAAAGCCGTCGATCGGCTGGCGCTCGCTGCCGAGCTGAACCGTCACCGGGCCGGTCGTCGAAGCGCCGCTGCTGCCGGCGCTGCTTCCGCCCGAGCCCGCCATGCCACCGGAACCCGCTTTGCCGCCGGAGTCGGAACCTGCCGCTGCTACTGAACCAGCGTTCCCGCCGCCGCCACCCATCCCGAGGCCTGCGCTCCCCGCCACCGGAGCAGAACCCGCAGCCGGCGCACCGGCAGTGCCGGCGGCTGAGCCGCCGGAGCCCGCGAGACCCGTCGCCTTTCCGCCCGCGCCGGCGCCCGCGGTGGGCGGTGTTCCGCCGCTTCCCGCTGGGTTGTCCGAGCCGCTGGTGCTGCAAGAAGAGGCGAGCAAAAGCGCGATTCCGAAGTTGAAGGTCGAAAGCTTGGTCATGACGAAAAACCTCTACGAATTCGTGGCCGCAGGTGACTTGGACCGGCGCTCCGCAGATCCTGGTATGGTTACCAGAGCGGGATTGTCGCGGGGCGCCCGTACTTGTCATCTTTTCGTGTCTCGCCCCGTTCAAAATCGAATTTGCGGCGTCGGGGCCGGACTTGGTCCGCCGATTCGGTGCGTAGCGCCAAATGGTGCCCTTCGTCGAACGGCCCGAAGGCGTATTGGCCGCCGAGCGCTCAGCAGCCGCGCGGGCACACCACGGTAAACGTGGTCCCGTGCTCGAGCGTGGACGCGACCTGCGCTTTTCCGCGATGCGCTTTGGCGATCTCGCTCACGATGAAAAGTCCCAGTCCCACGCTGCGCGTCGGGCTCGCTGCCTGCGTGCCCCGGGTCAGGGGCTGAAAGAGCTGCGCCTGAACCGAAAGCGGGATCGGCGCTCCCTCGTTGTGTACCGCGATCGAAAAGGAGTCCGCATCCACGCTCGAGGTGACGGTGACCGGCGTTTCGGAACTGCCATACACCATCGCGTTCGACACCAGATTGCCGATCATTTGCTGCAAGCGGTTGGCGTCCGCTCGACACGACCCTTGTCCAATTCGCTCGTGGCGCAAGGGTCGATCGGGATAGACCGCGCTGAGCTCATCCACCGTTTCGGCCGTGACCGCGTGCAGGTCGACCTCTTCTGGGGCAATGGCCAAACCTTTGCCCACTCGGGCTTGCGTAAAATCCAAGAGATCGGCGATGAGTCGGGTGGCGCGCTCGGCCGAGCGTTGAATGCGCGTCAAAACCCTTTCCTGGTTCGGCGATGGGTCGCTTTGCGCGAGCAAGTGCACGCCCATCTGAATGCTGGACATGGGATTGCGCAAATCATGGCTGACGATTCCGATCATTTGCTCGGCGAAAAGCGCGCGATCTTTGGCCTCGGCATGCAGTCGGGTGGTCTCGACCACTAGCGCCTCCAAACTCTTGCGAGACGTGACCAGCTCTCGCTCGTACTTGTCACGGTCGCGTGCGATGAACGCGGCCAAATCGTGCACCCACTCGCCTTCATGCTCGCGACGGATGGCATTGAAAACCATCGGTAGGGCAGCTCCGCCTTCATGCACCACCTCGAGCTTCACTTCGGAGATCGAGCCCTGCATCTGCAGTAGCGGCGTCCAATGCGTCTGATGAAAGATGCGGCCGCCCATCGTGAGCAAATCCTGAAACCGACGACGACCCACGAGCGCTTCCGGACCCAAGCCTACCCAGCTGCAGAATGTGCGATTGACACGAATGAATGTGCCGTCTGCGCGGGTGCGCATCAAGCCGCACGCCGCATCATCTAGGCGGAGATGCGCTTCCGCTTCCCCATCATCGGCAGCTGCCAACTGTTACAGGCCTTCCTTGACCAAAAATCGGTCGATGGCTGCGGCAACCGGGCCGGGCGAGCTCAAGTGCGGACAATGTCCGACGTTGTCGACCAGGCTCAGCGTGCTGCGGGGCAGCCGCCGATGCATGTAGTCACCCACCGCCACCGGCGCGATGATGTCGTCATTGCACTGAATGATCAACGTGGGCGTACCCAACTCAGCCAGCTGCGCGCGAGTATCGGAAAGGAACGTGACCCGCGCGAACTGCTTGGCGATCTCGGGGTCCGTCCGGCAAAAGCTATTGGTGAGCTCTTGGCTGAGCTCCGGCTTGTCCGGCGCGCCCATGATCGCCGGAGCCATGTTGCTCGACCATCCGAGATAATTGCCTTCGAGCGTCTCCAGCAGGGACTCGATGTCACTCCGACTAAAGCCGCCGACGTAGTCTCCGTCGTTGATGTAGCAGGGCGACGGACCGATCATGATTTGCGCGGCAAACGGCGCCGGCTCACGCAAGTTGGCGAGCATGCCAATCATGGCACTGACGGAGTGGCCCACGAACAAGGTTGGCCCCTGCGAGAACTCGCGAACGATCTCCAGCGCGTCGTCGGCGTACCCCTGAAGCGTGCTGTACTTGGCGGGGTCGTACGCAGATACGTCCGACGCCCCACTGCCGACCAGATCGAATAGCACCGTGCGATACCGTTTCGAGTAGGTCGGCGCGAGCAGGCGCCACATGTTCTGATCGCAGCCGAACCCGTGCGCAAATACCATCGTCGCCGGGCCGGCACCGTGCACGCGGACATTGTTCCTCAAGCTAAGCGTCATTGGAGGACGCTACTATGCGCCGATCGTCTGCGCCAATCTGGAGCCAACCAAAGTTCCGTCGGCGAGACCCACGCGACCTGCGAAGCCTGTTCACATTTTCGCCACGTGCCATTTCAGAGATCGTCTCCCGAGCACACCGCACGATCCGGATTTGCGAGCTGGTCGAGGCTCGTGCAGTCACTCGCTAGTGCGCGCGAGGTGCGTTGCCACGCTTGAGCTTGGCCGATTCGAGCCAACGGCCCTCGGTCATGAGCAAGCGTTCCCCGTCCCAACCGGCGAATTGGTCGTGTTGGCTTGGATCGACGGAGGCGCCGGCAGGCTTGGGAACGAGGGGGCCCGCGTACCAGAGCTCGCCGTCCGGGTGGTAGATCTTGCCGACCAAGCTTCCCTTGCGGTCGCTGCTGGGTTCGAGGAAGACGAACACGCCGCCGTCGGGACCGCCGACCCAGAAGGCCCCAGCGGGAACGCCAGCTGGGCGCTGGGGCGAGTCGTCGGTCGCAGCCTGAGCTCCGGCGGCGCGAGCGGGCTCCGGCGGCGCCTGCGTCGGAGCGTCCGCCACGCGGTCGCGAGGATCCGGAGCGCTGACGGGATGCGGGTCTTCGCGGTGGGGGCCGCGGCAGCCGGCAGAGATCGGCAGGATGGCCAGCAGCGCGAGGATTGCAGTGATCAGTTCCGACCGAACCCGAGTCACTTCAACGTGATCCCCTCGATTGCGAGCGTGCCCGGAGGCGTAAAATCCAAATCCGGGAAGTCGTCCCGCACACGCTCGATGTATCCGGCCGGTCGCGGATCGATGACCATCGGCATGTCGCCGCCACCGGCCGCAGCCGTTTCTTTGGCGAAGTGCAGGCAGCTGTTCGAGAGCAATTCGTACGGGGGGCGCGCAGGATCTACATTCTTCGCCATGCGTGCGTTGGCGAACTTGAGCATGGCTTCGAAGCCACCCTTTTCCAGCTCGATGTACGCACCAAGGATTTTCCCGCCCTGACCCGAGAGCCGAGAGATCGCGGCCAGGGTGAGCTTGAGGGAGGCTGCCGAGGGGCGACCGTCGCTCGCGATCTTCGCGTCCGGGACACCTTGCTTACGAACCAACCCTTTGGCGGCCGGATCATAGCGCCCGTATTCGAAATACTTGGTCAGCCCCGTGCGTCCATTGATGAAGAGGATTCCCGCGTGCCCCAGGTACGGCACCCGGTTTTTGGACTTCGGGATCTTGAAGTCGAGCGCGCGGCCCGGCAGATCGATATTCACCGCCGGTGTCTCCACCATGATGAGATAGTCAGGAAACACTACCGGGATCGCAACGTCGCTATGGGCCATGTTTTTTCCCCTCACCTCCACCGTATCAGGCGCGTTGTGAGTGGAGCAAGCGCCGCTGGATCGATTGCCGCGGTCTTGCCCTCGGATCCCCAGGAGGTGGCCGTGCCGGCCTGAGGGTCAGTGGTTGAGCTCGCGAGTCAAGACTGAGCTCCGGCATCAAAAGGCGGAAGCAAACGGCGGCGTGAGCGTCGGGAGCGAGGCGCTGACGCTCGGCGGAGTTTGCAGGCTCGACGATGCGCAAACGAGACCGTCCGGCACGGGCACGTACCGCGTGCCGCATTTCGCCGCCTGATCCCCCGCGTGCTAGTGCTCGCACGAATGTTGTCGCGCTTCGCGTACGCCGTCGCCATCTGCGCTCTAGTCAGTTGTAAGGGCGCGCAACAGCACGCGGCCCCGGCAGCGAGTTCGAATCAGGCAGCGATTGCGAATCGCGACAATGCGCCTCCGGCGCCGAGCGCGGCCGTGCCTGCCGTGAGCACTTTCGACGAAGCGAGCGCACGTGCGTTCATCCAACGCTGGCTGAACGCACAGAACGAGCATGATTTCGTCGCCTATAGCGCCTTGTACGCGGCGCGGTTCACTGGCACCAAGCGGGTCGGGAGCTATTCGAAGCGCTTCGACCGCAGTGCTTGGCTCCGGGATCGACAGCCGATGTTTCGCGATGGCGTGATCGTGCAAGCGACCGAGCTGACGCTATCGGGCACCGCGGGAGCCGTGCGCGCTGTGTTCACCCAAGATTTCAACGCGCCCGGCTTTCATGACCGCGGGCAGAAGGAACTGTTCTTGGTCGCTCTGCCCGCTGGCCTGAGCATCACCCGTGAAGAGATGTTGGTCTCGCACGTGGCTGAAGCCGCTCCCGCCATCGAAAGCGCGGTGCTCGCCTATCATCGAGATGGTCCAGTGGTCGCAATGGGCTTCTCGGGCGCCGTGGCGGGCGAGCCGCGACTCTTACCGCGCGGAGGCAGTGACTCGTTCGACGTCGCGCTCCCCATTGCAGTCACGGCCCTGAGCGAAGGGACGCGCGCTTGGCTGGGAAGAAACATCGCCGTCTACGCAAAAGACGGGCAAGCCTGCCAGGGATCCGTAGTCCGCTTCGAACTGCGCGTGAAAGCCGAGCCACACTTTGGCATGCGCCAAGCCTGGGCCGGCGAAGATGGCGCGAAGAAAGCGACTCCGCCAGAAATCGCACAGCAGATTTGGAACATTGCCCGTGACGAGGAGCGCTTCGTCGTAGCCGTGCTGAATCACGAATGCCACGGCGTCTGGGCCATGACCCACGCATCGCCATTCATCCCCACGACCGCACCCACACCGGCACTTCGAACCGCAGCGCTGAGCGCATTCAAAGCGCTCCCCGCCTATCACGAACTGCAAGCGCGCTTCGCACGCGAATCAGCCAACTCCAAGCAACCTTGGGAGAGCGTCGATGGCGCACTCGACGTCGTCGAGCTGCGCACCGCACCCGAGACCGCCCTGCTCGTGGTCAGTGCGCGGGGCGGAACTGGCTGCGGCGGGTTCGGCGGTAACCTGAGCGCGATCTGGAAAGTGACCGGCGTCGACGCGCGAGCCACCTTCATCCCGCGCGGCATGTTCAAGGACTCCGCCGATCTGCTCAAAGTGCACGGCGCGGTGGATCAGAACGCCGACGGCAGCCTCGAACTCCTCGCGGGCCCCGATGTCTTCGCCGACGAAATTTCCGTCTTGCGCCTCGGCACGAACGGCTATGTGCGAAAGGCGCTGTTTTCGACTTCGTCCTGGGATTGCGGTTGCTAGCGGGCGTGGCGCTAGCCGAGTGCATCCACGCGAGAGACGTTTTCCTTGGCCCGTGTGGCCCCCGCCGGCTTCGGCTTCATGCCGTGCCTCGCTCGTGAACCGATTCTCCGAGCCCAGGATCGATGTGTGCGACAGCGTTGTTTCGCGGCAATGAACTGGGTGCTTCTGCAACTCGCGTCGTGCAGACCAGCGGGCAGAAGCAGCGATCGTCTGCCTCGATCTACCGCACGCGTTCACGATTTCGTGTCATTGGTGGTGGATGATCCATCTGCCGCAACCTGCGCCCGAACACACGCCCATCAGCTCGGCGAAGGATGTCGAGTATGCGGGAACAATCGTGCTGACAGTGGATGCAACGGACACGCAGCGCGGCATCTTCCGAGTGCGCGAGGTCATTCCTGTCTCTGCCTCCGGACGCATGACTCTGCTCTATCCGAAATGGCTGCCCGGCTATCACGCGCCGCAGTCGCCCATCGCATTTCTGGCCGGATTCGAGGTGATGGCCGGCGAGACGCGTCTCAGGTGGCGCCGGGACGAGGTGGAGGTCTATGCCTTTCACATCGACGTCCCCATGGGCGTCGATGCAATCGAGGCAACGTTTCAGTTCGTCTCGCCCACCAGCCCCGCACAAGGGCGAATCGCCGTCACCGCAGAGATGCTGAATTTACAGTGGAACGCTCTCCTGCTCTACCCGGCGGGCCACTTTTCACGTCGCATTCGGGTCGCAGCGGGGGTCCAGCTACCCGAGGGTTGGGGTTACGGCTGCGCGCTCGAAGGCTCGACGACGGAGGGTCGCGTGACGCGGTTCAAACCGGTGGCCCTGGACGTCCTCGTCGACTCCCCGGTGTTTGCCGGACGTCACTATCGGAGCATCGATCTCGAGGATGGCGGTCGAGTGCGTCTGAACCTGGTCGCGGATCGGGCCGACCTGCTCGCGGCCACGCCAGAACAGATCGCGCCTCACCGTGAGCTGGTGCTGCAAGCGGACAAGCTGTTTGGCCCGCGCCCTTTCGATCACTACGACTTTTTGGTCGCGCTGAGCAGTGAGCTCGGCACGATCGGCTGTGAGCACCATCGTTCGACGGAGATCAAGACGGCGGCGGACTACTTCACCAGTTGGAAGGGCAACGCACCGAACCGCGATGTGATGGCGCACGAGTATACCCACGCGTGGAACGGGAAATTTCGACGAGGCGCCGATTCGTGGACCCCGACTTTCGACCGCCCGATACGCAATAGCTTGATGTGGGTTTACGAGGGCATGACCCAGTACTGGGGAAATATTCTGTCGACCCGATCGGGCCTCTGGACCTTTGACCAGGCGCTCGAGTCTCTAGCTCTGACCGCAGCCATTTTCGAGAACCGTGCCGGCCGACGCTGGCGTTCGATGAGCGATACTACGCGCGACCCGATCATCGCAAGCCGTGCTCCCCAGCCCTGGGTGAGCTGGCAACGGAGCGAAGACTACTACTCTGAGGGGCAGCTGATGTGGCTCGACGTCGATACGAGGATCCGGGAGCTCTCGGGGGACACACGCTCTCTGGACATGTTCGCGGCGCGCTTCTTTGGTACGTCCATCGATGGCAGCTTCGTCACATCGACCTACGATTTCGACGAGATCATTCGAACCTTGGAGGGCGTCGCGTCGTTCGACTGGGCCACGTTCCTACGTGAGAAGCTCGAGAGTCCCGGCTCCGATCCCGCGCTCGCCGGCATCGAGCGTGGCGGCTACCGGCTCGTCTACCGCAAGGTCCCCAGCGCGTTTGGGCTCGACGCCGATCGGCTCTTCGACGTAGTAAGTCTGCTATTTTCCATCGGCTTGAACGTCGGCTCCGATGGAAGAGTCAGAGAGGTACTTTGGGAAAGCCCGGCCTTCGATGCGCACGTCACTGCAGGCGCCCAGCTCATTGCGGTCAATGGACGCGCGTACACCGCAGACGAGTTGAAGCAGGCCGTTATCCAAGCCGAGGGCGGCACCCCAATCGAGCTCGTGATCAAGAGTGGCAGCCGCGTTCGAACGACCGCCCTTCGCTACCACGATGGTCTGCGGCATCCCCACCTCGAGCCAATTCCCGAAAGGCGAGCGCGTCTCGACGACATTTACGCGCCCAGGTGAGAGAGCCCCAACCGAAACGGCCTCCGAGACCGAAGGTCCCAGAAGCCGTTCATGTTCAACCAGTTGTGCGGAGGTGAGGACCGGATTCGAACCGGCGTATAACGGTTTTGCAATCTGATTTCGACCTGACCAGGCAAGGCCATCGGGATGTAACGACCTTCAACGAGAGGGGTCGCGTGAACTGGGTGGTGCCAGGCAAGACCAAGCAGGGGCTGCTCGACGGCTGTGTACCAAGGGATCGATACCAAGCCTTGGTATCGAGTCGCCGGCTGCCGCCATGGAACAGGCAACCCAAACATTCGTGAAGCCTTCAAGCTCCAGCCAGGCGGCGCGTCGCTGGTGCGCCCCGATGGCATGATCCTGGCGCAAAGACGCGCCCGACGGCATCGTGACGTTCAGTCGCTGAGGAGACATCGGTCGGCTGTCAGGTCACGAAAGCGGTCGCTCGCGCTTTGCTCTTGGCAAACCGATGTGCGAGGGATGTGCTTTCGTTCGTCGGACACTCGCATAGCAATTGCGCTAATCTGACGGTGTGTCTCCAGCACGGATCAACCGCAGGTATGCCTGGCTCATCGTTGCGCTGCTCTCGGCTTGTAGCGGCGAGCGTAAGGAACGCGATGCAGTCGTCATCGACGCCGGCGTACCCGATTCCGATCTGCCCGATTCCGATCTGCCCGATTCCGGTCCGCCCGACGCAAGCAACGATGCTTCCGTGGACGCTCCCGCGGATGCCCCCGACGCTGATCCTCCCGCGTCCCACGTCACGGTAACTCGCTACCAGTATCGGTTCGGTCTGGCGTCGGGCGAAGCGCGCAGCAAGCTCACGTTCGACGGCTTTGGGGCGCAGGAAACGTGCGTCCAGCTCGCCAGCGCGCTGCCACTTCGTGAGCCCACCACGGAGGGGCTTACGGACGCCCGCGTCGAGCAACACGATGGGCTCGTGTCGCTGTGCGGAACCGCTCGAGGCGCGGCCGCCGCGTCGCTGACTGCGGACGTGACCGTGCCCGATCTCGTGGACAAGGCCACCGGCGTCGGCCTTTCGCGAAAGCTCGATGCGCACGGCAATCAATTTTCCTATTTGCTGGGCTGGGTCGAAGCCTGCGATCGCTTTGGCCCGTGCGATCCCGCTCCCGGTCGGTTGTCTCATTTCCAGTTCGATGTCTCCCACCCAGCTGGCGAGACCGTGCTTTGTCCCGGCACACGCCGCGCGACTTCCGAGCGAACGATCTGCGAGCTGCTCGACGCCCGCGCGCCGACCTATTCGTCCTTTGCGATCGCGGCGAATTCTGCCTGGGTGCGCGAGCCGCTGGTCAGCGCTGCGGGGGTTGCGGTCGTCTTGTATGAGGTGCCCGAAGGACGTGTGCGGGCTGCCCTCGACTCCGCGGCGGTGGGTGCATTCCTCGAGTGGGTGACCGCACGCCTAGGCCCGTTTCCGTATGGCGAGGAACTGCGGGTGGCTACCGCGCCCGTGCCGTGGCTCGGTATCGAGCATCCAGCCAACATCGTGCTGCGTGACGATCTCACGGACATCCAGCGACTCTATGCGAACGTCCCGCTGCACGCGCTGCTACATGAGATAGCGCATCAATGGGCGGGGAATCGAACGACGCTTGCGGATGCTCTGGACTTCATTTGGAAAGAAGCGATTGCCGAGTATCTAGTGTACGCGTTCGAGCAGGAACTGCGTCCGACCGCTGAATCGCTCACTACGCGAGACGTCTGGCATTCGACGGGCAACGGCGCACCGTACCCGGTCCGTCCGCTCTCCCCTCCGGATGTGCCGCTTTCGGTGTGGACTGCCGGAGGCTACGGAAGTGGACCGATGACGCTGTTCGTTCAACTCGAACCGTGGCTGGGCCAGGCTGCGCTACTCTCCGCGATCGGCCGCTTCCTCGAAGGCGACGTACGCAGTATGCTCGATCTGCGCGTTGCGCTCGAGGCCGAGTCCGGCCTGGATCTGCAGCGCTATTTCGATGCTTGGGTGTTTGGTACCAGCTCGCCAGAGTGGCCGATCTTCCAGGTCGAGGCGACGCGGATCGCCGGCGGAAATCGGCTCCGAATCAACCAAGAACACGCTTCCGATTTGCCCTTTCCGTGCGTCGTGGAGCTCGACTTGGTGGGCACGACGCGCAGCGAGCGAGTCCGAGCAGACTTTGGACTGTCGCCCCAGAGCTCGACGCTCGTTATCGACACCAGCTTCGACGAACCGATTACCCGTGTCCTGGTCGATCCCGACAAGCGCTTGCTCGACTTCAGTTTGCCCGCGCAGCACTTGGTCGCTCCGGAGTTGCGCTGGCACCCTTGAAGCAACCCTTCAGATGAGCCGCCTCTCGAAGTTGCCCACCAGGGTAGCGCGAGCACGCCACCGCCGCGGGCGCTGCTTCCGTTTGCGTCGCCTGCAGGCGCGGCGGGCCACTGAGCTGCCCGCCCCGCGCCGATTCAAGGCCGAGGGCCACTTCGTCGGCAGAGGACGGCCTCCGAGACTCTTGGTCCAAGAAGCCGTTCATGTTCAACAACTTGCGGAGGTGAGGACCGGATTCGAACCGGTTATAAGGGTTTTGCAATCTGCTTTCGAGCTGACCAGGCAAGGCCATCAGGATGCATCGACCCGTAACGAGAGGGGTCATGTGAGCTGGGTGGTGGCAGGCAAGGCCAAATAAGGTCGGCGGGCTGTATACCAAGGAATTTATACCAAGCTTGGTATGCCCCGCTCGGGTCACGTGATGGAGCGGAAGTCGGCGGTGCCAGCGAGGTTTGCGTCAAACGTGGCGACGTCGCCGATCGCGCCCTGCCGCTGAAGGAGCACGAGGGCGGCATCGTTGAAGTTCAAGACGCCGCCCGATGCCTCGGTCGCATCGACGATCTCTTCGAACAACTCGGCAACGGCATCGTGCACGAACGTCACGACGCCCGCTTCGAGCCAAGCATGACCCGATCCCGAACGCTTCGGAGGTCAGGAGGTCCTGCCTTACGCTGGGTTGCTCGTCGGCACAGAACTGAAACCGCCTCGGCGATCACTAGATCCAGCATGACCGGCTGAGCACCATCATGCTGCATCTGGGCGAGTAGCCGAGTCGCACGTTCGTGTAACGAATCGTTCCGATCGAGCAGCCCAACCAGCACGTTCGCATCAAGCACGACATCAGACATCGTAGATGGCGTCGGTATCCTCGACTGCGTCGCCCCCTAGCGAAACTACCCCGCTCGACCGCCAGAGCGCTTCCCAGGGTACCGGCTTGAGCTCGACCTTGGAACGCCGCCTACGCCTAGCGGCACGGATAACGAGCTCGCGATCCTGCTGGCTCAGATCCGCCAGCTTCTCCACGAGCAGTTCGAGCTGCTCCGGAACCTGAACGAGTGCGGTGGACGAACCAGGCAGCGACATCGGGAGGAATATAGCGCTTCTTCCAGCATCCGCATCCACCGTTCAGTTCCCCACTGGAAAATCGCGACGACGGACACTGACTCCCGGCGTCGTGCCACTCGGCCGCGAGCCAATGACTATGATCGAGCGTGCGGTCCCGGCCTAGCATTCACGAAGCAATGCCGTTGAACGAACTTCAGGACTCTGGTGTGCGGCTTCAGCCCCCACCTAATGTCCAGCGCACCACGCTCGGTCTCGACGCCCTCTCGCGTTTTGCGACCAACACCTGGGAGGAGGCGACCCAGATCGGGACGGCCTCGGCACGACGTACCACGAGGCCGGCACGCTCTGGATGGGAACCAACCCAACCACTTCCGTCACCGACACCAATGGGCGCTTCCATCACGTTGCCAACGCTTACTGTGCGGACCAATCCCTCTTCCTCACGGTCGGCTCGGTCAACCCCACTCTGACCGCGCTAACCCTCGCTCGGAAGGTCGCTCAGGCGTGGTCGCACGCGCAACTGGGGCTCCGACTCCACCATGAGCTGATCGCAAGCACGGCGGTGTGGAACCGCGGCTACTCTAGGCATTACGAGCTGCCTATCGGCGGCTTCATCTATCCTCGCCGCATGATTCGGTATACCAAACCAAAACGGCCTCCGAGACCGAAGGTCCCAGAAGCCGTTCATGTTCAACCAGTGTGCGGAGGTGAGGACCGGATTCGAACCGGCGTATAACGGTTTTGCAAACCGTTGCCTAACCGCTTGGCTACCTCACCGAGCTTTTGAAAGCGGGCGGACCTTGCCACGGGCCATCGGCAAGATCAATGGTCGCGAGGGACCCGGCCTTCTTGTGGAGGCGGAATCGGCGGGCGGGTATTTGCGGCAGATCGGTAGGATCGGCAGGGTTTTGCTGGGTTGGCCGTAGCCACTCGGATGACCCGAGGCTTTCGACCTCCGCAAGGCCCGGGCCGCGCTGGGAACGGCCCAGGGCGGTCTCGTGGGTTCTGCCATGACTGAGCCGATAGCCGCTGGCCAAGATCTACCCGGAGTGATCCATGAGGGCGAGGTCTTGGGGGGCAAGTATCGTTTGGAGAAAGAGATCGGGCGGGGGTCGATGGGAACCGTCTGGTCGGCGGTGCACTTGACGTTGGGACGCCGGGTCGCGATCAAGTTGATCTCGGCGGAGCACGCGCACGCGCTGGAGGCTCGGCAGCGCTTTGGTACCGAGGCCAAGGCGGCGGCTCGATTGCGGTCGCGCTACGTAGTTCAAGTCTATGACGAGGGCGAGACGCCCACCGGCACGCCCTACATCGTGCTCGAGTATCTGGCGGGAGAGACGCTCGAGCAGCGCCTGGAACGCGAGCGAGACGTCTCGTTGAATGATGCCGTGCGGATCACGCGTCACGTGGCACGAGCTTTGTCGCGTGCGCATGCGGCGGGTATCGTGCATCGAGATTTGAAGCCGGCGAATGTGTTTCTCGCCCGTTCGGACGATGACGACGGCGGCTGGCTGGCCAAGGTGCTGGATTTCGGCGTCGCAAAGGTGGCAGAGCACGGCATCGCGACCACGAACACGAACACGACCACGACCGCGACCACGACCACGACCACGACCACGACGGGGACGTTGCTCGGGACGCCGCTGTTCATGAGTCCGGAGCAAGTGCACGGCGCCAACTCGGTCGACGGTCGGTCGGATTTGTATTCGCTGGGTATGCTGTTTTACACCATGGTGACGGGTGGCTATGCCTTCGATGGGGAGTCGTTTGCGGAGGTGCTGGTAGCTATTTGCACGGGTCCATTGCCGGATTTGCGCGCGGCAGCGCCATGGGTGCCGAGCAGCGTGGCGAATTGGTTCAAACGCGCCTGCGCGCGCGATATAGAGCTGCGTTTTCAGAGCGCGGATGAGTTGATTGAAGCATTGGATTTGGCGCTTGGAGTGACGACCGGCCCGTATCCGCGCCAGCCGTCGCCAGAGATGAGTCTCGGTACGTTGCGCGATCACGCGCCGGTCCATCACTCGATTCCGCATGCCGCGGCTTCGGACTCTGGGCATTATGCCATGGCGGCAGTGCACACGCTGAAGACCGACGCGGCGCAGTTCGGCAGTGATCATCTCCGTACAGCGAAGACGCTCGCACCTGACGCGCTAGTCGTTGCTAGCGGCATTCGTTCTCCTGCATGGCGCAAGCCTCGGCTCGTCGGCGGCGGCGGCATCGCGTTGTTCGCGTTGTTCGCGTTGTTCGCTGGCGCGTTGCTCGTTCGCGCCTTGCTGGCTGGAGCCTCGCCCGTGCTGTCTGAAGATCGGGGCAAGGAAGCGACGAAGCAGCAGGTAGGGCCAGCGAATAGTCCAATCACGAGCGTAGCGATGGTGTCGCCCACACCGGTCCTGCCGCCGCACGCAGCGACGCCTGTGCCTGTGCCTGTGCCTGTGCCTGTGCCGATGCCTATTCCTGCTGCACCTGCTCCGGTGTCGAGCCGCAGTCCGGCAATCACGTCTGGTGCCGCGCGCGTGACCTCAGTCAAGCCAGCAATGGCTGCGCCGCGCGGCAGTCAGGCCGTTTCAAAGGGCTTGATTGCACCTGTCGCAAACCCGCGCGGCACGAATACCGACATCGGCTTCTGACCCTGCGCTTTTCAGGTGCGACGAGAGAGTCTAGAAGAAGCGAGCATGACTCGTGTCCGCTCCCCTGCCCTGCTCCGGTCGAACACTCGAGGCCGTATATTCGGGGCGTTGTGCGCGGCGCTGGTGGCGATGCTGTCCAGCGTGGGGCACGCCGATGAAGCAGCGGAGAACATCGCTGCGGCGCGCACGCTGGGCATTCAAGGCGTGCAGTTGGCGGACGCTGGAAAATGTCCGGAAGCGATCGAGAAGTTGACGCGCGCCGAAGCGCTGCATCACGCTCCGACGATTTTGAGTCGGCTCGGTGAGTGTCAAGTCAACGTCGGGGAAGTGGTCAACGGCACCGAGAACTTGAACATGGTCGTTCGCGAGGAGCTGCCCGCGAGCGCACCCAAGGTCTTTCGCGAAGCGCAGAAACGCGCCAAAAAAGTGCTCAATGCGGCCATGCCGAAGATTGCTTATCTGACCATCCGCGTGACACCTTCGGAGGTGAAAGCCAACGTTTCGGTCGCCGGCAAGGCCGTGCCCGCTGCCTTGCTCGGCGCCGAGCGCCCGACGGATCCGGGCACGCATCAGGTCAGCGCCGCCGCAGAGGGCTACAAACCCGCGAGCGCGACCATCACCTTGGGCGAAGGCGCGCACCAAGAGCTCTCGCTACTACTCGAGAAGGATTCGAGCGCGGTCAGCGCGCTGCCTGCCAGCACGAGCGGCGCGCTCGTCACGACCCACGCGATCCAAGACGAGGCGGTCGCGCCCACGGACAAGCAATCGAAGGCTCCCGCGCTCTTAGCCTTCGGCGTGGGCGGCGCGGGTCTGATCGTGGGCGGAATCACGGGCGCGCTCGCGCTCCGCAAAGCTTCGGATTGTCCAAACAAGGTCTGCGAGAGCCAGAGTGACTTGGACAGCGCCAAAACCATGGCCACCATTTCCACGATCGGTTTCAGCGTGGGCGTGGCGGGCGTCGCGGTGGGTACGATTTTGTGGCTGACCGGCAGCAGCAGCGACAGACCTGCTCAGGCCAAAGGGCTCGCTCCCCAATTTGCCATGCAGCCCTTCTTGAGTGCCAACAGCGTGGGCGTCACGGGTTCCTTTCAATGACGGCGCACTCGCTCGGTCGACACCAGCGAGGACTAGCGCCGCGCGCGCTGACCCTTTCGAGCGAATTCGACCCGCATCGCTGAAGGCATCCGCCCATCGGGCGACAGAAATCTAGACAGGATCCGCGCCCGTCACAGAGATCGTGGCAACTTCGGTCAAGGTGTCCTGGCCTTCTGTCCCTGAGCTGCGCGTGCGCGCCGTCAATCGGGCCGAGCTACGCTCGAGCGGCAAGTACGTGCTGTACTGGATGATCGTTGCGCGCCGGACGCATGACAACTTTGCGCTCGATCGTGCGCTCGAATATGCCAAGCGCACGAACAAGCCGCTGCTCGTGTTGGAAGCGCTGCGTGTCGGGTATCCATTCGCGAGCGATCGCTTTCACCGCTTCGTGCTCGACGGCATGGCCGAGAACGCGCTGGCCTTTCACAAGGCCGGCGTGGCCTATCACGCCTATGTCGAGCCCGAAGAAGGCGCTGGCAGCGGACTTTTGGTAGCGTTGGCAAAAGACGCAGTCGTGGTCGTGACCGACGACTTTCCGTGCTTTTTTCTGCCCCAGATGCTGGCGGCAGCCGGCAAGAAGCTCTCGGTCCGACTCGAAGCCGTGGACTCGAACGGCGTGTTGCCGATTCGCGCTTTGGACAAGGCCTGTTTTCGCGCGTTCGACTTTCGCCGCGCCGTGCAAAAATCGTTCGCTGCGCATTGGGCCGCACGCCCTTCGCCTGCTCCACTCAGCCGTCTCGACCTGCCAAAGCTCGCCTTTCCGCAGGCCGTCCGCGAACGCTGGCCCAGCGCCAGCGCCGAGCTGCTGCGCGGCGAAGCGAGCGCGCTCGCAGCGTTGCCGATCGACCATGGGGTGCGCGCGGTGAGCTACCGCGGTGGCCTGCGCGCGGCGAAGCAGACTTTGAGCCAGTTCCTCGAGCACAAGCTCGAGCGCTACGAAGAAGATCGAAATCACCCAGACAAAAAAGCGGCCACCAGTGGCCTCTCGCCTTACTTGCACTTTGGCCACCTCTCGGCGCACCGAATCGTGAGCTCCATCGCCGAGCGCGAACAATGGACGCCAGCTGATTTGGGCGCGCGGGCGCGCGGGGAGCGCACGGGCTTCTGGAAAATGCATCCAAGCGCCGAGGCGTTCATGGATCAACTGATCACCTGGCGGGAAGTAGGGCTCAACTTCTGCGCGCACCAACCGGACTATCGAAGCTTCTCTTCTTTGCCACAATGGGCTCAAAAGACGCTCAACGAGCACAAAAGCGATCCGCGGCCGCAGCTGTACACGCGTGGGCAGTTGGAAGCCGCTGAGACCTACGATCCGATTTGGAACGCGGCGCAACGCGAACTCGTGCGACACGGTCGGATCCACAATTATCTGCGCATGCTCTGGGGCAAAAAGATTTTGGAGTGGAGCAAGACCCCCGAGCAAGCACTAGCCACCACCATCTATCTCAACGACCGCTACGCGCTCGATGGCCGCGATCCCAACTCGTACAGCGGCATTCTCTGGTGCTTCGGCCGCTACGATCGCGCCTGGGGTCCGGTGCGTCCGATCTACGGCACCATCCGTTACATGTCCTCCGAAAATACCGAGAAGAAGTTGTGGCTCGCGAATTATCTCGCTGAGTTCGCCGGTGACGGCTAACGCAAATTCTGCACTTGCGTGCGGCTGCAGTGAAAATCAGGCGCAAACGCTGCATGCTACCCCGCACATTTGCGTCGTTTTTCGAGGCACGTAGATTGCACCAAACAGCGCAGGAACTGCGATGGCTGGTTATCCGACACATCCCGCTCATCCCGAGCGCGTCTGCTGGGGCTGCGACGAGTATTGCCCCGCGCACGATCTCACCTGCGGCAAAGACACCGTACGCACGCCACATCCACTCGAGTTGTTCGGCGCTGATTGGGACGGCGGGCTCGGAACCGAGAGCCAGACCGAACGCGAAAGCGCGGATGAAACGACGCGCGCGCGTGTGGTCGAGGCGCTGCGCAGCGTGCTCGATCCGAGTCTTGGTCTGAACATCGTTGATCTTGGGATCCTGCATGACGTTCGAGTCGATGGCGCACGCGTCCGGGTCTCGCTCACGTTGCCGCCACCGTCCTGCGCGCTCGGCCAGCGCATCCGCGGCGAAGCTGAGCGCCGCCTTCGAGTGCTCAAGGGGGTGGGCGAGGTGCAGGTCTTTCAACTCGTGCACCCGGCGTGGAGCGTGGAGCGTGCAACACCCGAACTCCGAGCGGCTCTGGGCTCGCGCCGCAGCTCGGCGGTCGTAAGCAGCTCAGCGAGCGTCCACCCGCGGCGATGACAGGATGCGCCAATACCGAGCCAGAAACAGCACGAATGCCGTCGACCAGGCGACCGTCGCGACCTCCAGCGCGAGCAGGTAGTGCACGCTGGGAAGGAGCGGTGCTGCCACGCGCACCAGACCCGCGGCGACGAGACACAGAAATGCACTGGCCATTCCACGCGGTGCCTCGAGCAGGCGCCCCGTATGCCCAAGGCTCACCCGCGCCATCATGCCCAGGGTGAGTGAACCAATGGCTCCTGCAGTCAGCGCGTGCAGCGAGCTGCTTTCGGGGATTGCTGGCGTCAGCGCAGACGCTGCCCTGAGCAGTAGTCCGAGCGGCAACCACAGCGTTCCTACGTGCAAGATCCAGAGCAACGGCTCCCGTGCGCTGTGGCGGCTGCCCCAAAAGCGCATGCGAGCGAGCAACACCACCGCTGCCACCGCTGCCACCGCCGCACTCAGCGCTGGGGAGGCCGGCCAAACGTCTGTCACGCCCAGCAGAAGAACGGCCGCGATCGATGCACGTTCCAGCCACGGCTCATTCCGAATCCAGGCGAGGCGCGTCGCATTGCGTGTGAACATCGGCACGACTCGACCGGTCATGAGCACGATCATCAGCAGGATGACATTCAGTGCCACGCGCTGCGCCACGCGCACCGTCGCCAGATCGCCGAGCAACGCAGCCGCGTGCGTGACGCCGTTCGCTCCCCAGAGCAGTAAAAGTAAGCCGATGAAGCCGTAATTCCGGCGGTTCCGCGCGGCCAGCAGCGGTACCGCGCAGGCCACGAGCAATGCCGGCAGAAACGCCAGATCGAAAGCCGCGGGTGCATATCGAGGCAACTGTGAGGCAAAGAACAGCGCCAGGCGTCCCATCGTCCAAAGCGCGACGAGCGCCGCCAAGCGCCCTCCGACCGCGGTCTCGCGCCCGCTCCAGTTGCTCACGGCGGTGAGTAGAAAGCCCGCAATGATTGCCGTCGAAAAGCCGAACAGCATCTCGTGAGCGTGCCACTGCATCGCACCCAACGCGCCTCCGGGCTGAAGCCCACCTCGCAAAGCGAGCAGCCACAATGGCACGGCGACCACCGCGAACCCTGCGCCGAACAAGAAGAACGGTCGAAATCCTTTCTCGAGTAGCGGCAGCGGCTGATGGGTGCGCGCCGATTTCGAGGGGAGCAAGGCAGAAGCGTTCATGGTCTTCTCCGTACCGTCACAAGGCCAGCGTAATCGTGGTCACCAAGGCGAGGCCACCGAGCGCGAGTCCGAGTGGCTTGAGCTGCTTCACAGTAGGACGACTCCAGGTGAAGACCGCGCACACCACTCCAGCCATCAGACACGTGACGGCTTCTGCCGTTCCCCCCAGCGCGAAGAGCAACGTGGAGCTGAGCGCGGGCAACGCGACGGACGCGCTCTGAAGCAGCACACTCCGCCGTTCCCCGCCGCGCGCGGCGCGCGCAAAGGCCGCCCGCACAACCAGCGCGCTGGCCAGGAACACGACTACCCGCGCCAAAGCCGCCGCCGCAACGTCCGGGATCGGGAGGTTTCCGGCAATTTCCGGCGGCACGCTCGACAGGCCCAAGATCCCCGCTCCCGCTAGCTGCGCCGCGCTGCTCTTTCGCACCCTTCGATGACTCCAACCGCCGACGAAGACCAGCGCAGCAATGACCAACAGCGCAGAAGCCACACTGTGTGCGGCAGCGGCGGTTCGAAGCAACGCGCTGACCTGCGCGGCAGCCAGCATGACCCAGAAGCCGTGTTCCGTCGGTAGCCAGTCGGTCCACTTGAACGGTCGGCTGCCGGCATTCGTGGCGGGCCTCAGCGCGAGTCTTTGCACGAGTCAGCGCTGTGCAATCAGCGTGCCTCCTGAGTAGGACGTGATCGGCGCGATCGCAAGCGCACCTTTTGCGTCGATCGGGCGCAACTCGCGCAAACGCTGCAGGCATTGCATCGCAGCGTCCTCCAAAAATGCGCGGCTCTGCTGCGCGCGGGACGGCACGAGGCGTGCACTGGGTCGCGGCCAGCAATGCGCAAATATTGGATTGGGTTCTTGCTCGTGGTGGTGGCGTCTTTCGTCGTACTCGGATTCACGGGAGTGCGCATCTATCAGACAGCGCCGCCCATCCCCGATCGCGTCGTGACCAACAGCGGCCGTGAGATCGTGGCTTCGGGTCAGGTCGCCGCCGGCCAGAACGTTTGGCAGGCCGCGGGCGGCATGGAAATGGGTTCGGTTTGGGGACACGGCAGCTATGTAGCTCCGGACTGGACTGCGGACTGGCTGCACCGTGAGTCACTTTTCGTTCTCGACGCCTGGGCGCTCAAAGAACACCGGCAGCCGTACGCAGCCCTCTCTGGCGAGCAGCAAGGAGGCTTGCTTTCGCGTCTGCGACAACGAGCGAAGGCCAACCACTACGACCAGAACACGCGTACGCTGACCATCGACGACGAGCGCGGCGCCGCGTTCGATGCGCTGGCCGCCCACTATTGGAATGTATTCAGTGAGGGCCGCAAGGAGTACGCGATCCGACGCGGAACATTGGCCGATGGCAGCGCGGCGCGCAGCATCTCGGCCTTCTTCTTCTGGAGCGCCTGGGCTGCGTCCGCCAATCGTCCCGGCGAAAGCGTCTCCTACACCAACAATTGGCCGCACGAGCCGTTGGTAGGCAACACCCCTTCGGGTGACACCGTGGTCTGGACGGGCGTCAGCATCTTGTTTCTGTTGGCCGGCATAGGCATCATGGCAAGCTGGTTCGCTTCACGAAAGCACGAAGAGCCAGCCAATCCTCCGGCCTCTGACCCCTTGCTCGAGAGCCGCCCCACGCCCTCGCAGTTGGCGATCAGAAAGTACTTCTGGGTGGTAGCCGGCTTGATGCTGCTTCAAGTGCTGCTGGGCATGGTCACTGCCCACTATGGCGTCGAAGGCGCAAGCTTCTACGGCATTCCACTGGAGCAAATCTTGCCGTACACCGTCGCTCGCACCTGGCATCTGCAGCTCGGGATCTTCTGGATTGCCACGGCCTGGCTCGCGACAGGGTTGTACGTGGGGCCCGCCGTCGGCCGAGAACCTCGTTTTCAACGGCTTGGCGTCAACGTGCTGTTCGGCGCCTTGTTGGTCGTGGTTTTGGGCTCGATGGCGGGCCAATGGTTCAGCGTGATGGGCAAGCTCGGCACGGGCGGACGCTGGTTTTGGCTCGGACACAGCGGCTACGAGTACATCGATCTCGGCCGGCTCTGGCAAGTCTTGCTGCTGATCGGTCTGTTCCTGTGGCTGACGCTGGTCGCCCGCGCGGTTTGGCCCGCTCTGCGCCGCAAAGACGAGCAACAACCGATCCTGACCTTGTTCGTGATCTCCGCCGCAGCCATCGCGAGCTTCTACTTTGCCGCCCTCGGCTATGGGCGCCACACCAACCTCGCGATTGCCGAATACTGGCGCTGGTGGGTGGTACACCTCTGGGTGGAAGGCTTCTTCGAAGTGTTCGCGACGGTGGTGATCGCGTTCCTGTTCGCGAGGCTCGGCTTGCTCCAGATGCGTGTCGCTTCTCGCGCTTCGATCCTTTCAGCGACGATCTTCCTCTCCGGCGGAATCATCGGCACCTTGCATCACCTGTACTTCTCGGGGACCCCGACTTTCGTGCTCGCACTGGGCTCGGTATTCAGCGCGCTGGAGGTAGTCCCCTTGTGTTTCGTGGGCTACGACGCTTGGGAAAACCTCAAGATCGCCCGGGGTAACAGCTGGATTCGACAATATCGCTGGCCAATCTACTTCTTCGTCGCCGTGTCGTTCTGGAATCTGGTCGGCGCTGGCCTCTTTGGCTTCATGATCAATCCGCCGATTGCGCTCTATTACATGCAAGGACTCAACACGACGCCCACTCACGGTCACACGGCGTTGTTCGGCGTGTACGGGATGCTCGGCATCGGCTTGGTCTTGTTCTGCATGCGTGCCCTGCGCCCGCGTGAGGTCTGGAACGAGCGCATGCTATCGATCAGCTTTTGGTCGTTGAATGCGGGGCTCTTGGCGATGGTCGTGTTCAGCGTCTTGCCCATCGGCCTGATTCAAACCTGGGCCTCGGTCGAGCACGGCTACGCCTACGCGCGCAGCGCCGAGCTCATGCAGACACCGGTGATGTCGACCTTGCGCTGGATGCGCGTCCCCGGCGACAGCGTATTCGGACTCGGGGTGGTCGCGTTCGTGGCCTTCGCCTTGGGGCTGGGTCGAACAGGAGCGGCCCCACGCAGCAGTTCGTTGCCCAGCATCCCTCCGTCCTCCAGGCACGCCTCTACCCCCGCAGAGTGAGACACGCACCCGCAGTGAGGGCCTAGCCCGCAGCAGCGGCGCTCAGTTAGCTCCCTCGCCCGACTCCAGGAGTGGGCGATCTCAATCCAGCATCGCAACCCGCGTGCCGCCCGGGTACCCACGCTGCAGCGCCGACCGCGGTTTCCCATTCGGAGACCGCGGTCGTCCGTTGCGGGCCCCAGTCCACGCGCTCGCGTTTCTAGCGGTTTGCGGAATCCGCGCCGTCGCCCGCGAACTCCTTCCGATCTGCACTCCTGGGGGTTGATCCGTGAAATCCCGTGCTTATGGCTGCGATCATTGGCCCTCGTCAGTACGGGGCGGTTGGAAAGGAGGACTTCTATGAAGCGGAAAACATTGGGTTATTTCGAGGACGTCACGCTGGCGGACAACATCGACGACGCGTTTTGGCCCGAGTTCACGGGCACGCTCCACCGCGACTCGACGCGGCAGGACTTGGGGCTCTGGCGCTTGGCCGAAGAGTCAGCGCGCTTGGCTGGCCACAGGCCGATCGTTCTCCAGCCCAAGCCGCGAACGAGTCCTCGCTCGCCGGATTGGCCAGACGCAGCGTGACTCTCATGACGTCGGCATCGACATGGTTGAACGCATTGACGCGGCTGCCGCGACGAGCCTTTCAGTCGCGCCAGGGCGAACGCGTCCCAATCGTGCGCCACTCGACGCTGACGCCCCGGCGACCATGGCAGCGCCCCGAGCAGCACGTGATCGATCACGGGCGCCAGGTGGAGTTCACTTTTCAGGTCCCGGACGCCGTCGCCGAGTCGACTCGACTTGCTTGGGATGAGGAGAGTCACACGTTGCTCGTGCATGCGCTCGCGGATAACCGTGAGCATGCCTGGTACGCAGAGGTGCGCATGGCCAACGATCTCGACGGCAGTCGAGCCGAGGCTTTTCTGAAGGAGGGCACGTTGCGGGTCTTTGCACCGCGCATCGATTCGATGCCGCTGACTGGACTGCCGCTCTTGGCCTGGACCCATGCCTACTCGGACTCGTCGTTCGTCGCAGCCACTTGACACGAACCAACGCGAACACAACTCGTTTTTGAAACCTCCGCTCGGAGCGATACGCGATGCGCGATACGCCCGGCACGATGGTTCCAATGTTTCACCTCAACACGGAGAAAGGAGCACGACTCATGCTCGCTACATGGACTGGTTTTTCGGAGATGAACCGTTTACTCGACCAACTCGTCGGTGATGCGACTGACGTCATGGGAAAGCCGCTCGGCGGCACGCTGGCCGCCCGAACCTTCACGCCGCCGTTCGACGTGCGCAGCAACGATCAAGAGCTGGTATTTTGCTTCGATGTCCCGGGGCTGAAGCAGTCCGATCTGCAAATCAGCGTCGAAGACCGAAGGCTGACCGTTCGCGGCGAACGCAAGTACTCGGGCAACACCGATGAACGAACTTGGGTGGGCCGTGGCTACGGCACTTTCAATGCTTCATACGAATTGCCGGATTACGTCGATACCGACCAAATCAGCGCACATTTGGCGGACGGCGTGCTCACCATTCGAGCCAGCAAGCACGAACGCGCCAAGCCCCGTCGCATCTCCATCACGAGTTCGAATTCGAACTCGGAGAGCGAGAGGAAGCAGCTCGCGGAAGAGAATCGGTAACCAGATCGCTGAACCAATCGTCGAACCGAATCGCTGAAAGTCGCTGAAAAACAGCGAACGACGCGGAGCCGGGGCTTCCGGTTCCGCGTCTTTTTTTGTCAGCGGCTCGCCTGAGCCGGGCTCACTCGGACGAGCCGTCCAAGTCTTCTGCCAGGTAGCTCAAGATCACTTCGTCCAGCGACTGCTCACTGATCACGCCGTCGCCGAAGATCGACGAGGCGCTCTTCGGCGGCACGGCCGCAAATCTCGAAGACGGACGCGAGACAGTGGGCGCGGCAGTAGCCACTGCGGCCACAGAGGAATTGGCGCGCCCCTTTCGAAGCGCCGGGGTGCCCTGGGCGAGCAGCGCATTCGGTTCGGAATTGAGTTCCAACGAAAGCGGCTTGGCGGCCAGGCGCTCGAGCGACGCCACGTCCACGTCGAGCGGCGGCGCCGTCGGCGGGGGTGCCGAGGGGACGACCTTGCGCAAGTTCGGGTTCATCAGCGCATTCGGTCGATCGGCGCTGCGCTCGTCCTCGCCAAAGGCAGAGGAGATCGGCGGCGTCTCGAAGCCCGACTTGGCCAATTCAACCTCGGCTGGGCGAAGCTCAGAAACCGGAGCAGCGCTCACGTTCACGATGGGCGCGCTCACGACCGGTGCGCTCACGCTCACGACCGGCGCGCTCACCATCGACGCGGATTGCGGGGGAGCTTTGCTGGCTTGCGGAGGTCCTTGCTCGAACGGGCCGCACACGTCTTCGAGCAGTTGGTCCAAAGCACCCATGCGCAGGGCCGTGAACATGCCCTTGTGCTGCTCTTTCATCAGGGCACGCACGAACGGTTGCATGTCCGGACGAGCCACGTGCTCCGTGTACTCGGTGCGAGTAGTCTTGATGATCCGCCCGCCGTCGGCGAATAGATGCGTCACGATGCGCGGGTTCTTGATGCCGGAGTCTTCCGTTTGGATGTGGAAGATGCGCCCCCGGTGTCGGACGTTGTTATTGAATCCGAGGAGTGGGGGAGGCACGTTGGACACAACCAAACCCTTCACGGCGATTTGACAGGATACCACGCCCAAGCGGCGGCGTGGAATTTGCTGGCAGTTACCGAAAAGGTTCTCATGCTCCTAGCCGGCTCCTCGCCGGGGGTAGGCAGGTCAGCCCGAGTTCGGGGCGACTTTTCAAGCTAATGGCGGGGCGCAGCTTCATCCAAACGGCGCATGCCCTCCAAAAGTAAGGCCTCCGGGCTGTCCTGAATCACCTGTTGAGGGGCGGTGAAGTTCGGATCTAGCGCGAACTCCCCCTCGGCTAGGCCGAGCATCGCGAAAAAGGCCTCCTCCCCACGCAGGTTTGCCCACAGCGCATTGAAGATGAGGCCGCCCACGAAATGAATTTCGCCCGAATTCGCGCCGGAGCGGATTCTCAGGGAACCCGTCTTTCGCCCATACCAAAGCACCTGAACCATTTCGGGCAGGCCCATCTCTTGGAGCGAGCCGGCGACCCCGCGTGCCGGTCCGCCGCGCGTCGCTTCGCGCTCGATGATTTGCTTGAGCTTGGCCACGAGCAAGTCCGACGATACCGGTTTCGTCATGTAATCAGTCGCGCCGAGTTCGAAGGCGCGCTGCGCGTCGGTGCGGCCGCCGCCACTTCGGCTCGTGACAATCACCCACGGCACCTTCTTTCCCCACGCCTGCTTGCGCGCTTCGCTGAGCAGCGCAAAGCCGTCGTTGGGCTGCAGATCCAGTTCGCTGACGACGATCTCGATGTCGCCCTTCTCGAGCAGCCTCAACGCTTGGTCGGATTGGCGCGCCTGCGAAACCTCGAAGCCTTGCTCGACCAAGCGCAGCTCGAGCACCGTCGTCTCTTCCGGGTCGGGATCGACGATCAGCGCCCGGTAGCGGTTGGCCAACAGGCGCGCTTTCAAATCCTCCCCGGTAACGGTGTGCTTGAACAGATCGACCATGTTTGGGTCGAAGATCGTGCCCTTGTAGCGCTCGAGCACTTCACACGCTTGCACTGGACGCAGCGTCTTGCGAAACGGATTGCGAGGATTTTGCGTCAGGTCGGCGTAGGTGTCGGCGATGGCCAACAGGCGCGCGCCGAGCGCGATCTCTTTGCCGGCGGAACCCTCGGGGAGGCCTTTACCATCGTAGCGTTCGTACATCTGTTCGACCGCCTGCTCCACCTCACGTGGCAGCTGCACCGCCTCGAGCAAGCGCAGCGGCGCCTTGTACTGCTTTTGAGCCTGAGCGCGGTGGCCCTCGTACTCCGCGACGTTGAGCGTGGTCAGGTGATACGCGCCCATCTTTCCCAAGTCATGGACGTGACCTGCCACGACCAGTGAGTTGCGCGTGACCTCGGGCAAGCCGATGCGCTCACAAATTTTCTTGACTAGCCGCGCCACCTGCGCCGAATGACCGCGCAAATCCGGTCGTGTGTTCTCGATCAACGACACCAGGACGTTGAGCGTCTCGAGGTAGGAATCATCGTTGATGCCCTTGCCGGAGGTCGAGGAGCGGGACCTTTCGAAGTCGGCGCTGCCCAGCATGCGTTCCCCGCTGCTGGCTTCGCGTGCGACCGAGAGCGTCAAGCTCTCTTCACTGACCAAATTGCGCTCGTACACGTCGAGCATGGTCGTGAACTGTTCGTGCGCGCTGCGGTCGAGCGTGGCGAAGGCGTGGATGTCGCCGTTGAACGCCTTGTTGATCGCGGCTCGAACCGAGCGTGGTCGGCCGACGAAAGCGCGCACCTCTTTGAGGTTGGAGGCGAGCTGAATGTCGTGCAGAGCAGGGGCGTTGTCGGGGTTCGGGGTAACGACGCTGAGCACGTTGCTCGTGCTGTCGTACAAGACCGGGAAGATCAGATCGCGCTCGGCGAGCTTCCTCGGCACCTTGTCCAAGGTGAGACGATCGATGTCCGCCTTGGCCAGCTTCTCCGTGGAAACGAAGCGAGTCTTGTGCAGCGCGGCCAGGTACCTGAGGAGCGCCGGTTCCTCCAAGAACTTCAAGTCGAGCAGCGCTTCTTCGACGCGCTCGCCGCTGCGCTGCATATAGTTGAGAGCCGCCTCCTGTTGTTCGGGGGCGAGCAGCCCATCGGCCACGAGGCGCTCGAGAAGCCGCGGACTGCCAACGCTAGACATCGTGAAGCAGAGGAGTATAGCGGTTCGCTCAGGCCTCCGGCGGCTTTCGGGTCAGTTCGACGGCTTTTCGGAACATGCCTGAGCCGGCCCGAAAGCGGAGCGGCAATCAGCACTTATCGAGCTGACGTTCGACTGGCAAGCCCCACCGGCCCCGTGGCCTACAGCGGTTTGGCAGAGCTGACGGAACGAATCTTCAGCCGCCATTTCGGCGGTGCTTGACGCAAGGCGCGGCGAACGCTAGTAGACCGACCCCTTTCCCCGCGGCAGTGCCGCTTTTGAGGTCCGTTAAGATGCGCAGTTACGTGGCAAAACCCGCTGAAGCGATCGCTACCCGCAAGTGGTGGGTGGTCGATGCGACCAATCAACCGCTCGGGCGCTTGGCGTCCAAGGTGGCTTCCGTCCTCCGCGGTAAGCACAAGCCGACGTTCACACCGCACACGGACACCGGTGACTTCGTGGTCGTGATCAACGCCGACAAGGTGAAGGTCACTGGCACCAAGGCGAAGAACAAGTTTTACCATACGCACAGCGGTTATCCGGGCGCCATCCGTTCGGAGAGCTTCGAGAAAGCCATCGCGCGTCACCCGGATCTGCCGGTGACCGAGGCCGTCAAAGGCATGTTGCCCAAGAACGTGCTCGGGCGCGAAATGCTCGGCAAGCTGAAGGTGTACGGCTCCGCCGAGCACCCCCACAAGGCACAGCAGCCGGCCGTTTTGCCGCTCTGATACGTTAGTGATTTTCCGAGGAACACTTAGATAATGTCCGAAGCTCAGACGTACGCCACTGGTAAGCGCAAGACCGCCGTCGCTCGTGTTTGGATCAGCGCCGGTTCGGGTCTAATCACGGTCAACGGTAAGACCATCGACGAGTACTTCGAGCGCGAGACCGGCCGCATGATCGCCCGCCAGGCGCTCGAGCTGCTCGAAATC
>Ga0164308_10000254_pt1 | contig 28703 bp, 14 predicted proteins | sample Whisoiple_246_MG_FD_109983 | JGI IMG/M metagenome (GOLD analysis project Ga0164308, IMG submission 109983) | Soil microbial communities amended with fresh organic matter from upstate New York, USA - Whitman soil sample_246_MG | ecosystem: Environmental > Terrestrial > Soil > Unclassified >... | reverse complement strand
TCGCTACGGCTACTTCACGCCGAGCAACTACGCTGAGTTGAACGATACCGATCATGACTTGGGCTCCGCCGGCCCAAGCTTCGTTCCCGACCAAAACTTGTTGGTGACTGGCGGCAAGGGCGGCACGGTCTACTTGCTCGACCGGGGGAGGTTGGGTCAGCGCGCGGACGGTGACGCACAAATCCCGCAGCGCTTCGCGGCCGTTAGCACCCAGCCTCGTCCTTCCGGGACGCACCACATCCACAACGGATTCGTGCTTTGGAAGGCTCCGGAAGGGACCAACCTGTACGTTTGGGGGGAGAACGACTTCTTGCGCGCTTACCGATTCAATCCGAGCCGCGGCAAGTTCGATACGCCGGCGACGGTGGTCGGATCGGTGCTCCCCCCGCCGGGCATGCCGGGCGGTATGATGACGCTCTCCGCAAACGGTTCGCAAGCGGGGACGGGCATCTTGTGGGCGACCACACAGGCCGTGGGCGACGCCAACAACGCCACCGTTCCCGGCACGCTCCGCGCGTTCGACGCGTCGAGCCTGCGTCTGCTCTGGGAGAGTCGATCTCCGGGAGACGACATGCTGTCACTGCCGAAGTACAACCCGCCGCTGGTCGCCAACGGCAAGGTGTACATGGCCTCGTTCTCGAACGTAATCTCCGTGTACGGGTTGCGTACCGGACCCACCCCGCCGATCGTCGACTCCACGTATCAGATTCGACTCGGCACTGGCGACGGACTGTGCATGGACGTGGAGGGCGGTTCCGCAGCAGACGGCGCCCTGGTTCAGCAATACACGTGCAACAGCAGCGCGGCCCAGCGCTGGAAGGTGACCAGCGTCGCAAATAATGTGTACGAACTGGTCTCGCTGGCGAGCGGCAAGTGCTTGGACGTGAACGGCGGCTCTGACGCGAGCGGCGCGGCCATTCAGCAATACACCTGCAACGGCTCGGCGGCGCAGCGCTGGGTGGTGGACGACCGGGGTGGCGGCAAGTACCGCTTGATTGCGCAGACGGGCGGCGGAAAATGCCTGGATGTGCGCGGTGGAAGCGCACAGAACGCGAGCAAGCTGCAGCAGTACTTCTGCAATGGAACGGACGCTCAGACGCTCACCTTCGCGCTCGACAACGAGGGTAGCGCACCCATTCCCGAGAGTACGTTCCGAATTCAAACCAGTACTCGACCCGGCGCCTGCTTGGATGCGAAGCGTTCGCTGGGAGCGCAAGCAGAGCTCCGCCAGCTCGGCTGCAACGACACGGCGGGTCAACGCTTCCGCTTTCGGCGCGTCGACTCGGACACATACGAGATCCGCACCGCGATCACCGAGCGCTGCCTGGACGTCGAGGGCGCTTCCGGGGCAAACGACGCCACGGTTCAGCAGTACTTGTGCAATTCCGGCGTCGCGCAAAGTTGGCGAGCGAGGTCGATCGGCGGCGGCAAATATCAGCTCCTGGCGCAGACAGGTAGCGATCGTTGCCTCGATGTCGAAGGAGGAACGGGCGACGACGGCGCGCGCCTTCACCAGTGGACCTGCAACGACACGCCCGCCCAGCTATTCAGCGTGATCGCGCCATGACCGCGGGCGGTACCCTTGCGCGAGTGCTCGCGCTGGGAGTGCTCGGCTGGTTCGGCAGTTCGTGTCGGCGTGCCACTGCAGAAGCTGCGCCCTCTCCCCGGCCAGCTCCAGCCGTTGCTTCGGTCGCGGTTTCTACCATCCCCGTTGCCCCTCCGGCGGCTATCCGCCCCGCCCCGATTGGGGGGGATGTAGCTGCCCCGCCAGCCAACGCGCGTCACGAGCCGTGCGGCTCGTTCAGTCGTTTGCTGACGGTCGGTTCGGGTGAGTCTCGGCCGGGCGACGATGACCGCGTGCTGCTCGAGTATTCCACGTTCACTCGCTCCGGGCAGTTGGTGGACGACTCGACCACGCACGACGAGCCGGTCGGAGAAAGCGTACGAAATCTAGCGCCCGGTCTGGGGTGCGTCGTCAAGCGCATGCAAGTTGGGGAGTCGCGGCGGGTTTGGCTGCCGGCCGCGTTGCAAGCGAAGGACGAAGAAGAGCCTCGAGCCGAACCTGCAGTCGATCTTACGCTCGACGTCACCTTGAAGAAACTCACGCGAGCGCCGCAACGGCCGGTGGACTACGCCTTCCCGCCGCGGGCTGCACAGCGAACCGCGTCTGGTCTGTGCTACCAGCTGTTGCACCGCGGCTCGGCGCAACAGCGCCCAGTCGGCAATAGTCGTGTGACCATCTATCACTCTGGCTGGACCAATCGCGGTGTGCTGTTCGAGAGCTCGGTGCTCGCCGGCCGCCCCGCCAGCTATCTCAGCTACGAACTTCCAACGGGTCTCAGCGAGGGGATTCAGTTGATGCAGGTGGGTGACAAAATGCGCTTTTGGTTGCCCGAGCGCTTGGCGTATTCAGGCGCAAATCGCAGTGCGCCGAAGGGCCCGGTCGTCTTCGACGTAGAACTGTTGGCGGTCGATTGACCGAAGTCGCATCGCCCATGAAAGCACGTCACGTTCGCGCTCGCGTCGCGCTCTTGGTCGGCATGGCTGCACTCGCATCCTGTCGCTCGCCGGACATTTCGGGAACTTCCAACCGTAGCCAAGCCAATACGGCACGGCCGGTCGGACACCCACACGGCGCTCAGGTCTATCGCGGTCTAGAAGTGTTCCGCGTCTCGCCTGACGGAAAGCAGCAAGTGGCAGCGGACAACACCGGACGCTTCGGTCGCAGTTGGAGCAAGTCCACGAATTTAGGACTCGACCTCTTGACGCAGTTGGTGGCGGAGCGAGTCGAGCTCGCGAGTGGCGCGAGCTCCGCCGAGCACATCGCGGAGGTGCTGAGTACGCTGGAGGGCCTGCGCACGCTGCACGGTCTGTTCCCCGAGTTCATCAAGCTCGAAGGGACACCTCGGGCCGAGGTCAAGGGCGGTACGATCCGCTATTCGACGCTCGATTCGGCTTGGGTCACCCTGGCATTGAGTATCGTCGAGGCTCGCTACCAGCAAGCTCGACCGGAGCTCGCGCGGCGGGCCCGCGCGCTGATCGAGCAACAGCAGTATTCGGCGTTCATTCGTTCGGCGCTGCTGTCCGATGGCATGTCGATCGACGCGGTCAGCGGCGCGGTCGTCGAACCCGCCCGCTTTTCGTATGGGGATCGAAACAGTGAAGCGCGGCCACTGATCTTGGCCTTGATCGGGCTGGGCCTGTTGCCACCCAGTGCCTGGGAGCACATGTCTTACACTTGGTCCGAGCGCATGGGCTTGCCGGTCGCGTCGGGATATCGCGCGAGCGCCTTCGTCGAACTCACCGGGCAGCTGTTCTTCGACGAAATGGCGCTTGCGCCCGCGTCGCTGGGCGTGAGTCACCGCAACTACGTGGAAGCGAGCGCTCGGGTCGCGCGCGCCAAGACCCACGTCATTTGGGGCTATGCCCCGAGCTGCGACCCCCCCGATGGTTATGGCGAGTTCGGTCTCGATCGGCCGGACGTCGTCACCCCGTATGCTGCGGCTGAACTGGCGACCACCGGCTCATCGCTCGCCGCGCGCAACCTCGACCGCGTGCTCGAAGCGCTGACTTGGAATGGCAAACCGGTGGCCGACGCGCTCGACCCCAAGACCGCTCGAATCCTGTGCCCAGACGCCAGGATGCTGGACCAATCTTTGCTGTTTTTGGCGCTTCACGTGCAAGCCCTGCGAGACTTGGCACGCGCGACGGCTTGGTATGCCCCCGCCGAAGCGCGGCTGCGAGAAATGGATAGTACGCACCGTCCGCCGACCGAGCCCGCCGCACGCCAAATCACCGAGGACAGCCACTGGGTGGGCAGATGAGACGACTGGACTTGCTTGGGACGCTACTCGTCGGCCCGCTATTCTTCTTTGGCTGCGGTTCGAAAGAAGGTGCCGTGTGCTCCAACGCAGATGCGTTCGCAGAGTTCGAGCTCGACGCGCGGGCAGCCGCCAAAAGCTCGTACGAACCGCCCGTGATCGAGGCTTGTCCTGAGCTCGATCTCCCTTCGGACGGAGAAGCGACGTCAATCGGGCTGACCTCCGCCGAGTACGCCGCCTTGCTGCGTGGTGCCAACGGGAACTTTTTCGACGACCACCTGTGGTGGCTCAAGGCGACCCCACGCGGCGCCTCGCACGTGGTCCCGCTGCAAATGACGGCCGAACGCTGCGACTCGGTGACCTTCGCGAAGTTTGGTTACGAGTATGCGTTCGCCACTCCTGCCTTGCCCGCGGCGCCCACGTGCGGCCGTTACCTCACGGGGCTCGCGGTTGGTCACCGCCTCGACGACTCTTGGCCAGAAGTTTTCAGCGTCGAGGGCTCGGGTCTCGTTCGGGCAGCGCCGCTTTCGTTGTCCAGCTCGTTTGCTGGCTTTTTACACATCCCGCAAGCTCCGCGTTCCGTTCTTGGTAGGGACGCAAAGTTGGACCGCCTCCAGGTCGTGCGCCACGACGGCGACTCGCTCGAACTCGCAGCCTTTGCCACCGGCTCGACCTTCGCTAGCGCAATGCGTTTGGTGTTGAAGGTCGGGGACAATACACGCTTGAGTGTGCAGCTCGAGCTCGAGCCGCGCGCGCTCGCGGCGGACAATCCGCTGATTGCGGTGGCTGCGCTGAGCGGTTGGTTTTCGAGCGACGAAGGACACGATTTCGAGCGCGTAAGCGTGACGTTTGCCGATGGTACCTTTGGCGAAACTGCGCTCGGGGATCCCGGGTTGAATTGGGGCACGGGTGAGTGGACTTCCGTGCCCTTCGCCCACGGCGGTTCGATGCTCGATTCCGTCGCGCTGCTCCACGACGACCCCGTGACGCCGAATCTGATGATCTCGAACTTGCAGTCCAGCGATCCCCTGGTCTTCGACCTCTCTCTCTCGACCCAATCGCCACCGGGGGGGAACGTGGTCGCCAATTTGCTCGTCGACGTCTCCGCAGCGATCGCTACGGGTCGCTCCGTTTCGCTATCCTACTTGCTGACTACGGCCCCGTGACCCGACGCCGCGACTTTTTCAGAGCGAAGAGGCGGTGAGCACGTAGCTGACCTCGATGGGAGTGGTCGCGCCGTTCGTCTCGGCGATCAGATTGAGCACCAGGTTGTCGATGTACTCACTTTCGGTGTTGCCGATTGATAGTTCGGCGCTGAGCGGCACGTTCGCTTGGATGTGACTCGCGCTCATCGAAGGGCGATCTCCATAGTGCGCCGAGCGGTAGGCGAGGTAGCGGTTGGGATCGCGTTCGAGTTGTTCGAGCGCAATGGTTTCGAGGTCGCCCGCATAGCGAGTACGCGCCCAGGGATCCCCGGGTGACAAGGAGTCCAGCGGCGGATTTTCAAGCGCAATCCGCTGCTCGGTTCCGTCTTCCAGTCGGATGTACAGATGATCGGTGTCGTGCGCCTCGTCGTTGGCCACCTCGGGTGTATCGGCGGCGCCTTTCCAAAACATGGAGCTCATCGCCAGTACGCCGAGCATCACGCCCGGGTTCGCTCCGGCACGGGGATAGAGTTTCAGTCGAATGTTCAGGTTGGTAGCGGCAGCCGGAACGAGCTCTGCCAACATCACGCCCTCGAAGGTCGTCGCCCTCAGTCGGGCTACGAAGCTCAAGCTTTTGGGTCGAGGCGTAGTCACGGCGATCTTGGTCAGCGCTGGGAATTGCTCGCCGGCGTGAGCCGCGTCCTCCGTGGTGAAGCGCAGTGAGGTCCCGAACGCGGGATTGAGCTGCAGACCGACTAGGCGCGCGTAGGCGGTAGCTTCGACTTGCAGGAGCTGCGGGCTCGTCTGGAAGAACACGTGCCCAACTTCGAGCGCCGACAAACTATGCCCGCACGCCGGCACGGGGTCGATCGCTGGCGTAGTGGAGGAGTAGTTGAAGCTGAACTGGTCGTAGTTCATTGCCGTGCATTGGTCATACAGCTCGAGGGTTTGGACGTGCAGCTCACCTCGCGGCAATGCCTTGACCCACCACGAGTCGCGATCGACGAAGTTGCCGGCGCTGCCCGAGGTCAGCGCTGCGTATTCCTCGAACACCAAGCCTTGGGCGGCCTTGTTCCCGTCTGGAGGACGATCGAGCACCGGGCAAGGCTCGGGCATTTCCGGCTCGTAGGGTTGTCGTGCGGCGGCTTCCGCTTCTTCGGCATAGCGCTCGAAAGTGGGGGTCGCATTGCATGGATCTTCGACTTCCTTGGCGAGACAACCCGAGATCGGCGTCGCCGCCAGCGCCAGCAGGCTCGCACGCCAGAGACGGCGTTCGTTCTTCATGGCTTGCCTTTCAGTGCTTCAAGCATCAGCGCTGTCTCCAAGACCGCTCCGGTGCTGACGACCTCGGCGCGGCGCGCCTCGAACAGCGCCTGCCGGGCTGGTGCCAAGTCGTCGATTGTGGCGTGCTCTCGCGCGGCGTGAAGCCGGCGGTCGAGCTCAGCGAGCGCTCTCTCCGCCGCGACCGTGCGCGCCGCGGCGCTCGCTTGCTCCTCGCGAAGGGCGAAGTGGCGCGTCCGCAAAGCTTGCCAGCGCAGACGGGCGCTTCGCTCTGCGGCGCCCAGCTCTTCCTCGCTCTCGCGCGCTTGCGCCGACGCGACCGACAGTGAACCAATTTCTTTCGGCTTCAACGGGACGATCAAAGAAAAGACCCACAACAGTTCGTGACCGGTGGAACGCTCCATCGTTTCGTCGGTGCCCGTGGTCGTTTCGAGCAGCGCGGGTCGAGCCTCGACCAGAGCAGTGATCGGCGAAACCACTCGCAGTGCGCTGGCAGTGGCGGCCGATGACGCAGCCGAGTTGCGTGACTGCGCAGCCAGCTCGGCGGTATTTGACCGCCTGTCGACCCTCGGGGCCCGAGCAGCGGCTTGGGCGAGGGAAAGGGTCGCAGCGCGGCGCTGATACTCATCCAGCGCCGTGTCGCTGATTGGCCCGCCCAGCGCAGCCAGGAGCGCGTGCTGAGTCCGCAGCAAGGACTGGTCGGAGGTGCGCCGAAGCCGAGCCAACGCGTGCCAGCGTTGCGCTTCGAGCACGGTTGCGGCCGTGACTTGCCCGAGCTCGAACCGGGGTTGTACGGAGTCCTCGAGTTGATGGTGCGCTTCCGCTTCTTCCTCCAGCGACACGCGCGCTAGCTGACGTGCCGTCCAGGTGCGCCCGAGTTCGTGGATTGCTCGCAGCGCGGCGCTTTCACGCGCGGCACGCCGCTCGAGCTCCGTGGCATGCGAAAGCGCGTTCGAGCCGATGAAGCTCAGCGATTCGTCCAAGCCGAGGGCGAGCCCAACGCCGAGATCTCCGCGCCAGGCTTTGGTCGTGCTCGGACCCACGACGCGATTCGCCGCGTACGATCCGACGACGAAGGGACCCACGAGGTGAAATGCCGAGGCGAGCGGCACCGGCTGACGGCTCTTCGCCCGTTCAGCGGCTGCGTCGGCGATGGCGACCTCCGGCGCCCGACGGATCAGCGCATCCTCGCTGACGGTTAGGCTAGGGTTCGCGCCCGCGAGCCCACGCGGCGCGCTCGGTGAAGCTCCGAGCGCCAGCGAGCGAAGCGATGCCGCGCGACGTTGCTCATCGGCCTCGAGCTCACGCTTCTCGGATTCGAAGAGCGCCGTTTGCAGTCCTGCTAGCTGACGCTGCTTCACCGCCTGGTGCACGTCCGGCATGGCGGCCTGCTTGCGACGCAATGCGGCGCTCAGAATCTCGAGGCGCTCTCGAATCGAGCCCTCGTTTTCGAGTACTGCCTTAGCCTGCTCGAGGCGTTGCTCGACCCTCGCGCGTTGCTCGTCGAGTTCACGCTCCAGAGCGGTCGACCGCCCTTGCGCGGCACCTTCACGTTCCGCTGCCCGAGTGATCTGGAGCGCGTCTCGCGGTGGATCCAAGGCAACACTCAGCGCGAACGTCAGCGAGAAGGCGCCGCCACGCAGGCCCTGCACGGCCTGGGCAGTAAAGGTGGTGCTCTGGGCGGGATTCGCCAGAGATTGGCTCTGTGCGCGAGCAAGCGCGGCTTCCAACATCGCTTCACGCTGGCGATCGAAGGCCTCGAAGCCGAGTAGGCCGTTCTCGGGCAAAAAGCGCTGCCTGGCCCAGCCTTCCAGTGCCTCGGGCGTTTCGTTGACCGTGTATTGCTCGCCCCGTTCTGCACCGAGGTATCCGGATAGGCGAAGTTCGGCGCTGCGCTGGCGCGACGCGGCAATAGCCAACTCCGCCTGGGCGACTTGGTGCGAGAGCTCTGCCGCACGCAGGTCCCGTTCACTGGAAGCTCCTTGCTCGAACCAGCGCTGCTCCGATTGTAGAGATTCGAGCGCTGCTTGTGAGACACGTTGCGAAAGTCGAACGCTCCTTCTGGCATGAGCGAGTTCGAGTCGTGCCTCGAGCAACGACCACTGATGTTTCTTTCGCGAGAGGTCTGCCTGCGCCTGCCGCAGGCGCGCCTCGCTTTCGGCAGCGCGCTCTCTCGGGCCAGTCGCGCGTAGATCCAACGACCAGCGTCCGAGCAAGCTAGCCTCGCGCACGACCGTGGCGAGACTTCCTGAGCCGGAGAGCGTCAGCTCCGATCTTACCGGCAGCCTCGCATCCTGCTCGTACACGGGGAAGAGGACGCCTGCCTCCAGTGCCGTAGCCAGCGGGAAGCGTTCGCTGCGCGCTTGTTCGGACGCGCGTTCGGCTTCCGCACGCGCGCTCTTCAGCAGTGGAGCCCGCTCGACCGACCGAAGCATGCGCTGGTCGAGATCGGGCGCTCGCAGTTCTTCACGCGCCGCGACGTTGGATGTTGGCAGATCCGAGCGATCGTTGCTCGATAGCTCCAGCTGAGCGACCACTGCCTCTCTCAGCAGGAGCTCGCGCGCCAGCTGCGCGCCGAGCACGCTGCGGCCGGCTGCCGCGAGTTCCTCGACGCTCCGTTCGCCGCGGGCGAACCGTTGCAGCGTATCGTCCAACTCTGCGCTCGATGATCGAATCCGGCTGTCGTCGAGCCAGGCGCGAGACATGTCTTCGAGTCGCGCGCGCGCCTGGTCCTCGAGCTGCGCGCGTTCCCCGCGCGATTGCTCGGCAGCGAAGCGACTCTTGGCGATGGCCGCTCGCTGCGCCGCCTGCAATGCAGGCACGGCCGGCCGCAGTCGCAGCCCGAGTGCGACCTCGGTCGTGATGCTGGACAAGCGGAAGGACGAGCTGCCCGGATCCCCAGCGTTGCCTTGAGGTACCAAAGCGAGGGTAGTCGAGCGCAACTCGGGAACGTACCAGGCTTGGCTTTCCGCCCAGCGCATGCGCTCCTCTTCCAGCTCCGTGTCAGCGCCTCGAATCTGCGCGTCGTGCGCGGACGAACGGCTTGCTTCCGTGCGGATCAGCTGCAGCAGCTGCGGTAGATCAAGCCGAGCATCGATGCCGCTCGTCTCGAACTGAGCCTCGAATGTCGCTGCCAGGTGCTGTGCGGCCACGCGTTGCTGGAACTCGACCTCCGCCAGTTTGCCGCGCAGCTCGCCCACGTAGCCCTGCAGCAGGAGCCCATCGTTCGTGCCCTCGCGCGCAGCCTGTGTCATCGCAGAAGCGATCGACTCGAAGGTCGCGAGTTGGTGTTGCAGCAGGTCGGCGTGTCGTTCGACGAAGTACAGCTCGAAACCGGCCTGAAGCGCGCCGAGCCGAGCCAAGTGCGCAGTTTGCTCGAACTCCGCCAGTGCCTTGGCTCGTGCGGCCTGCGCGGCATTGCCGGCATACAGTTTCGGCAACGAAAGGGCCACCTGCCCTTCGAAGTCCAATCGCCAGCGCGGCACGCTGAATTCGGTGTCGGTGTCTTGTTCGATTTGCCTGCGCACTGCGCTCGAAAAGTCCGGCAACCAATCGAGCCAAGCGGCCGTGTTCCTGGCGCTCGCTGTCTCGGCTCGTCCGCGTGCAAGCGCGATTTCGCCTCCGGCGCGCGCTTCCGCTCGTTCACCGAGCAGCACTAGACGGCGGACTGCGGCGCGCGCACTCGAGAGCTCGCTCGCATGCGTCCGATCCGGAAGTTGTGCCTGGGCGGGGCCGGAACAGAGCAACAGTCCGCCGATGAGAAGGCAGAACGCGGATGAACGGTGCACGAGATAGTGACGCATTTCAATGAGCGTCGGCTGCAGACTCGAGAGCCAGCGCACGCCGACGACAGTCCCCTGCAAAGCGGCCGCGGAGGGCGCGTGGGTCGAAGGTCGTTGCCCACAAAAAGGTGCCGCCGATTTCGGCGTCATCCGTGAAGTCAGCCAGACCTTGCCGCACAGCGAGCAAGCGGTGAGGCCCGCTGAAGCCGATGCCATGAAGCAACTGGCGCTTGGTCGCCATGGCCAGACCGGTGGCGTACAACTCTCTCGCGGTCGGTAAAATGTCCGACCAGGCCCTTAGGCCAGCCAGCACGGCGTAGTGTCCCAAAGGTGAGCGTTCCTGTTCAATGTCCGCATCGCGATAACGTCGATCCGCGAACACCGTACCGGTGAATGAACGGGCCTCCGGGTCGAGTCGCAACCAACGCGATACGAAAAGCTCGGCCGAACGTCGATACTTCACCTGGCCGGTCCGTTCGTACGCAATGCGGAGTGCCCACAACCTCAGGCCTTGGTCGCCTACGCGCGTCGCACCGCTGGCTCGCGCTTGCTGGGTCGATAGATAGCCGCCATAGCTCGGGTGATTGGGGGCGCTGATCTGCAAGCCGCCCTGTCTATCGGGTCGAGCCAAGTCGTCCGCGAGCGAAAGGAAGGCCTCGCGATATCGAACATCACAGGTCTCTCGGTATGCCCAGTCGAAGACTGCCAGGTGAAACCCATAGTCATGACCGTTGGCGTAGGTCGGCAACCAATCGCTTCGATTGTGCAGCTCGCTGAAGCTGGTCAGTGCAAAGCTGGCCCCGCGCATGGCGCTCGCCCGCAAACGTTCGGCGAGCTCGATCAGCGCTGGCTCGGCGCCGCCCGAAGTGAGCAGATCCGCGGCCAAGCTCCAGGCGTAAACGAGCGCCGCGTGCCCGGAATCCGTGTCCAGCGACGAGGGCGCTTTTTCCCCCGCTTGGGTCTTGCTCGACATGATGCGTGCCCAGAGCGGCGCCAACTCTTGAAGCTGGTCGGGGATGCCGTCGCCGTCTGCGGACTGCAATGGTGCGCGCAAGGTGTAAGACAGTGTTCTCGGAAGTTCGTAGCTCTGATGCGGGTCTAGCGTGACCTGGGCTTGATAGCGGACCTCCAACCGGCTCAGCCCGACGCCATTTTCACCGTTGTACAACATCAGTCGATCGGCTGGACGAGCCAAGAAATACAGCTGTGCTCGGTCGAAGCCGTAGACCAGCAGAAAGCGCGCGCCGAGGCTCTTGTACTGTTCGGTCAGGTCCAGCGCCCCCGCAGGCAAGGAATCGCCCCAAATGGGCGTCTTCATGCCTTCCATCCAAAATCCAATCGGCAAGCGAACACCATCTGCCACATGACCGAGCCCGTAGCGGCTCTGGGAGCTTTCGTTTTCACCCGTGCCGTACTCGAGGAAATCAGCGAGCGTGATGCGCGCTTCGGTCAGTGTCGCGGCTCGGTCACCGCGATTCTCCAGTTGGTAGTCGATGGCGACCGCTGGTGAGCCGCGTTCAAGCTGCGCCGTCTCGCGGATTCTGATGGTCCCCGTGTCCGGTGTGAACAAACGCGACACCGATAGCTTGGTATCGTCGGACGAGACGACGCGCGGCACGGAGCCGCCCTCGACGCTGAACTCGTATCGAGCTTCGTCGACGTTCGCGCTTTGACCATCGATGGTCGCGCCAAAGCCTCCCCAAGTCAGACTCGGCTGGTGCGTCTCTGCGCTTGCGATTAGCAGTCGGCGGTGGTTGAAAGCCACCGCGAGCGCGCCATTCTCGATGAACGCGTCGGAACGGCCGTTGCGTGGGTCGTGCTCCGCTACCAGCGCGAGCTCTTCGAAATGCCGCGCCAAGGTGGCACCCGACGCCGTCTGCGCCGCCAGGCCCGCCTCTGCCAAGCTTGCCAGGTCTTTGAGCAACGCGGGATCTTTGCTCGCTTGCTGCACGGAAGCCAAACCGATCAGGGCGCTTGCTAGATCTCGGCCGTAGCGAAGCCCAGCCGAGTTGGCGATGCTATTTGCTGGTTGCCGTGCGTCACCGTGCGCAACGGCAGTGATCGTCCGCGGGTCGCGATGGCTGCGGTGCGCGTCGAGGAACGCGCGCGCAGCGTGCCCGGCAAATCTTGAAATCGCACCCTCGGTCAACTCGCGACGGGCACTTTGCAGGCGAGTGCGGAACTCAGTGCCGCGCTGGAGCAGCAGTGGGATGTCTTTGGGGTCTCGGACTACCCCGCACAACAGCCAGCCCTGGGGGGCATGTCGAAGCTCGAGCGCCGCGGCAGAACCGGCGCCCGAGTCTATCGACTGCAGCTGACCGAGCGTCAGATCGGTGCTGACATCACTGAATCCCCATCCTGGTTGGAGCTCGTTGGGAGTTGCCAAAAAATAGCTCTGCCCTGAGGCATCGCTGCCGAGCACCACGCGGTAGCCATTGCTCTCGAACGACCGTCGCTGTGAAAAGGCTTCTTCCCGCAGCGGGATCAGCCCGACCTCCAGCGAGTTCGGTACGGCGTTCGCGGGCACCGGTGAAGGCTCCTGGTCGTCCGGGGTAGAATCACGGTCATAGACGGTGAACTCCAAGAACGAGAGCGGTTCGCCAGGAACGAGCCCCTTGTGCTCGAAGACATCCAGTCGGCTGTCTTCCAATTCGTAGACGTTCTCGAGCTCCTGTGGATTGACGCCGCCGGGTTGGACTCGCGCGCGTAGCGGGATCACTCGCTTTACACCGTTCGCCTCGGTTCGAGTGAAGGTGCCGAAGCTGCGCATAGGCCCGAGCGCGAAGTTCATCAACAATGGGCTCTGACCCCAAAATGCGGTCACCACACCGTTCGTGCTGAAGCTCTTCGGCTCCGGCACGACCAGCGCGTAGCGGCGCGCTCGTTGACTCACGTCGAGCTCGGGATACAAGAAGACCTTGCTGCGGTCGTCGAAGGCTTCGGAGAGGTAGGCGCGCGCCGCGCCGTCCGGTGCGCGCACGATGGCTGCGGGCCAGCCAGTGGTGTCTATGAGGGCGCCCCCCGGTTCCAGCCGAACTCGGCGGCCGAACTCGAAAAAACGCGGAATTCCCCAGGAAACGGCCAGCTCGGGGCCACGGGTGGTTTGCCGTGCGCTGAGCGGCGGAGTCGGGTTATGCGGCACCGGCTTGGCGCAGGCGCCCACGCACCAAGCCACGAGAGCCGAGCTGATCAGCGACTGTCGCGCGCTCATCGCTGTCCATCCTGGCTGCGCACCGCAGCGGTCAGTACGGTCCAGGGACGAGTCTTCGAGAGCTGGGCGGCCACGCCTCGCGTGTTCGGCACACCGTTTTCGGTGGACTCGAGCAAACGCAGCACGGCGAGGGGACGTCGTGCCCAGCGCTCGGCTCGAACAGGATTTTGGAGAACCCAGAACGGCAGCAGTGAGAGCACTAGCAAGCTCAACGCGCTCGCTCCACCAAGCCAGCGCAGTGCACGCTTCGACGCCGAAGCGTTGGGCAGTGCGGCGTATCTCAGCAGTGCCCCGCACGTCAGCACTCCGAGCAACCACAGCGCGCTTTGCCAAATCGCCTCGCGGTAGTCGCGGCTTGCCCCGAGATAGAAATGCGCCTGCTGGTCGGCGCTCGCAGTGAGTTCGTCGACTTGGCGTCGGAGCGAGGCATATTCGCGCTCTAGGTCCAATACACGCTGACGCTCGGCGCGCACGTTCTTGCCCAGCGCTTCGCCCAATTGGATGCGAGATTGGTACTCCGCGATCCGTCTTTCGTAAGCTGCGACGGTTTCCGCATACGGATTCTTGCCGCGCGGCTGTCCTTGCAAATCCAGCTCACCGTGCGTCATCAGCCACTGAATCCACTGCGTCATGTCGTGCCCGCCCGTCTCGCGGGTCAGACGCTGCGGCAACGTAGATTGGAGAAATTCGTGTACGGCGTCGCCCACGCTACGCCCAACGAATGCATGGGCTCGCTGCTCGGCGGGCAGCGGCGTGGGGTCTTCTTCGTCGAGCTCGCGATCGAAAAGGATCTTGTACGCATGCTTCAAGAAGTAGGTTTGCGTCCAGCTCTGCAGTCCGCGTTGCACGACGTTCAGACGACGCAGAACGTCGGTGCCGGGGGTGGCCTGTACGTCAGCGCGCACGAACGAACTCAGCGCATCGTAGAACGGCACTCCCGACTCCAAGCCGGGGCTGAAGCCCAGCGCCGCGTGATAGTCGGCGTTCACCCTCGGTACGAACTCGGCGATTCGGCGAATGGCTTCGGCGCTGCGTGCTGGTGCCGGATACACGCGGTCGAGCACGTGCAGCTTGAATTGCGCGATCGCGAACTCCACGCCGTCGGCTAAGAAGGGGTCCTTTTGGGCCAGATCCGAAATTGCGAGAGTCAGCCCCGGGGTCTTCCGGACAATCGTCAGATCGTCGAAGAAAGCCGTGAGATATCGGTCGAAGCTGCCGAAACGAGCGAAAGCCTTGCGTGCCTCTGCGGGCGCGTGCGGGGCGAATGCTGCATCCTTCAGGAGCGCAAACGTGCGAGACAGCGAAAGCAGGTTTCCGCGCGTGCGTTTCACGAAGTCGCCACGCTTTTCCCACCACCTGGCGTATTGCGCAGAGTCTCGCCAATTCGCCTGGTCCGAGCTCTCGGCTCGGAGCGCGCTCTCTTCCCGGTCTAGGGCCACCAGACCGCTCTGGTAGCTAGCGCGGACGTCGGCGCGCGCACGCAGCTTGTCGTAAATGTCGAATACATCCACGACGTAAGCCGGGGTTTGTCCAATCTCGCGTGCATACAGCAGCTCGTACAGGGCAAAGTCGACCACGACGTCCTCGTCGTCGACTTGCGGGACGCTCAAGGCGCCTGCCGATAGGCCGCGTTGTTTCGCCCTCCGCGCGTTGTCGCTGCGGGCGTCCCGGGCAATCGATTGCTTGTAATACTCGAGTTCCTCGCTCGGAAAGCTTCGCCGAACCAGCGCGTAGATCTGGTTCAGGTCGTGCAGGAACCTTTGCTCGAGCAGCTGGGCGGCTCCATCCGCAAACGAGGGGTCGTCGATGTTCAGACCCGAACGCAGGGCTTGCCGGGTGGCGATCGCCGCTAGCCGGTCGGCAAACCCAACGCGCGGCGACTGATCCTCGCCGGCCACGATGTGCAATGTCGGGAAGCGTTCCGCGAGGGTTCGCACTCGCGTGCGGATTCGTACGAGGGCGGTGACAGCGGCCAGTGAGGGCCGCGTCTCGGGGATGAATTCTTTGACTAGGAATAATCCGTCGTGCAGCGCCTGGAACGCCATCACACGCTCCGACGAAGGTGTGCGCCCCGTTTGCTGAAGCATGATCGTGCGCATGTCGTCGAGCACGTCTCGCGGGAGAGGTGCGTCGCGGTCGGCCTCGGCAAGCAGTCGGTCGACCGCTGGCAGATCGATGAATTCGGCGTAGCGCCAGACATCGCCTTGAAAGTCCGGGCGCTCGGCGGCGACCAGTAACGAAGAGACGAAACCTTTGGCCGCCCAGGGCACGTTCGGGTAACGATCCGGGCCCTCCGCGCGCACTTTGGCGAGCGTACGCGCCACAGAAGCCGGGTCCGGCTCGGTGCCATAGGCCGTGCGGATCTGCGACAGCACGTCCGCCAACGCTAGCAAGGCAATCTGCGGTTGAGTATCGGGGTCTTCCAAGCCCCGAACTTCCGCGTCCGTAATTCGACTTCGCGCTACGCCGCGCGCCGCAGCGAGCTTTTCGGCGAGCTCCGCGCGAAAGTCGCCCGCAACCAGCTGCACGAAGCTCTGCGGGACGAGAAAATGCCTGGCTGCGAGGTCGCTCGCCGCGCGCCAGGCCTCGTAGCGAGCGGCTCGAAGCCGTTCGCTACTCGCTCCGGCGCTGCGTGCAACCAAGAGTTCCGTTTCGACGAATGAGCCGTCTTCCCATGGGAAGTGTGGACCCGCCGCGCGCATGTCGCTGATCAGTGTCCCGAAATCGGCGGCGAGCTGGAGAGCCCAGTTCGTAGTCGAGCGCTCGAGCCGTGAGCCGCGCAGGCCAGTCGCCCATTGTCGCAGATGACCCTTGTCCCAGGCATTGCCGGCTTGCACCGGCAGCAATCCTTCCTCACCCGCGCCGAGCAACAGATTCGACAGCGCAAGCAGGGCATTCATGGCTGCTGCTCGCGTGCTCGGGGGGCGCAGCCCGGTCTTCTTTTCCATGCGTAGCGTTTGAGTGTCGATGAAAGTACGTACGCCCCGGTCACTGGCGTCGAGCTCGTTCGGAGATCTGTCGGCGATCTGGTTCAGTCGTTCGAGTAGCCCAGCCGCAGCCAGCGCGTTGGCCAGCGACCACTCGGGCGTCAACTCGCGCAATGTGCGCTGTGCGTCCCAGCCATTGACCAGACCGAGCAAGGTATAGGATTCGAGCGTCCCTTCGCTGTCCCAATACAGGCTCGGATAGTCGCGCGAGACGTTTTCGTACAGCCGGGCGAGCAACGCGCTGAGACGCACCACGCGTGCATCCGCGAACGGTAGGTGGTTCGCGGATGCAGCATCTGCCAACTCGGCGAGTGCGAGCACCGCGTTCGCCCGGCGTGTTCTCGGATCGAACGTAGGCACGCCGGTCTTTCGAGCGATGCGCCGCTCGACCAGCGCCTCGAACTCGGCGGAAGGGGCCACGTGATTGCTGCTGAGCAGGTCTGCGTGGCTGAGCTGACGGTCGAATCGCTGCCAGAGCCCTGCCGAGGGAAGGCCTTCCAGCTGCTGCAGGTTGAGGAAGTATTCGGCGAAGCCGGGCACGCGCCAAGGCAAGTGCGGCCAGTGACCAAAACCGGAACTTACGATCTCTGACCAAGAACGGGCAAGCTCGTGAGGTTCCGCCTTGCGATTCAATCGATGGCGGTCGAGGTTGTATTGCACCGTGCGCGCTTGCACGACCACGTTCCACCATGCGAAGAAGCGCCTCGCCTCCGGGCTCTGGCTCAGCCGTCCTCGAGACTTGAGCGAGGCTGCGTCGGTGAGTTCTTGCACCAGAGGCGGCGGGGCCTCTGGCATCAAGCGATCGACCTCTGCGAATAGGTCCTGAAAGTCGTGCAGAAAGCTTTCCAAGCTACGGCCATGCTTGCCGTCCGCGCTCGAGAAGTACGCTGTTTGGCAGATGAACTCGGCGACCTGATCTTCGCGAGCGGGGATGTTGCGATAGCGCGCCGGCAGGTCCCGCCATACGGCGAACAGGTCTTGCCACTGTTGCTCTTCGGACAGAGTAGCTGCCTGACCGAACCCGTTGCTCCCGTAGCCGCGATCGGCGAGTTCACGCTGGAACTGCTGGTAGCCATCCACCAGTTCTCGATAGGTCTCGCTGGCATCGAACAGCACCAGCCAGTCCAGCGCACGTCGCTGAAGCGGGTCGCCGTCGTCATCGGGGAAACGCAGCCTGGAGACTTCCGCGAGTAGCGCGCGGTCGGGCTCGCCGCCAGGCAAAGGCGATTCTGCACTCGTGCGAGCAACGACCCGTCCAATTCGACCCGACATGGTCTGGGTCCAGAGACGCGCGCGGAGTAGATTCGACACCGCGTCTGTCCCTGAATCACCCCGAATCCCCACGCCTTGAACCTCGAAGTTCCGAGCCAGCGCAGCCGCCAGCCCGCGCGGTTTGTCGCCGTTCGCTCCGCCGATCGCTCCTTCTACCAAGCGCAGAATTTGTTCGAGCTGCTCTGGGGTCGGGCGCGTCGACCCCAGGGCCATGCGTGCGATTTTGGTGGCGACGAACTGCTCCGTCTGCAGTTCTTCGAAGCGAGCCTTGGCCTCGTTGCTATCGCCCCAGTCGAGCTCGAGCCGGTCACGGGCTTCGACTTCGAGCCGGTCACGAAATACGCGCCAAACACCCGGCGCGAGTGGGGGGCGCTGCCATGCTCGGTTCAGGTAATCCAGTCGGAGTTGCTGAGCGAGCTCATCGAACGATAGCTGATGCAGAAGCGCGTAGCGGGCGACCAAGAACGGATTGCTGGGAGTGCCCGCCAGGCGCTCGCGCACGGCGCCCAAAGGCACGTTCGGGAATTCGCGCGGCCAACGCTCGGCAACTTCCTGCTGCAAGGCCACGAACTCTTGAACGTGAGTTGCGTTCGGTTCGAGTCCCAGGCTCACCGCGCCATCGATGCCATCCAAGACCCGCGCGAAGCGCGTGCCGGCAGCGGGATCGCCTTCTCGCGCCGCGGGCACCTCGGTCCAGAGCGCCTTCACCTGCTCGAAGCGATGCACGCGGGCCATTTCGACGAGTGGCAAGCGTGCTCCGCGGGCGTCAGCCGAGCCCAGTTTTTCAAGCTCTTCGCGACTGATCCAAGGATATGCCGCCTGCGCCAGGAACTGATTTTGCTCGCTGAGCTCGACTTCGCTCAAGACTCTGGGAGCCATGGCCCGCGCACGACGTCGGCCTTCCACCACGGCGTTCAGGCGCTCGGCCTGTGCCGGACGCGTCAACTTCGGGCCTTCGTTGTTTGCGAGCACGAAGTCTCGCCGGACGATGTTGCTCGGAATGCGTTCCGCGACGGGCGGCGCATACAACTCGGGCAAGACTGTCCGAGCGCGGGGCACCAATCGCTTCAAGCGCGGTGAGGGAACTCCTCGCAAGGGTTGCGCGTCGAGCTGCGGGCCACGAGTGGTGCTACCGAGCGTCAACTCCGTGCCACCGCCACTCAGCAGAGGCTCGGGGTCGGCGACGCGCGCTCGCTTCAGTGCGGCACCGATTTCGAGGTAAACGCGGCGCTCCGCCACCGGCATACGAAAGCGAGTTTTGTCGGCGATGAAGAATCTCTTGCCGCGCTCGCGCAACGAGGGCGCGCCGAGGAGCGCGAGCGCTACCGCGAGGGTGCCGCCCAGCGCGAGCCAAAGGGGCGCATGTCTGAAGAACGGGCTCGTCGGGTAGCGACGCTTCAACGAATAGTAGCTGGGAAACAAGGCAGCGAACGCGCACGTCCCGCTCAAAAACAGGGCCACCACGCCGGTCGAGGACTCGAACCCCGGCATGGGATAGAGCCCTACGCCGGCCAAAGTCAGCGACACCAGTAGCCCGGCCAAGCCGACCAGCGTCAGGCCCCAAAATTCACCGCGTGATAGCCGGTATTGCGGAGCGCCCGTTGCTGCGGAGTAGGGCAGGGCCGCGTGCCAGGCATAGAACCAAGCACACAGAAACGAAGCCATGAACAGCCCCACGCAATTGAGGCCGAACAGGTCGAGCGGCGCGCCGAGCAGCACCAACCACGTCAGAAAAAATAGCATCGCCAGGCCCACCCACGCCGGCCCGCCGTAGGCTCGGAGGAAATCCGAGACCGGCCAGCCACGCATGTCCTGCCCGGTGCTGACGGAAGATGCCTTCCATTCGAGCGACTTGCCGCGGTGCACCTTCTGGAAAGACTGCACGACCTTCACCGGGTGGATCAGCAAGTTGGTGAGGCCGACCAAGGTGTTGACGGTCACGGCTGCCAGCCCGTGTAGGGTTTGCGTCAGCACGATTCCGGCGAACGCCAGCAGCCCACGCACACCACCGTTGGGCGCGCGGACTTGTCGCACGCGCGCCCAGCGGTAGCGAATCGGCTCCCAAAAGCGATCGAAGCCGATGATTGCGACGATCGAAGCCAGCTGCAGCGCGAACGCGAGCGTTGCAAGTCCGGCATGGCCCCGTGTGCGCAGCCAGCCCGCGCTGCTAAACACGATCAGACCCAGAAACGCGATGTCGCCGAAGACGCGTCGGAACAGTTGGCTGACGTGGAACTGCGCGGACGGAAACAACTGTCGCACGTAGTGAAATGACGTGCCGAGCATTTGAATGTCGCCCGGGAACCAGCGCAGGTTACGCGTCATCGCGCTGGTGGGCGAAAGCAGGTCGCGTTCACCCACGCTGACGCTGCCATCCAAATAGCCGAGCGCGCGTCGAATGGCCCGCTCCAGCGGCGGCTCGTCGCGCGTCTCCGTTGCCTGTGCGACAGTGCCTTCCCCGCCGACGATGGTGAATACACGAGCCGGCAAGAACTCGCCATTTTCGTAGCGTTCGAGCGCGGCCGCTTCTCCGTCGATCAAACGAACGCGAAAGACCTCCACGACCTCGCCGCGGGTGACGCACAGGATTTCTTGTGCTTTCGAAGCGGGTGCTTTTTCAAGAGGGGCCACGACCGGTGCCCGTCGCGAGGAAGGCTTGTTGACTCCGGGCGTACGCCGAGGCGTGGTGGCGCAACGCGCGCCAACCGATCAGGCGTAGTTTGGCGTTGTCGGCCCACGCCAGTTCTTGATCCGGTTGCTTCTCGGCGAGCACTCGGGTCGGCCCGTACAGCGCTTCCGAAAAGCCTCCGAGGCGCCCAGAGGCTCCTGCGACGAAGTACGATTGCTGGAAATCGTGGCTGAGCGCGTGCGCCGGATTGAGGACCTCTCGCGAGTAGTGCGCCAAGTACGGGCGCGGCCGATGCAGCCACTTGCCGTATGCGGCCGACGAAAAGCCGTAAACACACGCCTTGCTGCGGCTGTCGGCGGCGTTATGACAATCGCGCGCGGAGCCCGCGCCAAGAATGAAGTCGGACGCCATCGTCGAGCCGTCGCACTCCGGCAAAGTAACGTTGATGCGCGGCACACCAATGACGATGTGCTGATTTTCCGGGTGAAGCATGATCGAGATGCCTTTTTCGAGCTCGCCCGGAGCGAACTCGTTCTTGTCATCGATGATGGCGCCGACCTCGGGAACCTCGGCCACGGGCACATCCAAGCCCTGCAGAATAGCCGCTTTGATCTGCTCGTTGTCGCCCATCAAGCCCGTGTAGCGCGCGAAATCACCCTCGACGCGCACGAAGTTCGGCAGCTTCGGATCTTGAACGTGCTCACCTCGACTGCGACCCAGGTACACCGTGGGTCGAGTCTTGCCCGCCACGATCAACTCGTGCACGGCGATGTCGTTCCCCACCTTCTTGAAGAAGTCACCATTGATCGTGGCGGGCAGGGCGGTGAGCAAGAGCTCTCGATTGAGATCTCGCTGTCGTTCGGCGCTGAGCGGTTGCCCTGCGCGAACGAGCGACAGTAGCCGGAGCGTCTCGTCGGTCGGGCGAAGCTCCGGCGCCAAGGTCTGAAAATCGAAGTCGGCAAAGTGTTCGTGAAAGCGTCGATCGCGCAGTGCCTGATTGAACGCGCGTGCCAGGTCCTGCGCGGAGCGGCCGGCCCCGAGCAGCTGCAGCAGGTAGTCTCGTGCGGGGAATTCGTCTTCGGCCAAGCGCCGAACGAATTCGGGGGCCGCGCGCAGGAAGTCCTTGTCCGCCGCGTCGAAGCTGTCCAACCGCGAATTGAAGTTGTACCAGCGCCCTCCGCGCAGCAGATACAAGAAGCCCACCTGACCGGCGAATTCTCGATCAGAGCGGCGTTGCAGCTCGAGCAAGTGATCGAGTTCGTATTGGACCACGTCCGGATCTTTCGTGTTGCTCACGAACAGGAACACCGGCTGAAACTTCGGTCCGAGATAAGCAATACTGTCCTTCAAACCCTCTAGATTGCGCTTCAGGTAAGTAAAGGCTTGGTTTGCATCTTCACCGACCAGGTGCCAAATCTTCTCCGGCTCGTCGAGCAGGTGAATGGTAACGCGCGATTCAGTAACCGTAACTTTCGTAGCAAGCGGCAAGCGCGCGACGTTCCGTGAGAGCTCGGCTTCCAGAGCGGCCTTGGTCGCGAGCAAGCGCTCGCTGCTCTCCGCTTCGCCGAACTGGAGCACCGTTTCCTTCACCCCTGCGTGAAGCGCAAATGGCACGATTTGGAGCGGCCGTGTCCCCGCTTGCTGCAAGGCAGCGTCGATGATGGCTTGCAAATTGCTGCGCGCGGGGTTGGACGAAAATTTCGGGACTGTGATCGGAACCCGGAAGACTCCGCCGTCCGCCACGTTCGCGTCCAAGTAGCGCTTGAGGTCGAGCAATTTGTGCCCGGGGCTGTCGAGCAACAAGTTGAAGGAGCTCAGGTACAGCTTCTGCACTACGGGCTCGATGACGTACAAGGTCAGTAGCAAGAGCGCGATGCTCCAAGCGAGTGACGAAGTTTCGAACGTCGCCACGAACGCCACCGCGAGTGCGACTCGCCCGAAGAACATGCCGTACTCGAACAGGTAAGCCTTTCTGCTCGGAACCAAGCCACTCGGCAGAAGCGCCTCCAACTCGCCCTCGGGCTGCCGGAGCTGTTCGGCAACGCTGTCGTAGAGCGCCTTTCCGACCTCGCCGGAGCTGTACAGCTCACGCCAATTGTCGATGAATTCGGCCACGACGTCGCGTTGAACGGCGAGCCGCAAGTGCAGCGAGCGTGCGTCGAGGTTCTCGATGAGCGAGCTACAGCGGTGCGCGCGTCGGCTAGAAGCTCGAGCTCCACGATGACCTGCGGCGAGCATGCGTGCTGCCCGTTGGGTGAATTCACGCCGCGCTTCCAATAACGCTTTGCGCTCCTTCCTCAACCTGGACAGCTCGCGATGTGTGCGCTCCTCGGCCAAGCAGGTGGCCTTCAGTTCTCGTTTTACGGCAATCACGCCGCACGCGAGGTGCGCGCCCACGGTGTTGAAGCCTCGCGGAGGCTCTTGTGCGAAGCGGGCGAGCCAGCGCGCCTTTTCGCGAAGTATGGGTCCACGGTCGCGGCCAAAGCGGGGCGCGTTGACCGGAACCCCAAACAGCGTAGCGATGAACAGGGCCGTTTGGCTTTCCGCACGCACGCCCCAAAGCACCAGGAGCACGCCGGCGGCCAAGCCGACGAACAGCGTCGTCCGGCCGCCCTCGAGGCCGTGAGCAAGGCCGACGGCCGTCAGCACTACCGCTGCGGGGACCGCCAGAGGGGCGATGCGCGTCCGCCAGCGCAACAGGTCTTCGCTGGCGGCTGGAGCGAGCAAAGGCGGGCTTTGCACGGAAGAGTCAGCGGCCTCAGAAGGCGAATAATCATCGCAAACGTTGGGCTGTGTCATGATTCCTGCTGCGCGAACAAGCTGCAATCGGCGTGAGTGAACGCCACGAAGCCGAGCTGCGCGTTCGCACTGCCGCCTTCACCGCGAATCGTTGCGCGTGCCTCGGAGCAGGAGGCCGAACTCTTCAGTTTCACCAAGCGGGAGCCAGCGAGCGTTGGATAGAGACCGGATGCAGCTCCATCAACCGTGTGGCTGGACGAGCTCGGGTACGGTTTCGACATGGATTGATCTCGATGCGAAGCAAAAGCTGCTTGTTTCCAGTGTGTGACAAGCGGTTCGGTTGTCTTACATGCAATCACCCGGCCAGCCTCGTGGGTTAGAGAGGTGAGCCGTCATTTGCTCCGCCAATCGCGCAGCGAAACGGGTCATCTTTTTGCCGTGTTCGAGCGCAGGCGGAAGCTCGGCCCGTCGCGATATGACACGCATGTTGAGTGCGTGGCGCCATGACACGTCATTCGCGTCACAATCCGCCCGCGGACCGATGCTGTGAGGGTTCAGTCACCAACCCGACTATGGAAATCCAATTGTGGTCTCACGAGATCTCACGTCTCCAGAGTCTGTTGGCACTGATGAGAAACGTGAGAGTCGTGAAGTGAACGCGGCGCGTCCATGAAACCGACGCGTCATCGATTGCAATCAAGCCGGCAAGGTTTCGCGCGAGCGCCGTTGACTTCTCGCATGCAGCGAGTCACCGCTTGCAGTATCACCCGAAGGGGTGACGCCTGCGGGTGAGTTCAGCGCGGGGCGTCGCGCGCGCAGCCGCGCCTGGCCTGGATGCCGTGCCGCGCTGACCTGCTCGAGAGGCACCCCGCTGAGCCAACCCTCAAAAATGCCTGGCTTGCGGTTGGTTTCGACAAGGCGGCGCAACCGTGCTCCCTTTGTGGTGAGTGCGGAGCAAAAAATTCATTCGCGGCTGCCTCCCGGCACTGGCATTTGCGGCGTTTTGCGGCTGTTCGAGCAGCGAGTCGCAGCCAGCGGGGGGCGCTGGAAGCGCCGGATCGGCCGCGAACCAAGGGGGCGTCGGCCAGGTGCAGGTCGGTGGGCAATCTAGCTCGGGCAGCGCGGGCGCTGCGGCGGGCAGCGGAGCACTCTCGCGCGCTGGATCTCCAAACGGCGGTGCCGGGGCGGCCGGCGCGCTGACCGGCGGCGCGGGTCAGGGCGCGGCCGGGCTGGGCAGCGCAGGCCACGCCGGCGCTTCAGGCACAGCGGGCACAGCGGGCACGGCGGGGACACTCCCTCTCGATCGCTTCATGATCGGCGCTGACATCACTTGGGTGCAGGCGGCAGAAGCTCGCGGAGCAACCTACAGCGACGGCACGAAGCGGGACATCTTCGAGCTGCTGAAGGCGCATGGCTTCAACTACATTCGCTTGCGCACCTTCGTAGATCCGAAAGCCGCCGACGGTTACGATAAACAGAACGGCAACGCCGATCTCGCGCATACCATCGCCTTCGGCAAGCGCATCAAGGCTGCTGGTCTCGGGTTCTTGCTCGACTTCCACTACAGTGACAATTGGGCAGACCCGGGCAAGCAGTGCGTGCCGCTCGCGTGGCAGAAGTTCAAAACCATCGCCGAACTCGCCGCTGCCCTGCAAGCCTACACTACCGACGCGATTGCCCAGCTCGTCGCTGGCGGCGCTCGACCGGACATGGTGCAAATAGGGAACGAGATCACGCCCGGCATGCTGCTTCACGTGTGCGACGGAGATGGCCAACCCACGGGCAGCAACGCGGTCACGGGCGCTATTTCGAATTGGACCAATCTGGGAACGCTGCTCAAGGCCGGCGTCAAGGGCGTCAAAGACGTCGATGCAGGCATTCAAATCATGCTCCATATCGATCGCGGCGGTGACAAAGGGGGTTATACGGGCGCTGCCGCGAGCGCCAGTGCAAGCTTCATCGACAATGCCCAGAAGCAGGGGGTGATGTTCGACGTGTTCGGTGAGTCTTGCTATCAGGCTTATCAAGGTGACCCGACCAGCACCGCGAAAACCGCGGACGGTTGGAACAAGACGTTTGCTTCGCTGGCCAAGCAATTCCCCAAGCTGCGCTTCGTGGCTGCTGAATACGGGCCAATGCAGCGCGAAATCAACGACGTGTTGTTTGGCCTACCCGGCAAGCAAGGTGCCGGCACGTTCAATTGGGAGCCGACGCAGCAGGGCGACTGGAACACCGGACACGTGCTCTTCACCGCCTCCGGCAACACCTTCACCGCGACCGCCGATCTCGCGCTCTACGACGCGATGAAGACCGCTTACGCCAGCCGGCTTTGAGCGGCCAACGTTTCCGCAAAGCTTCCAAAATCACGAGCGCGGCCGGATAAAGCCTGCCGGCGCGAGCAATCATCCGTCGTTTGACGGACAACGCGCGCTGCGGAAAGGTAATGGGATGTGCGCCGGCGCTGGACGGCCCTCACCCATGATGACTCTCGAGCTGGAGCCCTACGCGGCGCAGCAAGCGCATTGGCCCGCCGCGGGTCGCCACATTCTCGCTCAGTTCGATGACGAGACGGTGGTCGTTTACCAAGCGTACGCCCTGGAGATCGGTCGATACGCTGCCAAGCACGGTCGCTTCGGCCCCGGCTTTTCCTTCACCCGCATGAGCTGGATCAAGCCGAATTTCTTGTGGATGATGTTTCGCTCAGGCTGGGGCACCAAAGAGGGACAAGAGGTCACGCTGGCAATTCGCATGCAGCGAGCAGCGTTCGACGCCGTGATCTTGGCTGGCGTGCCCACCAGCTTCGACCCGAAGCGCTTCGCCTCCGAGGCCGAGTGGCGCCGTGCGGGCGCCGCGGCTTCGGTGCGTTTGCAGTGGGATCCGGATCACCATCCGTCTGGCGCGCCGCTCGACCGTCGCGCGATCCAACTCGGGCTTCGTGGCAGAGCGTTGCAGCAGTTTGCCAACCAATGGATCCACTCGATCGAGGACATTTCGGCGATGGTTGCGGCTCAGCGCAACCGTCCAGTTGCCGAGCTGCTCGTCCCGCGTGAACGGGTGTACCCGATGCCCGCTGCCGAACCCCGCTGACCACGCAGCAAGACGCAAACGAAAGCGCGTCGAGCTGGTGGGGCGATCGCGCTCCAGCATCGCAGCTCGCTCCTCGGCGTGTCGACCGCCTTCGACGCCAGTTCGTCGTGGGCTCAACAGTGCTTGGTCGAGCAGCAAGTTCTTTCACTGCGCGAACGCGCGCGCAAGCGGCGCCCACGTTGCATGACGAGCAAGGCAGTCGCCAGGGTCGAGCCCGCGATCGCCGCCACACAAAGGGGAACACCGAGTTCAGCCACGGCCTGTGCGCTGCTCGCGCTCAGGCCGAACAGACAGAGGTAAGCGGCCGCACACAATGGACACTTCGGCACCGCTACCGCGAAAAAAGCCAGCGCGGAACCGAGCCAAGAGCCGAGCATCGCTCGTTGTGCGCGTTTCGTGAGTGCGAACGGCGAGTGGTTCATCAGCCGAGCACTAGCTCCTCCCTCCTGCGTGGCGGGAGTGACAAGCCTGTCGCGATTGTCACGAGCGATGGACAGCATCGCTCAGCGGCGGCAGAGTCGAGTTCGTGGATCCAGTGTTGGCTACCGCCGCTCACGCGCTCGATACGGGAGACGTATTGTCGGCACTCAAGCGCGTCGCTCTGCGCGATGATCCGCCGGGCCTGGCGCTGCGCGGGATTGCGCTCGCGCGCTTGGGCAAGCGTGAGCGGGCGAGAGAGCTACTGCAAAGCGCAGCCAAACGGTTCGGGTCCGCCGCGCCGCTAGGTCGCGCGCGCTGCCTACTGGCCGACGCCGAGATTGCGCTCGCCTCGCGCGACTTGCGGGGGGTCGACGCCACGCTCGCGCAGGTCAGCCGCGAGCTCAGCGCCCTAGGCGACGCGAGCAACGCGCTGCACGCCGACTGCCTCGCTGCCCGCGCCTGGTTGTTGCGCGGGTTCCTGGCTGAGGCCGAGCTAGCATTGCGCGCGCTGGACACGCGCTCGGCGTCAGCGGCCGTGCAAGCCGAGATCGAGCTCGCTTGGGTCGAGCTGCACGTGCGCACACCGAACGTCCGCGCCGCCCGCGCTCGCTTGCGTGCCGCCGAGCGGGCTGCGCGCGCCGCGCGCATTCCGGCCATCAGTCAGGAAGTAAGAACCGCCCGCACCTTGATCGAAGCCCCCGCCGGAAGGTTGATTCGAGCTGGCACTCAGCAAGTGCTGGGGCTCTCGCAAGTCGAGAGCGTGCTGCGAGCGCGGCGCGGCTTGTTGATCGATGTTCGCAAATCCGAGGTTTACGCGGGAAAGTTGCTTGTGTCGTTGAAGGGGCGTGCGGTGCTTTTCGGGCTCATTCGGGTGCTCGCGGAGGCTTGGCCGAGCGACGCGCCCCGGCGCGAGCTACTCGCACGTGTGTTCGGGGTAACGCGCGCCAACGACTCGCATCGCGCTCGCCTGCGCGTAGAAATGGCGCGCTTGCGCCGGGCTCTGCAATCGCTCGCGAGCGTGGTCGCGACTCGTGTTGGGTTTCGCATCGATCCAAGGCAAGAGCGTGAGGTGTGCGTGCTCTTGCCGGTCTTCGAAAGTGAGCATGCGCAGCTCCTTTCATTGCTGGCGGACGGTGAAGCTTGGTCCAGCTCGGCGTTGGCCTCGGCGCTCGGAGTCAATCAACGCACCGTTCAGCGCGGGCTCCTGGCGCTTTCGGCGGCGGGGCGAACGCGGGCTACGGGTCGCGCTCGCGCCAAGCGCTGGCTTTTGGCGCCCCCCAGCGAATTCGCGACACCGTTGTTGCTCCCGGGCGCATTGCAGTTGGTCTAAGCTTGGCGAGATGAATCGCACCGAGGCCGAAGTCGAGCGTGAATACGGGCCGTTCGCCGGACAGGCTTCCGTCGCTGGCGTCACGTTCGATGGCGAACGCGTGTGGTTTGCGAGGGGCGACAAGCTGCAAGCGCTCGATCCAGAGAGCGGCGCGCTGACCCGCGCGCTGGAGGTCCCCTGTGACGCGGGCACCGCGTTCGATGGGCACTACTTGTATCAACTCCACCAGGGGCGCATTCGAAAGATCGACCCGGGCACGGGTCGGGTGGTGTCGACCCTACCGACGCCCGAGCTGTTGGGGGCTTCGGGTATGGCCTGGGCGGAGGGCTCCCTTTGGGTCGGCCAGTTCGCGGACCGAAAGATCCTGGAGCTCGACCCCCAAACCGGCAAAGTCTTGAGCGAAGTGGTATCGGATCGCTTCGTGACCGGGGTCAGCTTCCGTGAGGGCGAGCTGTGGCACGCCACTCAGGAGAATGAGCGAAGCGAGATCCGGCGTGTGGATCGTCGGAGCGGTGAAGTTCTGGAGCAGCTCGAGCTTCCAGCGGGGATTCTCGTGTCCGGTCTGGAAGCGGACGGCCAGGGTCATTTCTTCTGCGGTGGCGGAAAGAGCGGCAAGGTGCGGGTGGTCAAACGACCCGCGACCGCTCGCCGGACGAGCCGCGGCGCCTGACAGGCGCCCCTCGGAACGGTAGCTTCTGCCCACCTCCAATAGCTTCTGCCGACCTCTAAAATCGCCTATCGCTTGAACAGCGGCGGAAAAATCCGCGTGGCGCCCCAGGTTTTTGCGACCACTTCCGTTTGCGCGATGGCTTGGTGCGAACACTTGAGGTGTACTGAGTCGCTCGCCCGATCATGCGCCTCGCCATCGTCGCAGCCTCATCTTACGAGGAGAACGGTCAAGTCTCCCCGATCCCAAACGCGGAGCTGGACGTCGAGCTATTCGGTAGCAGGCTCGCCGAATCCGACGCCGGCTTTGCAGTGCACGCATTCCCGGCGCAG
>Ga0164308_10000253_pt1 | contig 28764 bp, 21 predicted proteins | sample Whisoiple_246_MG_FD_109983 | JGI IMG/M metagenome (GOLD analysis project Ga0164308, IMG submission 109983) | Soil microbial communities amended with fresh organic matter from upstate New York, USA - Whitman soil sample_246_MG | ecosystem: Environmental > Terrestrial > Soil > Unclassified >... | reverse complement strand
TCGCTGCTGCCGGTGCTCGCGATCGCCGCGGGGATCGCCCTCCCCGTCCTGGTGACGCGCCCCGACGGATACGACGAGGCGCTCGCCCTCGCGGTCTGGATCCCGGCATCCACTGTCGTCGGCCTACTGGTCCTCGCCGTCCTGGTCTGGGCCGTGGTCCGGATCGCGGCCCTGGCGATCTCGCCGGGCGTGCACCCGGTGCACAGCGGCGCCGCCCTGGCCGTCTGGACGACGGTGCGGGTGCTCGACGAGGCACGGACCTGGCTCTTCCCTCTCTACTCCTCCCAGCTCACGGCCTGGTGGCTGCGGGCCCTCGGCGCCCGGGTCGGTCACCACGTCGAAGCCTCCACCGTGCTGATGATCCCGTGCCTGACCCACGTCAACGACCAGGCCTTCCTGGCCGACGACACCCTGATCGGCGGGTACGAGCTCGGCGGGGGCTGGGTGCGTGTCGAACGGGTCAAGATCGGGAAGCGTGCCTTCGTGGGCAACTCCGGCATGGCGGCTCCGGGCCGCAAGGTCCCGAAGGCGTCCCTGGTCGCGGTGCTCTCCGCGGCACCACGTCGATCGGTGGCCCGGTCCGGGGAGTCCTGGCTGGGCTCACCGCCAGCGCCGCTCCGGCGCCTGGCGCAGGACTCCGACGACGAGCGGACCTACGCCCCGCCGTTCTCGCTGAAGATCGCCCGGGCCGCCGTCGAGGTCTGCCGGCTCATCCCGGTCGTGCTCGCGGCCGCCGTCGCCACCCTGACCGCCCTCGCACTGATCGTCGTCCTGGACCGCATCGGGTGGATCGCGGCCGTGCTGCTGACCGGACCGATCCTCGCCGTCGCCGGCCTGGTGGCCGCCGCGGTGACCGTCGCGGCCAAGTGGCTGCTGGTCGGCAGGATCCGCCCAGGTGCCCACCCGTTGTGGAGCTCGTTCGTCTGGCGCAACGAGCTCGCCGACACCTTCGTGGAGACACTCGCAGCCCCATGTTTCGCCCGCGCTGTGGCCGGCACGCCCCTGCTCAACATCTGGTTCCGGCTGATGGGAGCCCGGATCGGCCGCGGCGTGTGGTGCGAGACCTACTGGCTCCCCGAGCCGGACCTCGTCGACCTCGGCGACGGCGCCACCGTCAACCAGGGCAGCGTCGTGCAGACCCACCTCTTCCACGACCGGATGCTCAGCCTCGACCGCGTGACCGTGCGCCGGGGTGCCACGCTCGGCCCGAACAGCGTCATCCTCCCGGCCGCCACCCTCGGCAGGCACGCTACGGTCGGGCCTGTGTCGCTGGTGATGAGGGGCGAGTCCGTGCCCGACAAGACGACCTGGATCGGCAACCCGATCGGGCCGTGGGTAGCCGCCTCGTGAAGCTGCCCGGCCAGCCGACCCTGCCCACCGCAGACCCCTACCTGCCCGGCCACGGCGACCGTTCGTGGCGGGCCACCTCCTACGACCTCGACCTGACCTACGACGTCGCCGGCAACAGGCTCAGCGGCCGGGCCACGATCGAGGCCGTCGCCGAGCGGGCTCTCGACCGCTTCGTCCTCGACCTCGCCCACCTCCATGTCGACAAGGTCACGGTCAACGGTGTCGCGCCCGCGAAGTACGCAGTCCGCGGCCACCGGCTGGTGATCACCCCCCGCACCTCGCCCCGTGCCGGCGACGTCTTCACCGTGGTGGTCCGCTACAGCGGGAAGCCGCAACCGCTGGTGGAGGACGAGCACGGAGACGCCGGCTGGGAGGAGCTGACCGACGGCGTGATCGTGGCCGGCCAGCCACACGGCGCGCCGACGTGGTTCCCGTGCAACGACCGACCCGACAACAAGGCGACCTACCGGATCTCGGTCACCACTCACCCCGACTACACCGTCGTCGCCAACGGCTCGCTCCGGTCCTCCACCCGCCACGGCAGCACCGTCACGTGGGTCCACGAGCACGACCAGCCGATGGCGACCTACCTGGCGACCGTGCAGATCGGGCAGTACGAGGTGCGCGACGTCGACGCCGTGGTCCCGATGCGGGTGGTCGTCCCTGTCGACGCCGGAGACGGCGTCGATGCCGCCTTCGGCCGACAGCCGGAGATGATGTCCGCGTTCACCGAGCTCTTCGGTCCCTACCCGTTCGCCTCGTACGCCGTCGTGGTCACCGCCGACGACCTCGAGATCCCGCTCGAGTCGCAGAGCCTGTCGACCTTCGGTCGGAACTTCCTCACCGACGACTGGGACCACGTGCGGCTGGTGGCCCACGAGCTCGCCCACCAGTGGTTCGGCAACAGCGTGACGTTGCGGCACTGGCGTGACATCTGGTTGCACGAGGGATTCGCGTGCTACGCGGAATGGCTGTGGTCCGAGCGCTCGGGCGGCGACCCCGCCGACGCCCATGCCCGGGCCCACCACGGGCGGCTCGCGGACCTGGCGCAGGACCTCGTGGTCGCCGACCCCGGCCCGGACCTGATGTTCGACGACCGGGTCTACAAGCGGGGCGCACTGACCCTCCACGCGGTCCGGCTGACCGTCGGCGACGAGGCGTTCTTCGCGCTGCTCCGTGCGTGGGTCGACCGGCACGCGGGAGGGTCGGTGACGACCGCCGACTTCGTCGCCTTCGCCGCACAGCAGACCGGCATCGACCTCGGCGACCTCTTCAGGTCGTGGCTCAATGAGGCGGCGCTGCCGGCCCTGCCAGCCGCCAGCTGACGCCCTTCCCGGCGACGGTGCCGACGTACCCGAGTGGCAGGTCGAGCTCCGCGGTCGCGAGATCAGGCAGATCGCTCGGGTCGCGCCGCAGCCCCTCGCCCGTCGCCTTCAGCAATGCCTCGATGCGGGTCCACGCCTGCCGGTCCCCGAAGTCACCGACCGGCGGGCCTTCGACCGCCACGTCGATCCCGACCGGACCCCGCCACGACCACGCCACGACGACCAGACCTTCGGCGTACGCGATGCTGACCGCCGCCCCGCTGCCGACGGCCGTCGGACGCCCGTGCCGATCACTGCCGCACCATGGGCAGACCCGGACCACCCGTGATGCCCCGGTCTCGGCCACCAAGAGGGCCTCGGCCCGGCGCCGCAACGACGCGCGCTCTTCCGCACCCACCGCTCTTGGATAGCAGACGGGTCGGAGGTCCCTGGCGTGGGGGAGCCGGCGGGTGTTCACTTTCCCCATGGTCATGACAGACAGTGGCCTCGCCGAGGCGAAGGCTCTCGAGCACCTCAGGGAGCGGCTCCAGAAACGCCTGCCGATCACGCCTGCCCAGCTCGACGACGCGATCACCGCCGCGCTCGCGCGCTATGCCGACCGCCCGATCCGCGACTTCGTCCCGATCCTCGTCGAGCGCGACGTCCTCGACGGCCTCGAGAAGCACTCCCCGTAGACCGCGCTCGGCGGCCTCCGCACATGGGTGATGAGCGGCCTCGACTCCCGCTGCAACGTTGCGGCGAGCGTTGAACAGGCCTCCGGCCCGACGAGGTCGGCGGCAGGCCGAGTCAACCCGGAGTACGGCGCCGACGACCCGCTCGCCGAGATGGGGGGAGGGGGTCCTTTTTGTCTCTGTGCGTGGCCCTCGAGCAGGGCTAGGTTCCGTACTAGCGCCGAGGTGGTGCTGAGGAGGCGAGCGGGGCGGTCATTGCAAATTGTCCGGTAGCGATCCTCATCCTGCGCGCCCATCGACTGATGGGAGAGCCCAAATGAATCGGATGACAAGAACAACGGTGGTCATCGCTGTCGCCGCAGTTTGCGGGTTGAGCCTCGGGAGTGCAACGGCCTTTGCGGCCGACGGAAGTGACTGGAACTCGGCTGGTGGGAATCGGCAGAACACCCGGTTCCAGGTGAGCGAGACGACCTTGAACGTGAGCAATGTCGCTGACCTCGAGGTGAAGTGGGAGTTCACGACCGGTGGCGACGTCTCGGCGACGCCGGCGGTGGTGGATGGCTCGGTCTACTTCCCTGACCGGGCCGGCAACCTGTACGCCGTCGACCAGCGGACCGGGCTGCAGCGGTGGAGGTCCAGCATCGCGGCCGCCAGCGGCGTACCTGGCGACTACGCCAGGGCCACGCCCGCCATCTCGGGAAACAAGGTGATCGTCGGAACGCAGGGTCCGTTCGGAGGCGGTGGAAAGATTCTCGCTTTCGACAAGAGCAGCGGAGCACTGCTCTGGCGCACGACCCTCGACAACCATCCGGCCGCAGCCATCACGCAGTCGGCAACGGTGTTCGGCAACCGGGTCTACGTCGGTACGTCGTCGCTGGAGGAGTCGTTCTCGCTCATACCCGGCTACGACTGCTGCAGCTTCCGCGGCAAGTTCGCAGCGCTCGACCTGAACACGGGCGCGATCGTCTGGGAGTTCAGGACCGCACCGGTGGGCTTCCCCGGAAACGCTGTGTGGGGCAGCTCGCCCGCGATCGACACCAAGCGCGGTCAGGTCTACATCGCGACCGGGAACAACTACGACGCTCCGCCGCAGACACTCCAGTGCGTCGCCGCTGCAGGCAGTGACCCCGTGGCACAGAAGGCGTGCCTGCCCGCCGACGACTACTTCGATTCGATCATCGCGCTGGACATGAAGACGGGCGCCGTCCGGTGGGTGACCGAGGCCATGGGCTTCGATGCGTGGACGGTGGACTGCATCCCGTTCATCGGCGAGGGGACGAACTGCCCCGAGCCGGCTGGGCCCGACTTCGACTTCGGTCAGGCTCCGGCCCTGTTCACCGTCACCGACGGTGGCAAGGCGCGCGACGTGGTGGGGGCCGGCCAGAAGAGCGGCCAGTACTGGGCGCTCAACCCTGACACGGGTGCCGTCCTCTGGAGGACCCAGGCGGGTCCGGGCGGAACCGCAGGCGGCTTGCAGTGGGGCTCGGCAGTCGACGGTCAGCGTGTGTACACGACGAACGCCAACAGCAACGGTGTCCCGTGGACACTGCCCAACGGCACGACGACCACGAACGGCGTGATCAGTGGCATCGACGCGGTCACCGGCCGGCTGCTGTGGCAGACGCCGCCGCCGTTCGGCGGTGTTCCGTTCGGAGGTGCATCCTCTGGTCCCGCGACGACCGCGAACGGTGTGGTCTTCGCATGCGCACTGGATCCCGCCGGGCACATGTACGCCTTGAACGGCGCCACAGGAGCGATCCTGTGGACCTACGCCAGCGGTGGCTCGTGCCTGTCCGGAGCCGCGATCTCGGACGGGCGGCTGTACTGGGGATCGGGCTACAGCTTCTTCGGGACGCCGAACAACAAGCTCTACTCGTTCGGCCTGCCTAGCTGACGCACACTGGTCGCTCTGGCCGGCCGGAGCCCCACGCCGCCGGCCAGAGCGCCACCGACGCTGAGCCGCCGTTGCGTGACCGGGTGTACTCGACCGACAGGAACCTGTCAGCCGAGCACGTCCAGGCGGCAACAGTCAGTGAGACGCCTCGAGCGCAGCGACCAGCTCGTCGAGTGCCGGCTTGGCGGACTCGGGCAGGGAGATCGACATGAAGGACGACATGGCGACCAGCACGTCGTACTGGCCTTCCTTGCCGCGCTTGCCCGGCTTGTGCTTGACCTGGACCTCGCGGTAGGTCGACAGCGGGTTGCGTGCGGCCTCGTCCATGCCGTTGTGACGGTACTTCGCCAGCGTTGCGCCGTCGAAGACCAGCGATTCCCCGTTGAGTCCCTTGACCTCGATCACGCCGGCGAGCCTAGGACATCCGCGATCCCCGCGCCTGCCTTTCGACGGCCCCGGATCTCGACCTCGTCGATGGCCGCCAGCGAGTCGTCTGGCTTCTCACGCCACTCGCCCCGCGCCGACCGCTCGCTTGGTCGGAAGGACCCGACGCGGCGATGTGACGCAGGGCCGAGGTGAGCACCTCGCGGAGGATCCGGCCGTCGTGGTTTGGCGCCGGCTTGGGCTCGCGCGGCCGGCTCAGGCCTCGGGGATCGGCCGTCCGAAGGCGGCCAGGGTGATGGCCTCGGGTTCGGGTCCGCCGCGCTTGCCGGTCTCGAGGCCGTCGATGGCTGTGACCTCGGCGTCCGAGAGCTCGAAGTCGAAGACGTCGAGGTTGGCGGCGATTCGGGCCGGGTTGGTGGACTTCGGGATGACCGATCGGCCCTGCTGGAGGCCCCAGCGCAGCATGACCTGAGCGGCGGACCTGCCGTGGGTGTCGGCGATGCCGGCGATGACGGGGTCCTCGAGGGCGCTGGTGTGGCCGCTGTCGCGGTAGAAGGTGATGCCACCGATCGGTGACCAGGCCTGGTTGAGGATGCCGTGCTCGGTGCCGAGGTCTTGGACCTCGCGCTGCTGGTAGTAGGGGTGGATCTCGAGCTGGTTGACCGCCGGTACGACCGCAGTGGCATCGAGCAGCCTGACCAGGTGCTCGACCATGAAGTTGCTGACGCCGATCGCGCGGACCTTCCCGTCGGTGATCAGCGTCTCGAGTGCCTGGTAGGCCGCGATGGTTCGGTCGAAGTCGGTGGGGAGCGCCTGGTGGAGGATGAGCAGGTCGATCGTGTCGACCCCGAGCTTGCCGGCGCTCTTGTCGAAGGCGTGCAACGTCTCGTCGTAGCCGTAGTCGCTGATCCAGACCTTGGTCTCGACGAAGACGTCCTCGCGGGGAACGCTCGAGTCGCGGATGGCCTGGCCGACCTCGCGCTCGTTGCCGTAGGCGGCGGCGGTGTCGATGTGGCGGTAGCCGACGTCGAGCGCTGCAGTGACCGCGGCCCGCGTTTCCTCTGGTGGGGTCTGGAAGACACCGAGGCCGAGCGCCGGCATCTGGACACCGTTGTTCAGGGTCAGGAGTTCCACAGTTCCTTCTTCGTGTCGGAGTTCTCGGGGGCGCTCCAGCTCGCGAGCAGGCTGAGCGCCTCGGCCGCGGGGGAGGCGGGTGGGGCGGTGTAGAGGTTGATGCGCTGTCCGGGATCACCGGGCAGCTCGAAGGCCTCGAAGTCGAGCTCGAGCTCACCGACGACGGGGTGGTGGAAGCGCTTGCGCCCGGTGCGGTGGTAGCGCACGTCGTGTGCGGCCCATCGGCGGCGGAAGTCGTCGCTGCGGGTCGAGAGCTGGCCGACGAGCTCGGACAGATCCTTGTCGTAGGGATCGCGGCCGGCCTCGGTGCGCAGGAACGCGACGCAGTCGTTGAGCACCTTGTCGTAGTCGACGAAGAACTCCGACGCTTCCGGGTCGAGGAAGAGGAAGCGTGCGCTGTTGGGCGGGTCGCCGGCATCGGGGCTCGCGTAGAGCGGGCTGTAGAGGGCGCGGCCGAGGTCGTTGGCGGCCAGGACGTCGAAGCGTCCGTTGCGCAGGTAGGCAGGCATCGGCATCTGGTCGAGGATCAGCTGGAGTGCGGGGCGCACGCGCTTCTGGGCCGGCGTACGACGGGGGCGCCGGGCCGGAGTGGAGGCGGTGCGGACCAGCCGGAAGAGGTGGTCGCGCTCGGCCTCGTCGAGCTGGAGGGCGTGGACGAGACCGTCCAGCACGCCGTCGGAGACGCTGCCGACGGAGCCGCGCTCGAGGCGGGTGTAGTACTCGACGCTGATGCCTGCGAGCAGCGCGACCTCCTCGCGCCGCAGGCCGGTGACCCGGCGGTTCACGCCGTACACGGGGAGGCCGGCCTGCTCCGGGGTGATCTTGGCCCGGCGAGTGGTGAGGAACTCGCGGATGTCGTCCTTGGCGGCCATGGCTTCCACGGTACGCACGGCGCCGCCGTTTGGGAGTCCCTGTCGGTACCCCCATCAACGGTGACTGTTTCCGGCCGGTCGGTCCGCGTTGCATGGATGTCGTGACCGCATCGCCCGATCTCCGCACCTCGCCCGGCTCGGCCCACCACCCGCGCGCGATCCTGGCCATCATCCTGGTCAGCTACTTCCTGATCCTGATGGACAACTCGGTGATCTTCACCGGGCTGCCGAGCATCGCCGCCGCGATGGGTCTGGACTCGACCGGACTGTCCTGGGTCCAGGACGCCTACACCCTCGTCTTCGGAGGGCTGCTCCTGCTCGGGGCCCGCCTGGGTGACCTCCTGGGCCGCCGCCGGGTCTTCGTCGCCGGTCTCGCCGTCTTCGTCACCGCTTCGTTCCTCATCGGTGTCGCTCCGGGCGGGGCATGGCTGATTGCGGGGCGAGCCCTGCAAGGGGTGGGCGCTGCGATCGTCGCACCCTCGGCACTGTCGCTGCTGACCGCGAGCTTCGCCGAGGGGGAGCAGCGTTCTCGTGCCGTGGCTTGGTACGCCGCCACCGCCGGCATCGGCGCCAGCCTGGGGATGCTGGTCGGCGGCGCGGCAGCGCAGTGGATCTCCTGGCGCGCCGGGTTCTTCATCAACGTCCCGATCGGCATCGCGATGGCACTCCTCGCGCCGCGATACCTGCCGGCTGGCCGGCCGCAGCCCGGCCGGTTCGACCTGGCCGGTGCGTTCAGCGCCACGCTCGGTGTGGGTGCGCTCGTGTTCGCGATCATCGAGTCGGCAGGCCGGGGCTGGACGGACCCGATCGTCGTCGCGTCCGCGGTGGTCGCTGCGGTCCTGCTGACCGTACTGGTCCTCCACGAGCGGCGGGCCGAGCAGCCGATCATGCCGCTGCACTTGTTCGCCGATCGCCGTCGTGCCGGCGCCTACGCCGCGCGAGCGCTCTACATGGGGGCGATGATCGGGTTCTTCTTCTTCACGACCCAGCTCCTGCAGGACGTGCTCGGCTTCTCCGCCTTCGAGGCCGGTGCCGCGTTCCTGCCGATGACGGCGGTCAACTTCGTGGTCGCGACCCTGCTGCCGCGCATCGCCCGCCGCTTCGGGGAGGCGCCCGTGCTGGTGGCCGGCGTCGGGCTGACCCTGGCCGGGATGGCCTGGCTCGCCCAGATCGGCACCGCCACGTCGTACCTGTCCGGCATCGCCCTGCCGATGGTCATCATCGGCGCGGGCCAGGGCCTGGCCTTCGCGCCCCTGACCAGCTTCGGCATCGTCGGAGTCCGATCCGAGGAGGCTGGCGCCGCGAGCGGGCTCGTGAACACGGCCCACCAGCTGGGCATGGCCACCGGCCTCGCGATCCTCGTCGCCGCATCGGCCGACGCCGTCGACCTGACCACCGAGGTAGCGACCGCCCTGACCTGGGGCACCGGACTGCTCGCCCTGTCCCTGCTCGTCGTCGTCGCGGTCATCGTCCCTGCACAGCGTCGGCTCCGGCCGACCGAGTCGCGCGCCACCACGCAGATGACCGCGCGATGACCAACCACCCAGCACGCCCCACCTGAGGAGAACCAACGTGCGAGCAGCACTCATCTACGGCGCCGGCGACATCCGCATCGAGGACGTCCCCGACCCCGTCATCAAGGAGACCACCGATGCGCTCGTGCGCATCACCGCCGCATGCATCTGCGGCAGCGACCTCCATCCCTATGGCTCGATGGACGCCGCCGACGGCCCCGGGCGGACCGGCCACGAGTTCATCGGGATCGTCGAGGACGTCGGCGCCGACGTACGCACGGTGCAGAAGGGTGACCTCGTCGTCGCGCCGTTCGCGTACTCCGACGGCACCTGTGTCTACTGCCGCGAGGGCCTCCAGACGTCTTGCATCCACGGAGGCTTCTGGGCCCGTGGCGGTGTCGACGGTGGGCAGGGCGAGGCGGCCCGCGTGCCGCTGGCCGATGGGACCCTGGTCAAGCTCCCGGTAGCCGCCGACTCGGCGCTGATCCCGTCGTTGCTCACCCTGTCTGACGTCCTCGGGACCGGGCACCACGCCGCCGTGAAGGCCGGGGTCAAGGCCGGCGACACCGTCACCGTCATCGGGGACGGCGCGGTCGGCCTGATGGCGGTGCTGTCGGCCAGACGGCTCGGCGCCGAGCAGATCATCCTGATGGGCCGCCACGCCGCACGAACCGACCTCGGCCGTGAGCTCGGCGCCACCGACGTGGTTGCCGAGCGCGGCCAGGAGGGGATCGCGAAGGTCCGCGAGATCACCGGAGGCGACGGCTCGCCGATAGTCCTCGAAGCGGTGGGACACATGCCGGCCTACGAGCAGGCGTACGGCGTCGTCCGCCCCGGTGGTGTGATCAGCCGCGTGGGCGTGCCGCAGTACGAGGCCGCGCCCGTCGGGTTCGGCAGTCTCTTCGGTGGGAACATCACCCTGACCGGCGGGCCTGCCCCGGCTCGCGCATACATCGAGGAGCTGCTGCCCGACATCATGGAAGGCCGCATCGAGCCCGGCAAGGTGTTCGACCGGTCCGTCGATCTCGACGGTGTCCCCGACGGCTACCGCGCCATGGCCGACCGGACGGCGTTGAAGGTCCTCGTCCGACCATGACGAGCGACCCCTCGTGTCTGCGTCGCTCAGGCGCCGCGCGCAGTCTCTGCATTGCGTGAGCGAGAGCAGCAGGGGCGGCTGATCGAAACCGCTCCCCGTGTCGTCTCGGCGTGGTAGCACTAGTCGACCGAGCCGGCGACGCTGCCGGCGTATGCCGAGCCCGGTGAAGGTGGCCGATGTTCTACGTGAAGACCGCCTGCGTCGTTGTGACCTTGGCGCTCGCGACCACGACGGCCTGCACGGACTCCTCCGACCGGAAGTCCAACGGCGCGGCGACACCCACGTCAGAGATGGTGACCGCGGACGTCTCGCCCGAGGCCGCGTTCCACCTCGAGCTCCCCGACGGCACCACGATCGACGGGCCGGTAGGAGCGGCGGCCGAGGCCGGCGAGCTCACCGTGACGCCATCCGCCATGGACGTCCCAGCCGATGTGCCCTTGCCGGCCGGGCAGATCTCCGGGTTCGAGCTCACCGCACCCGGTGGCGAGCTCGCCAAGCCCGTCACAGTCTCGTTCCCGGCACCCGACCGCGATGGCGTACCCCGGGACGCGCTCCCGGTGATCGTGCACGTCGACGGCGACGGGACCTGGACCTACGATCCCGCCACCAAGCACGGCGACCGGTTCGAGATCGTCACCAAGAACTTCTCATTCCGTGCCCCCGACTGGCTCAACCCGGTCGAGTGGATCAAGTGGCTTCTCAATGCTGCCCTCAACACCGTGACCGGCCGCACCGACCAGCCCTCGTGCAAGGACTCGAAGATCTCGTGGGCGAGTCTGGAGAAGAAGACGTCGATGCTGCACACCTGCCTGAAGTCTCAGCCGGACAAGCAGGGAGTCGCGCGGGCTGAGGCCTTCTTGAAGGCCAACCGGACGGTCTACATGAAGGTCTCCGCGCCCACCTCCGTCGACTACACGTGGCAGCAGGAGTCCGACACCCTCTATGACCTCGCCATCAAGCACGCTCGCACGTGGCTGAGCACCGACTCCGCGATGCTCGTCCCCCCGGGCAACGAGCTCAGCGTCGGCTACAAGCAGCCCCAGGTCGACACCGACGAGACGATTTCCGCGTACATCGACATCTCCACCGTCCTGCTCTCCACAGCCGCCCCGATCATCGATCTCGCCGCCGGCGTCGACGACCGCGGCGGGTTGGCTGCCCTGTGGGCGTTGAAGGCCTGCGCTGACAAGATCCCGGCCCGCATGGACGACGCCGGCGGCTGGTGGAAGGCACTGGCGTGCGTGTTCGCCGACGCCATCCCCCAGCTCGCCAACGACGACAAGGCGCTCGCCGCAGCCAGGTCCCTGCTCGGCGAAGCTCCCAAGAACTACAGCGTCGAGGGCGCCGCCAAGCTGAAAGCGGTCAGCACCAAGCTCAAGCTGCTCGGGAAGGCATTCAAGGTCCTCGGTCTCGGCCTCATGCTCCGCGATGCGATCAACGAGATCATCGACGGCCTCGGCGAAGGCCGCAGCTACCAGCCCGGCACCGTCCTGATGCACCTCAAGGCAGGTCCACTGACGGCCAGCCAGCTGAGGAACTCCCTCATTCCAGCCGGCAGCTGCAACACCGGCGGCGAGACGGAATGGGGATGGGACCGCACCGTCTCCGTCCAGCTGCACGACGGCCAGGGCGAGACCGCCGTGCCCGGCAGCGATGAGTGGGTGTCCATCCTGGAATCGTCCCTGCTGGGCTGGAACGACTTCAACGACGACGGCAAACGCGACGCCGTCCTCATGTTGCGCTGCGCCGGCAGCCGCATCGACCTGTGCTGCGCCGGCCAGTCATCGCTCCTGAACTTCATAGCTGTGTTCAGTGTGGGCGAGGACGGCAAGCTCACCCGGATCGGTGAGCCCTACGCCGGCCAGGAGATCTACCCCGGCGACGAGTACGGTCCAGCGAGCTCCAGCGTCATCTCCGCGAGCCTCGTCGGGAAGACCCTCACCACCGAGGAAGGCGTCCTCTACTCACACCTCTACACCTACGGGCAGCTCGGGGACATCGACCCAGACCATCCGATCTTCACCAGCTCCCGGACGCTCACCAGCGACGGTGAGTGGTCAGCGTCCGAGTAACGCCACCCGGCATCTCCGCTGGATACTTCCGTGCCACCAGTTCCGCGATGCTCCGCGGTACGAGCTTCGAGCACAGCTGGAGACCACTTACCGGGTGTCCCCATGCCGTGAACCGAGCACGGTGTCCGACACAGGCGTACCGGCGGCGCAAGGTCCGCTGGACCCGGGCCGAGCTCGAGGAGTGGGAGTGCCGCTTCGACGAGCACGCGGTGGTCTACACGCCGATCCGGGACATGGAGTTCGGGTACCACCTGAACTTCCGCGATCCGGACAACATTGCGCTCGAGCTGTCCGCCCCCAACGACATGATGCTGGCCGCGCAGCAGGCGCTCGCGGCCGGGCAAACGAGCAGGGCAGAGATCGCTGCCTTCATTGGTGAACACATCGACCCATCTGTCGTCGTCCACTGATCGCCACCTGGGGACCTTGGCCTCCGCTTGCGGGGACCAACCCTTGACTCTGGTGCCGATTCATCGTCCTGCGGACCTGCTCATCGGCTCACGCCACATCCGCCGCCATGCGACGCCCGGGTCGGCCGGACTGGTCCTGGGAGGCGCTGCTCTAGCCGTGGTCGGCGTGCTGCTGTTCGACCTCGGACCGCACGGATGGGGTCCTGCGCGTGGGGGCGAGGCTGTCGATGACGGCCTGGCGGTAGTAGGCGATGCCGGCGCCCAGGATGTCGTCGTTGAAGAGGTAGTCGTGGCTGTGCAGGGGAGTGCCGCCGCGGCCTGGCTCGGTGCCGTTGCCGAGGAACGCCAGGCAGGCCGGGACGTGGCGGGCGAGCACGCCGAAGTCCTCACTGGCCATGATCGGGTCTGCGTCAGTCACCACCTTCTCCGCGCCGAGCGCTGTCGCGGCGGCGCTGCCGGCGATGCTCGTCGTCTCCGCGTGGTTGACCGTGGGCGCGAACTCATGGGTGTAGGTGACCTCGGCGGTCGCGCCGTGGGCGGCGGCGACACCGTGGCTGACCTCGCGGATGCGGCGCTCGAGCAGGTCTTGGACTCGGGGTCGAAGCTGCGGGTGTCGCCGGTGATGGTGACGTGGCTGGGGATGGCGTTCCGCGCGCCGTCGGTCTGGATGTCGGTGCAGGAGATGACGGCCGTGCGGACGGGGTCGACGCTGCGCGCCACGACGTGCTGCAGGGCGAGGATGATCTCGGCGGCCACGACGAGAGGGTCGATGACCAGGTGGGGCGCGGAGGCGTGCCCGCCGCGACCGGTCACGGCGATGGTGAAGTTGTCCTCGCTGGCCATCACCGGTCCCGGTCGCGTGTGCAGGTGGCCGGCGGGGAAGCCGGGCGCGTTGTGGATGCCGAAGAGCCGGTCCATCGGGTAGCGCTCGAACAGTCCGTCGTCGACCATCGCCTGGGCGCCCTGGCCCGGCTCTTCCGCGGGCTGCAGGATCAGGTGCACCGTGCCGTCGAGGTCTGGATCCTCGGCGAGGGTCGCAGCGGCGCCGAGGAGCATCGCCAGGTGGCCGTCGTGCCCGCAGGCATGCATCCGCCCGGGATGGCGGGAGGGGTGGTCGGCGCTGCTGTGCTCGGTGAGTGGCAGGCCGTCGAGCTCGCACCTGAGGCCGACGGTGCGGCCGGAGGCACCGCGCGTGAGCGACCCGACGAGCCCGGTCCCGCCGATGCCCGTCGCCACGGCGTAGCCGAGCTCGCGCAGGACACCTGCGACGTACGCGCTCGTCCGGTGCTCCTCGAAGGCCGTCTCCGGGATCTGGTGCAGCTCGCGCCGCCACGTCCGGGCGCGAGCCTCGACGGCGGCCAGGTGCGCGGTGCGCTCGGTCATCGGTGGTTCCCTTCGGTGCTGAGGAGTACGACGGTTGCGTCGGCGTCGAGCCCGAGCGCCGCGCGGCGTTCTGGAACCGTCAGGGCGGCGCGGACGCCGGCAAGGGTGGCGGCGCCGCACGGCCCGGACGAGACGCCGAGCTCCTCGAGGTCAGTGACCGCCCGTAGCGCATCGGCGTCACTGACAGCGATCGCGGCGTCGCACCCGTCACGGAGCACCGGCCAGGCCGTCGCCGAGACCGTGCCGCAGTTGAGACCGGCCATCACGGTGGCGGCGGTGGGCACGGAGGTCCGTTCGCCAGATGCCAGGCTGGCCAGCACGCAGGCGGCGGTGTCGGGTTCGACCGACAGCACGCTCGGGCCGGGCGTGCCGGCGCCCCGGTAGTGCCCGATCACCGCTTCGGCCAGCGACCCGACCCCGACCGGCACCGCGACCAGGTCCGGTGGGCCGCCCAGCTCGTCGTCGATCTCGTGGAGCAGGGTGCGGTAGCCGGCCACGATCCAGCCCGGTACCTCGGTGTAGCCGGGCCACGCGGTGTCCTGCACCAGGGCGTGGCCGGCTCTCTGGTCGGCGTAGGCGGCGGCACGGCGTACCGCGTCGTCGTAGTCGCCTGCGACCCGCACCAGCTCCGCACCCTCGGCGCCGATCAGATCGGCTGTCTCCGGCAGCATGACCTCGGGTACGAAGACGGTGGCGTCGACCCCGAAGTGTCGGGCCATCCGGGCAAGGGCGCGTCCGTGGTTGCCGTCGGTCGCGGTCACCAGGTGCGCGCCCGGCATCCGCTCCAGGGTCCGCGCGCATGCCCAGGACGCCCCGAGCACCTTGAACGCCGGGAGGCCGAGCCGCGCCGACTCGTCCTTGACCAGGACCCGGCCCACGCCGAGCTCGGCCGCCAGTGCCGGCAGCTCGACCAGGGGAGTGGCCGCGTAGCCCGGCAGGGTGCGATGGAACGCGATGACGTCTCCCTCGGTTGCGGAGACGGACCAACGGCGAGCGGCAGGACGGGAGTACCAGGAGGTCACCGGACCATCCTCCGCGGGTCCGACCGCTCGGGTCCATCGACCATTCGCGGTCGATATCGTTCGAGGAAGGCGAACGATCGGAGTTGTCGATGCTCGACCTGAATCGCCTGCGCCTCCTGCTCGAGCTCCAGCGCCGCGGCACCATCACCGCCGTCGCGCAGGCACTGTCCTACAGCCCCTCGACGATCTCGCAACAGCTCGCGACCCTCGAACGCGAGACCGGCGTCCGCCTGCTCGAACCGGCGGGTCGGCGGGTCCGGCTCACGCCGCAGGCCGAGCTGCTGGCCGAGCACGCCGCCGGCCTGCTGGAGCAGGTCGAGCGCGCCGAGGCCGCCCTTGCCGCCCGCGACGAGGTCGTCGGCACGCTGCGCATCGCTGCGTTCCAGACCGCCGTGCTCACCCTCGTGCCGCCGGCCATCACCCGACTCGGCGAGCGACACCCCCGGCTCCGCGTCGAGGTCACCGAGCTCGAGCCCGAGGCCGCGCTCCCGGGGCTGCTCACCGGCACCTTCGACGTGGTGATCGCCGAGGAGTACCCCGGCCACCCCCTGCCTCGATCTCCGCAGACCGAGCACGAGGTCCTGGTCGACGACGAGCTCCACCTCGTCGTACCGACCGGCTGGTCCGCACGCCGTCTCGACGAGCTCGCCGACCACCCCTTCGTGATGGAGAACGCAGGCTCGACCGCCCGCAGCTGGGCGACCGCGGCATGCCGGACGGCCGGGTTCGAGCCCGACGTCCGCTACGGCTCGAGCGACCTGCTCGTGCACCTCCGCATGGTCGAGGAAGGCCTTGCGGCCGCGCTCCTGCCGGCCCTCGCCGGCGCCCAGCACCGCTCAGGCGTCCGTGTGCACCCGCTCGAAGACTCGCCGGAGCGGCGGATCGTCACCGCCGTCCGGCGCGGCGCACTCGATCACCCCAAGACCCGGACGTTCACAGAGTCCCTGCGGGTGGTGCGGCCGACGCGCTGAGGACGCCGGACCTCAGAAGGGGCGGCCTTCTCCCGCGGCGCTTCGACGTCGGTGGCGGAGCAGCAGCTGCCCGACGATCGGGCGCGCTCCAAGGCCGGACCGACGCCACCGGTAAGCGCGGTCCTCACCAGAAGTACGAACTTCGCCGGATTCGCTCCCCGTCCCTCAGCAGGACCGTGGCGTTCACCCCAACGAGAACAGGAGAGAACCATGAATGCCATCGCTATCCGGTCCTTCGTCGTCGCGACGGCCGTCACGTGCTGCGTCGCTGCCACGATCACCCCACCCGCGCACGCCGACCGGGCCCGCGACGACGGTGGCCAGGCGACGCCGGCACCCGTGATCACCGACGTCGAGATCGCCCATCGGAAGGTCCAGATGTCACAGGACCGCGCCGACGTGGCGGGTGCCGTCGCCTCGGCCCGAGGGCCGGCCGGCTCCTGCGCGTTCGTCACCGTCAGTCGGTGATCCCGCCGTCCGGCCCCACCGGATGCACCGCCCGGCCCAGACGGCCGGACGGGGCATCCGGTGAGTGCGGGTCGTGCCGTCGATCGCGCCGAGGTCGATGGCTCGCAGTGTCCGAGCCTGCGGTCAACCAGGTTTCCCTGACCCCTGTCCGCGGGGCCGGAGATCGGGCCTCCAGGCCGGCTGGGGGAGATGACGGCTGGTCCGGTCATCCGGGGACTGAGCGTGGGGGAGCTGGCGAAGCACGGTGACGGGACCGTCGTTGCCTCCTCACCCGACCCCGATCCCGGTTGCTGCGCGGCGTCGGAGTGCTGGGGTGGCAAGTCCGAAAGCGGTGACGCCGAGGACGCACGTGATGCCGCCGAGGAGTGCGGCGGTGGTGGCGGAGGTGCCGCTCGCCACCAGGCCGGCACGGAAGCTGCCCAGCTGAGGTCCGCCTAGTCCGACGACCTGCTCGGCGGCGCTGATCCGTCCCCGTTGTGCTTCGGGAGCGACCTGTTGGACCAGCGCGCCTCGGGCGACCACGGAGACGGTGTCGGCGCTGCCCGCGAGGAAGATGGTGGCCAGGATGGCGGGCAGGGAGTACGAAGCGGAGAACGCGACGAGGGCGACGCCCCAGAGCGTCGCCGAGAAGATCATGACGCGACCTGGGCGGGCCGAGGATGTAACGGCTCCCGACAACAGGCTTGCGGCGATGCCGCCGGCGCCGATCGCTGACAACATCAGCCCGAGCGTCTCCGGGGACCCATCGAGGCGTTCGGAGTTGATCGCCGGGAACAGCGCGATCGGGAACGCGAGCACGGTGCAGATGAGGTCGGTGGCGAAGGCGGCCCGCAGCATCGGGTGGTGGATCACGACGCGCCACCCGGCAAAGAGGTCGGCCAGTCGACCATCGGGGACGACCTCCCGATCTCGCGGCGCTGGCGGGGTCATCGCGGGCAGACCGAGCGTTGCGATCGTGGCGCAGCCGAGCGCTCCTGCGTAGAGGGCGTAGCAGGCGGCGTATCCGGACGTGGCGATGAGGACGCCGCCCACGGCCGGGCCCAGCAGGATCGATGCCTGGAAGGTCAGGTGCGTGAGTGCCACTCCGGCTGCGAGCTGGTCCGAGGGGAGCAGGCGGGCGATCGAGGCCCGGCGCGCAGGTGCGCCGAAGGACGCGAACGAGTTCTGCGCCGCGACCAGGACAACGACGAGGGTCGTCCGGACCTGTTGATCGTCGACGGCGACGGCAGCGATGGTCAGGAGCGAGACCGCCACCGCCTGGCCGAGCGACGTGCCCGCCACGATGACCTGTCGGTCGTACCGATCGGCCGCTGACCCTCCCAGCAGGCCGAAGACGACTGACGTCGCCGCCTGCGCGAGCCCGACCGTGCCGACAGCGAGTGCACTCCCGGTGAGCGACCAGACCTGGCCCAGCACGGCAACGGTGGCGACCTGTGCACTGAACGTGGAGACGGCGGTCGCGAACCACAGTCTCGCGAAGGACCTCGTCCGCAGTGGGCGGACGTCCAGGAGCAGGGACATCAGCGAGGTTCGTGAAGGTGCCGCTCGATCCGCGCTGAGAACGACGTGGTCCGCAGAGCGTCCTCCACGTCCTGCACCACCCGGCTCAGCGGGTACGGAATGTCCCTCTCCAGCTCGGCGAGCGCGGCCTCGGTCGCCCGCCACTCCCGTTCGAGCAAGGGGACCAGCTCGCGCGCCGTGTCCGTGAGCACGACCTCCTTCGTACGAGCGTCGCGTTCGCCGGCGCGCGTCGTGACCAGCCCGTCCCTCTCCATCGCGGCGACGGTCTGGCTCACGGCGCTGTGGGTCAACGACAGGCCCTCGGCAAGCGCCTTGATCGTGGAAGGCCCAGCGCCTGCCAGTCGCAGCAGTGGCATCACGTACCGGGGCTTCACGGCCTCCACGCCACGGTCGGCGTAGAACCGACCGATCTCCTCGTCCATCGCGGCGAGCAGGAGGCGGAGAGGTCTCCAGAGGCTCTGGCCAGTCGGGTCTGCAGTGAGCACGCCATAAACATAACAGCAGTTACGTAAATACTGTTATAGCGAGCGGGACCGCCTCGACTCGGATGCCGCGGCCCGCGAGTGGGCGAGCCCGAGGGAGCGGCGCTCCACCGTCCGGAACTGGGTATCTCGAGACCGGTCCCTCCCCATCACGCCGCGACGGCCGCAGACTGGTGCCGCGAGAGACGGGGAGGCCATGGCACTGCGGATCCTGAGAGTGGGCGTCGGCCTGCTGCTCGGGACGTCCGGCGCCCTGATGTACGCCGCGTCGTGGCAGCGCTGGTCGAGCGCCTGCCCGTGGGGTGATGCCGACGGCGAGCTGTGCACCCGCCGCCAGGACCATCTCTACGACTTCGTGGCGCCGACCGATCCGTGGAAGCCGGTCGGCGATGCGGCGCAGCTGGCCGGGTGGTCGCTGCTGGTCCTCGCGCTCGCGTTCGTGCTGCTTCCGTGGGCACTCACCGGTCGCCGGCCGGACGCCGTCTCCGGCGTGGCGCTGGCGGGCGCGGTCCTGGCGCAGGCGGTGATGGGCCTGGCGACCCTTCGTTCCGGAATCGCCGGCGAAGTCGTCGATCCGGCCGCGCCCGGCCTGGCTCCGTACGTGTGGCTCTTCGTGCCGCCGGCTCTGCTCATCCGGTTCGCGATCGCCGCCCGAGGCCCGGGGCTCGCCGCGGCGATCTCGTTGGTGCTGGCGACGCCGATCGTATCGGCGTTCACCTATGCGATCGGGCCCTACGACGCGCGGCCCTGGTGGGAAGCGACCACGGGTCTGTTCACCGTTGCGGCTGGGATCTGTCTCCTGGGCGCGGCCGCCTTCGACGCACGGTCCTCGGACCGTCGGCGCGCCACCCTGGACCGCCCGCGATCGCTCAGTGCCGGAGGTCGGTGATCGCGAGCGCAGAGTCCCATGCAAGCCGGCTGGCCGCCTCGCCGCGGCCGGTCCGCACGCGGTAGGCCGTCCAGCGGACGTAGGTGCCGTCGGCACGGCGGGCGAGCACCGGGACCGCCCGCAGGGCCACGCCTTCGCGTGGCAGCTCCTCGCCGGGGAAGGTCAGCGGCGTGGGCTGGAGCGTGACGCCGATGGGCTCGACCGGTACGTCGTCGCGCAGCAGCGCACCCTTGCGGAGCGAGACCTGCCCGGGCGTCAGCGACACCGGCAGGAGCGGGATCCAGTGCGCCGGGACCGCGGTCTGGAGCCGGTAGACCCGCTCCTCGGGTGTCAGGGACGCGGGCCACGGGTCGGGCTGCGGGGGCGGCTCGCTCGACCGAGACCGCGGGGTGCCGCTCGGGGCCACGACGGTCTGCTCGATCGCCCACGCCATGTTGGCCATCTCGTCGCGCAGGAACAGGATCTCCTCGACCGCCTCTCCGACCAGCAGCCCGTCGGCCACCGGCGGCAGCACGAGGCCCGGGTACCTCGCGCCGGACGAGCTCGAGACGCCGTACATGGTGAAGCCTGGGTCGTCGAGCGCGGGGGAGACGGTCCGTTCACCGTAGTTGTCGATCAGCTCGACCGACCGCACCTGGTTCGCCGCTCCGAGCAGGCCGTCGACCGGAACGCCGAGCCAGTCGTCACCGGAGGTCATCGCGAACTCGGCCAGGCAGAGCCGTGCGAGGTCGGTCGGCTGCGCCTCGATCGCGTTGAGGTCGACGCGGCCGTCCTCCAGCTGCCAGTAGCGGTCCGCGGGCATCCCGGGGTAGCGCAGTGGCGTCGCCAGCATCGTCGCGACGGTGTCGACCGGCGTCCCGGGCGGGGCGTCGGCCGGCGTCTCGGGGGCGGCGGCGGGCATCCACTCCAGGTCGCTCCACCGCACCTGCGCCGACCCGAACTGGGTCGCTCGGAAGTACGCCGGGCCGCCGTCGCGCTCGCCGCCGAAGCGCAGCCCGAAGCGGTACTCCAGCCGCTCGGTCGACCAGGCCCCGCCGGACTCGGGCGCGCCGGTCATCCAGGTTCGCCAGCCGGCGAGGACCGCGCGGGCGTCGGCTGAGGCGCCCGCGAGCCACGGGGGATCGCCGGCTTGCAGGGCGGCGAGCACCGCGGCGCCGTCGGGGAACGCGCCACCGAGGACGCGCAGCAGCCGCGGACCCTGCGGGTCGAGCGCACCGCTGGGGTCGACGGGCTCCGGCGGGAGCGAGAGCGGGTGCGCGGCGGTCACCGCGGAGGCCAAGTCGTCCTCGCCCGCCTCGAGCAGCAGGTCGACCAGCTGGGCGCCCGCCTCGGCGCTCTGCCGCAGTCCGGGCTCCCGCCCGAACCCGCTGACGTCCTGGACCAGTTCCTCGAGGAGAGCACCCTCCGGCCACGCGCGCCACGGGGCGTCGTCGAGGTCGACCGACTCGTCGTCCAGTGGCGCCCAGCCGGTGATCGGCAGCGCCCGGGAGGACACCTCCACGCCGACGACGGTGCCTGCGTTCTCTCCGGTCAGCTCACCGAGCTGCCACTGCCGGCCCAGCATCCATGCGGCATCGGCGATGCGGGCCTCGGCGCCGGGCGCCGGATCGCCCGTGACGGAGTCCGGCTCGAGCCGGACCATCGCGGGCGGGTCGATGATGCCGATGAGGTCGGCGATCCGGACGAGATCCGGGTGGAGCTCGGTGACGACCATCGACACCGGGTTGATCGGTTCGGGCATCAGGGCACCTCCGAGACGAACCTGTAGGGCACGCTGTCCCAGCGGATCCGCGCGATGTCGTCGAACGCCAGGCCCTTGCGCGCCTGGAGCCACGGGCTGGCGACGTAGATCGCCGGAAGCACCGCCGCGTCACCCGGCGCCGTCTCCAACGTGACCATCCGCGCCCGCGCCAGGTCCATCGCGCTGAGCACCGTGCGGACGACGGACTCGGTGGACCAGCGGCTGCCGTCTGGCGACACGGCGGAGAGGATCACCTGAGGGGCTCGGGCCGACGACTGGTTGGCCTGGACGGCGAGTCCCGTCGTGGCTCGGGCCGCGCGCAGCGGGTTGTCGGGCGCGTCCGGGTCGAAGGCCCGCGGATCGGCCTGGAACGGGAGCTGCTCGGCCCATCCGTCGAAGGTGAACCCGGCCAGGCCGCCGGCGAGCTCCCCGGGCTCACCGACGAGCTCCGCGACGATGTGCGTCGCGCTGTGCAGCGGCCACGGCACGTCGTCGGGCAGCTGTCCGGCCAGCCACCGGTCGGTCCCCGGGGCCGGGCCGGAGGCGTCCCGCTCGGTGAGCTGGACGATGGTCAGGCCCACCGCACGCCCCACGGCGCGCCCGATGAGCTGGGCCTCCGCCAGCCGACCCATGCCCGCCCGCACCCCCGCGTGGTCGCGGACGAACGCGTTGACCGACGACGCCGGGGGAGCAACGAGTGCAGGGTTCGTCAGTGCCTCCACGAAGTCGTCCTGGCCGCCCACCGGACGCAGCAGCGGGAGTGGACGCCAGCCGTCGCCGAGCACCGCCTCCATCGCGGCGGTCGCGGCGTCGAGGACCTCGGTGGCGGTCCGCGGCGCCAGCCGCGGCTCACGTACGGCGGCGAGCACCGCTGCCGCGCGGTCGCGCCGGCCCACGGCCGACTGCCACGCAGCCCAGGCCCAGGCGACGTTCGTCGGGACGTCGGCGTCCGGGACGAGCGGGATGCCGAAGGCCTCCAGCCCGGCGACCGCCGCGCCGATCCCGGCCACCTCGTCCTCCTCGACCGCGAGGGTCTCGAGCTCGGCCTCCAGGGGATCCATGGTGGCTTGCCCGGCGTCGAGGACCTGGTCGAGAGCGTCCAGCAGCCGGTCGCACCGATCGAGCAGCTCGTCGCCGTCGAGGGCTCGTTGGGGACCGACGCCCGAGCGGGTGAGGTCGGACGGCTCGAGCGGCGCAGCGCCGGAGACGATGCTGCGGAGGGTCCCGGCCAGTGTCGCCGCGGCGACGACGGACATCGCGCCGTCGGGCCAGTCGTCGTCGCGGGCCTCGGCCAGTGGCGCGTCCGTGAGCCCGGGCACCGTCGAGCGCAGCAGCCGTTCGAGCCCGGCGACGTCGTCGACGAACACCAGGTCGAGCGCGGCGATCCCCGCCTCGTCGAGCGTGCGCCGGCCGGCGGGACCGTCGCTCACGACGATCGCCGAGGGGTCCCCGAGGCGACGGGCGGCCCACGCCTCGAGCCTCGGGTCGGCGATCGCGCGGGGCCGGGTCGTCGACCACCCGGTCGCGCCGTCGGGCACGACGGCCAGCGCCGCATGGGTCAACGACCGGCCGGCCTGGCGGGTCGCCAGGACCGCCAGGTCGGGGTCGACGCCTCCGCCGGACGACATGGCATCCATGGCTGCCGAGGCGCGGGCGGGGTTGCCCGTCGCGTACTGCAGCACCGACTCGCTGAGCAGCGCGTCGGCCACCGCGTCGAGGGTGGCGGCGGCCGCGGTGATCGCGGCGAGGACGGTCGTCCACTCGGGTCCGGAGACAGGGTCCCACTCGTCGACGTACGGGTTGCGCGGCTTGGCGTCGAGCCTGGCCCTCAATCCGGGGAGTCCGTGCTGCACGGGGAAGTCGCGCAGCAGCGCCACCCCGTCGACGACGTTCGCAGCGGCGACGCGTGCGCTGCGGTCGGCCTCCGCCAGGTCGTTGTCCAGCTCGTCGGTGTCGAGCGGCGCGATCTCGCGCAGGCTCAGCTGGAACCGAGCCGCGGAACCCGTGAGCCCGCGTTCGATCTGGTAGCCCAGCAGGGCTCCGATCGTCTGCCCCGCCGCGATGCCCTCGAGCACGCGACGCAGCTCCGGACCGCGCCGGCTCGACAGGTCGATCGCGAACGGTTCGCGCCCGTCCTGGGCGCCGATCCGCGAGCGGTGGGCGCTCGCCAGCATCCCGGCGGCGACGGCGTGGCTGGTGCTCGGCGCGTGCAACCAGCCCTGAGGCGTGTGCGCGGGCGCTTCGAGGTCGATGGCCTCCACGTAGCCGAACGCGCCCACCGTCGCCTCGCGAGTCCCCACCGAGGTGCGGGAGGCCGCCAGGGCGGTGGCCCAGGCGTCGATGCGGTGCGACGCGACGTCGAGGGCCGAGGCGACGGCGATGCGGCGCTCGTCGATGGGTACGGCGCCGAGCGCACTCATCGCGGCGGCGACCTCCACCCGCGCGGCGAAGGCCGTGAGCAGCCCGGCGATCGCCTCCTGCCCGACCCACCGGGCCTGCGGGGTGTCGCCGAGGTCCAGCGCCACCTGCGCCAGCGAGGTCCGCGCCTCGGCGATCGGCTCGACCGCGGCGAGGTTGAGCGGCTCGGAGGGCTGACCGTCGAAGCGCACGGTCGACCGGATGTCGGCCGCGGCCCGGACGAGCCGCTCCGGCTCGACCTCCACAACGCCGCCGCCTGCCTCGCGGATGATCCCCACGAGGTCGGGCGGGATCGTCAGGAGGTCGATCAGGGGCGCGACGTACTCCTCCGGCGCGGCTCGGCGCACCGCCGCCTTGGCCTCGTCCCACGCCACGTCGAGCAGGGCCTGCAGCACGCTGTCGACCTGGGGTGTGCGGTCCTCGAGGATCTGGGCGATCACCTCGGCGTCGCGCTCGGAGACCAGGGGCAGGGCGATGGCGCGGCTCTGGTCGTGCAGTGCGGGGGCGAGAAGGCGGGTGGCGGCGCCGACGGAGTACTGAGCGAGCACCGCCTGAGACAGCCGGCGCTCGGCGCGCAGGCGGCCGCCGTCCGCGCCCGTTGCGGCGGCGAGCGCGTCCGTCTGCGGCCCGTCGACCGCCGGCCGGGCCCGCACGCTCAGGGAGACCGGGCTCGTGCCCATCAGGTCGAGCAGGTCCTCGTCGCTGATGTCGTGTCCCGGGCGCACCTGGGGCAACGTCCGCGACCGGGTGACCCACCGCGCGAGCGTGCGCTCCACGAGGGGTACGAGGACGGCGCTGATCTCCCCGCCCCTCGGACGCCACGCGGCGAGGTCGCTGACCGGCAGCACGCCGTACGGCTGAGCCCCGAGGAGCAACGACGGTGCGTGTCCAGCGGGGCGTACATGGTCACGGTGCACCTGCCGGGCCGACTCGACCGACCCCGGCGTGACCCCGTCGACGTCGGCGTCGCCGACGCGCTGGAGCACCGGGTGCCAGGTGGCGTACCAGAGCGCCGTGTTCGCGTCGCGCTGCGCGTCGCCGAGCGACGACCGCGGAGCGCCGGGCGCGAGCAGGTCCTCGAGCTGCTCCGCCTCCACGCCGAGGAGCGCGCTCAGGGAGACCGCATCCGCGGAAGGCGGCTCTGCGACGAGCGCCGGGGACGACGGTGCCTTCGAGGGCTGGTACGGCGACCGCTCGGCGTCGGCGTTGTTGGTGGGCGTTCCCGGGGCGACGACAGCGAAGCCGTCGCTGTAGCGGTGGCTCTCCAGCAGGTCGGCGAGGTCCGCGGCGTTCTGCTCCTCGGAGACCGAGCGACGGGTGCCGACCACGACCACGCTGTCGATGAGGCGCACCCCGTCGGGGAGCGGCACCTCGACGCCGAGCCCGGCGGCCTTGGCGGCGTCGAAGTCGACGGTCCACTCCGATCCGACCGGGACCCGGATCCCGGTGGCGATCTCGGCCAGGTCGTCGTCGTCGAAGGAGACCGGGGACAGGGAGACGTCGGCGGCGACCGGAGACCCGACGACGGTGACCGGGTCGTGGCCCGACGGGTGGACGCGCACCACGAAGCAGTCGGGCAGGCACCGCGCGACCGACCCGCGCGAGAGCTCGGCAGGCGGGTCGGGGAACACCGGGTCGACCGCGGGGGCCTGGTCGGCGTTGCCCGGCCGGGTGGCGCGGGCGACCCATCCGGCGCGCCTGCTGGTGACCGCCTCGACGAGGTCACCCCACGCGGTCGCCGACGCGTCGTCCGCCCAGCGCGTCGTCCAATAGGCACGGCCCGCCGAGAGCTCGACGTCGGTCAACGTGCGCGTCAGGGCGTCGACGTGCACCTCGTCGGGCGTGATCCGCACCCGCAGGGTGCGGCCGTCGCCGGCCAGCTTGGTCTCGACCCGCACGGGCAGCAGCACCAGCGGCACCTCGGGCGAGGCGTCGCAGGGGTCGATCCGGAACCGATCGAGCAGGGACCCCACCTCGCGGTCGAGGTCGATCAACCGACCGCGTCCGGCACGGTCGAAGGGTCCGGCGACCAGCTGCTCCCGCTGCGCGATGAGCTGGGCGACGCTGGCCCGCGCCTCGGCGAGCTCCTGGGGGATGTCGACCGGCATCTCAGGCATCCTTCACAATCAGGTCCGTCGCCTGGAAGGCCACGCGCACCGGGTCGTGCAGCCGGGCGGCGGCGAAGGCAGCGCCGTCGGCTGCCGTCGGTACGTCGAGGAAGTGCGTGCCCGCAGGCAGGTTGGCGTCACGCGGTCGGTCGAACCTGGTCGCGCTGGGGTGCTCGGCGACCAGGATCCACCATGCTGGGTCGTCGAGCTCGTCGATCGACAGGTCCACGCCGACCAGGGCGAAGTCGGGCTCCAGGTAGGCCGCGAACAGCTGCTCGGCGGTCTGCTGCGGAGAGCCCGGCTTCTCGAAGACCGGGTCACGGACCGTGCCCTGGTTCTTGACCGCCTGCACGATGAGGTCGGGGTAGCGACGCACGAGCTCGCTCTTGAGCACGATGACCGCCCGCCCCTCGTTGCCGCCGGTGCCGCCGACCGAGACGTGCGTGCTCAGGGGCGTGTGGGAGAAGGCGTGGATCTGCTGGGTGAGCTCGTCCTGGCGGTCGTCCCAGAACCGGCGGAAGTAGGTGCCCCGCTGGTCGGTGGGGTAGTTGCGCCACAGCAGCTCACGGCCCATCTCGTCGGAGAGGCCGACGAGGAACGCCTCCATGAACTCGCTGTTGGTCGACAGCACGGTCACGAAGTCGTCTGCCGGCAGCAGCCCGAGACCGGGGACGAGCCAGTCGGGGTCGTAGTCGTGGAGCGCCTGGTACATCGGCCGGTCGAAGTGGGGTGCGGCCTTGATCGGCGCGATGAAGGGGCTGCGGCTCCACCGCTCGGCCACGACGGCGTCGCCGAGTCGCAACCGCCCGTCGAGCGCGGCGCGCACGGTGTGCGCCGGGTCGAGCGTCTCGAGCAGGGAGCCGGCGGCCAGCGTGCCGCGGCGCGGGACCGTCGGGATCGCGAGCAGGTCGCCCGGGTCGACGAGGCGGAGCATCTGGCTGCGCAGTTCCTCCGGCCTCAGCTCCGCGGCCCGGTCCAGGATCGGCGTGAGCCTGATGCCGGCGACCTCGGCGAGCTGCCTGAGCGCGTGCGTGCGCACGCCGGGGCTGTCGTCGATCCCGATCGTCTGGAGCGCCGCGGGGTCGATCTGGTTGAGGCCCTCGACGTGCTCGAGGTGGATCCGGTTCCCGCCGAAGGGCTGCAGCTGGCCGCGGACGGCGTGGCCGGGACGGATCACATCGCGTCGGCCGCCGGGTCGTTCGGGCAGGACGAGCACGTCGATCAGGTCGTTGTTGATCTCGACCGCCTGCCGCTCCAGCGCGCGGCGTACGTCCAGGCCGCCCTGCTCGAGGTGCTCGAGCCGCGGCGACGTCGCCAGCTCCGCGGCCAGCGGGCCGACGCGCTGGTCGCGTACGGCGCGGACCGCCGGGTCGGCGGGCTGGGTGAGGATCACCCCGCTCCAGCGGTCGACGAGCGCCTTGCCGAGGTCGAGATCAGGATCCGCCGCCTGCCACTGGCTGCTGTCGGTGAGGTGTGCGACGAGACCGGGGCCGACCTCCCGGGTCGCGCGCTGGAGGACCCCGCCCACCTCCGGCGCGGGTACGTCGATGGCGCGCGCGACGAGCTCGGCGTCGAGGGCGCCGAGGGAGACCTCGCTCAGGCCGCCGATGCCGTCCGGGTTGCGGTAGAGCCGCGTGAAGTCGCGCATCGACTCCCGCCCGACCAGCGAGCCGGCCCGGGCGCGGGTCGGGTCCGCGGCCCGGCCCACGACGGGACCGTTCGGGCGGACGGCGCGCCGGAACGCCCCGGACACCGCGGTCAGCGGCGTGGCGCTCGTCGCGACCTGGGCGGCGAGCGTCGTTCCTGCCTGGAGCGTCACCCGGTTCGCGAGCGGCGCGGCCACCTGCACCAGGCGGCCCGGCTCGAGCTCGCCGAGTCGGGCGTGGACCCGGTGGGCGAGCAGCTCGGCCAGGCGCGCGAGGTCGATGGCTCGGTTGGCCTTCTCGACCTCGCCGATCTGCCCCCACGCGGCCTGCATGAGCTGCTCCTGGTCGCGCTGCACGACGCGGGTGCCGAGCCCGGCCACGATCCGCTTCGTGGGTGCGAGGTTGAGCTCGGCGAACCAGTCGGCCCCGGTGACGACCGGGCTGCCCCGGTGGAGCTTGGCGTAGATCCTCGGTCCGAGGATCGGCAGGTTCGGCACGCCGTCGGTCTGCTCTTCGGTGCCTTCGATCCGGGCCGGCCGATCGAGCTCCTCGCGGAGCTCCTCGACGGCCGTGTCCGGCCAGCGGGCGGTCTCCGCCTCACGGTCCGCGGGCGTCGGCGGGAGCGACGGGGAGAACAGTGCGCACCGAAGCACCTGCTTGGCGCCCGGCGTCCCGGCAGGCAGCTCGACGTCGAGCGGCTTCCCGGGGGTGGAGACATCGATGTGCCGGCGACCGACCTCGTACGGCGCGGCGATGCCCTCGAGGCGCAGGGCGAGGGTCGCGAAGTCGCCGTCGGGACCGGTCCGGAACTCCCAGCTGTCGAGGACCGGGAGCCGCACGGGATCCTCGGAGTCCGGGCGCCAGGCGGGCCCGAGGGTCCCACCGGTAGTGCCGAGCCCGGCGCGCACTCCGACCTCGGTCGTCGGGACGATCGCCGCGACGTAGTCGGTGTCCTGCGTGAGCACGCGGGGCGAGACCAAGCGGGAGAGGTTGACGGGTGCGTGCTCGGGTGACAGCCGGACCTCGAGGGAGGCGCCGCTCCTCGATGCCTGCGCGTGCGCCCACAGGTGCGCGTCGCCGAGGGCGGGCAGCTGGTCGAGAGGCACCCGCAGGATCGGGAGTGCGCCGGTGCGCGGCTCCCACGCCGCCTGTGATCGCTCGACGACGACGAGCGTCACCCAGGGGCGCAGGCTCCCCTCGGCCTTCGCGGCGCTGAAGGTCCACGGCAGCTCGGGCCGGTCGAACTCGACGTGCGCGAGCACCGTCTCCTCGGCCGTGAGCGTGCCGGGTGCCGGGTAGCGGCGGATCACCTGGTCGCGGTCGATGCCGACCACGTCGCCGGGCCCGTAGAGCGTGACGGTGGCCCCGGCAGAGTCGCTGCCGCCCGCGCTGT
>Ga0164308_10000252_pt1 | contig 28807 bp, 26 predicted proteins | sample Whisoiple_246_MG_FD_109983 | JGI IMG/M metagenome (GOLD analysis project Ga0164308, IMG submission 109983) | Soil microbial communities amended with fresh organic matter from upstate New York, USA - Whitman soil sample_246_MG | ecosystem: Environmental > Terrestrial > Soil > Unclassified >... | reverse complement strand
GGCTCGCGAGCGCGAACCGGTCGGTGCGCTCCTTGCTGATGTGCGGGACCCGGTCGTGCAGGTTCTCCGCGGTGGCGCCCATGACGAGCGCGGACGGGTCGACCAGCTTCTCCGCGATGATCCGCGGGTTGGGGTCCACGCTCTCGCCCATCGGGTGGCGGCCCATGTGCTCGACACCGCCGGCGATGACGACGTCGTACGCGCCGAAGGCGATGGAACCGGCCGTCGAGGTGACGGCGGTCAGGGCGCCCGCGCACATGCGGTCGATGGAGTAGCCGGGGACCGACTGCGGCAGACCGGCCAGGATCCCGGCGGTACGCCCGAGGGTGAGGCCCTGGTCGCCGATCTGGGTGGTCGCGGCGATGGCGACCTCGTCGATCTTCGCGGGGTCCAGGTCCGGGTTGCGGCGCAGCAGCTCCCGGATGGCCTTCACGACGAGATCGTCGGCGCGGGTCTCGTGGTAGATGCCCTTCGGGCCCGCTTTGCCGAACGGGGTGCGGACGCCGTCGACGAAGACGACGTCCCGGATGGTACGAGGCACGGTGGCTCTCCTCCAGGGTGCGGGGTGGCACTGCTGCGGGCGCACGCATCGGCGCGCCACGCCCCTCATGCTACTTGCGGGTAACCAGACTGCCCACCCCCCGTCGCCGGAGCGGCGAACGTCACATGCCCGGGGGTGCCGCCGGCGGCCCGGCGTGGCCGGGTAACTGGCGTGAATTCGATCCTCCTGGATGAGGCGGCCGATGGCGCGGTCCCGACACGCGTACGCCCCTGCGCCGTGTCCGGCGAAGGGGCGTACGTGCGTCCGAAGGCGCGTCCGGGGGCGGTCAGGCGCCGGTGTCCAGGGCGCGCAGCAGCAGGGGGCCGACCTGTTCGATCTGCCAGTGGCGCGCCCCGTGCCCGGCCAGCGCCGTCTCGACCGCGGCCGGGGTCAGGGCCTTCGGCGGCTCCCAGCAGACCCGGCGCACGGTGTCCGGGGTGATCAGGTTCTCCTGCGGCATGTGCAGCCGCTCGGCGAGCTCCGACACGGCGGTACGGGCCGCCGACAGCCGGGCGGCGGCGGCCGGGTCCTTGTCCGCCCAGGAGCGGGGCGGCGGAGGGCCCGCCGGCTGCTGACCGGGCTGCGGCAGCTCGGACTCGGGCAGCTGCCTGGCCCGGTCGACGGCCGCCTGCCACTGCTCCAGCTGACGGCGCCCCATGCGGTGCCCGAAGCCCGGCAGCGCGGTGAGGGCCTGCACGTTCACCGGGAGCGCCAGGGCGGCCTCGATGATCGCGGCGTCGCCGAGCACCTTGCCGGGGGAGATGTCACGGCGCTGCGCCACCTGGTCGCGCGCGGTCCACAGCTCCCGGACGACCGCGATCTGGCGGCGGCGGCGCACCTTGTGCATGCCGGAGGTCCGGCGCCACGGGTCCTTGCGCGGAGGGGCCGGCGGAGCCGAGGCGATCGCGGCGAACTCCTCCAGCGCCCAGCCCAGCTTGCCCTGCCGGTCCAGCTCCTCCTCCAGGGCGTTGCGCAGGTCCACCAGCAGCTCGACGTCGAGCGCGGCGTAGCGCAGCCAGGGGTCGGGCAGGGGGCGGGTGGACCAGTCGACCGCGGAGTGCCCCTTCTCCAGGGCGTAGCCGAGGACGTTCTCGACTATGGCGCCCAGTCCGACACGCGGGAATCCCGCCAGCCGTCCGGCGAGCTCCGTGTCGAAGAGCGAGGTCGGGGTCATACCTATGTCGCGCAGGCAGGGAAGGTCCTGGGTGGCCGCGTGCAGGATCCACTCACTGCCGGTGAGGGCCTCGCCGAGCGCGGACAGGTCGGGGCAGCCGACCGGGTCGATCAACGCGCTCCCCGCGCCCTCGCGGCGCAGCTGCACCAGGTAGGCGCGCTGCCCGTAGCGGTAGCCGGAGGCGCGCTCCGCGTCGACGGCGACGGGGCCCGTGCCGGCGGCGAAATCCGCCACCACCCGGGCCAGCGCGTCGTCGGTCGCCACCACCGGGGGGATTCCCTCGCGCGGCTCGAGCAAGGGGATCGGCGCCGGGGCGACGTCGTCCGGGGGAGCGCCCCCGGTGGTTCGCAGTGATGTGTCTGCTGCGGTCTCTTGGGCGTCGGTCACATGCCAAGGGTATCTGTGTGTACGCGTCGCCCGTCGACGGAACGTTCCGTCGACGGGCGACCATGCACGTAAACCGGCCGGTTGTGCATCTGTGCAGGTACCGGTGGATGCGGGGTCAGTGGATGATGCCCGTGCGCAGGGCGACGGCGACCATTCCGGCGCGGTCCCCGGTGCCGAGCTTGCGGGCGATGCGGGCGAGGTGGCTCTTGACCGTGAGGGCGGAGAGGCCCATCGAGACGCCGATGGCCTTGTTGGACTGGCCTTCGGCGACCAGGCGGAGCACCTCCACCTCACGGCCGGACAGCTCGCGGTAGCCGCCCGGGTGGCTCGGGGTGCCGGGGGGCCTGCGGTGCATTCGGGCGGCATTGGCCCCGATCGGGGCCATGCCGGGACGGGTGGGGTGGCCGATGTTGGTGCGGGTGCCGGTGACGACGTAGCCCTTCACGCCGCCCGCGAGGGCGTTGCGCACCGCGCCGATGTCATCGGCGGCGGAGAGGGCGAGGCCGTTCGGCCAGCCGGCGGCTCGGGTCTCGGACAGCAGGGTCAGCCCGGAACCGTCGGGCAGGTGGACGTCGGCAACGCAGATGTCGCGCGGGTTGCCGACGCGGGGGCGGGCCTCCGCGATGGACGACGCCTCGATGACGTCACGAACTCCGAGGGCCCACAGATGGCGGGTGACGGTGGAACGGACGCGTGGGTCGGCCACGACGACCATGGCCGTCGGCTTGTTAGGGCGGTAGGCGACCAGGCTTGCGGGCTGCTCGAGGAGAACGGACACCAGGCCTCCTGGGGAGTGGCGGGACGGGCCGGCTCGGGGATGAAGCCGGGGCGAACCATGCTTGAAGGGTCATTGACCTCTTCGGCAGCAGGTGCGTCCTCCTTTAGGGGAAGATCACGATTTAGTGAGTAACAATTCGGGCAAATAGGACGGGCGATCGATTGTACGAAAAGAGAGCCGGTCGCTGTGCGGCCGGCTCTCTTCCGAAGGTGACGCGGTGTTACGAGACCTGGGGGCCCCGCCGCTGCGGAAGCGTCACCACCGCCGCGTCGGCCGTGCCCGACGGCGGCAGCCCGGCGAGCTGGCAGAGCAGATCGCCCCAGGCGACCAGATGCGCGCCCACGTCCGGCACCCCGCCGCGCCCCTCGCGCGGCGTCCACGAGGCCCGGATCTCGATCTGCGTCGCCGCACGCCGCTCGGACAGCGCGCCGAAATAGTGCGACCCGGCGCGCGTCACCGTCCCGCCCGCCTCCCCGTACGAGAGCCCCCGGGCGTCCAGCGCCCCGGTGAGCCAGGACCAGCACACCTCCGGCAGCAGCGGGTCGGCCGCCATCTCCGGTTCCAGTTCGGCCCGCACGAGCGTCACCAGGCGGAAGGTGCCCTGCCAGGCATCGTGTCCGGACGGGTCGTGCAGGAGGACCAGGCGGCCGTCGGCGAGGTCGTCCTCACCGTCCACCACCGCGGCTTCCACGGCGTACGCGTGCGGGGCGAGGCGCTTCGGCGGCCGTGTGGGCTCGACCTCCAGTTCGGGGCGCAGCCGGGCGGAACGCAACGCGTCGACCGCCGACCGGAACGCGGGCGGGACGCCGTCGCCGTCCGCACCCTCCTCGCTGTCGGTGCCATCGGAATGATCGAAGAATTGTCCCTGAGCCGGAGCCATGCGGGGAAGAGTAGGCGGAACCGGAGCGCCGTGCAGGGAGGGACACCCATGCGACGTCCGGCTCGTTGCCACTCCGTGCGAAGATTCTGTGCGTGAGTGCCAACGACCTTCCCCAAGAGCTCAGCTCCGTCCGAACAGGGGAGGGCCCGTCCTCGGGCCTGCGGACGACCCCCGCCACCCATGAATCGGCCTTCCTCAAGGCCTGCCGCCGTGAGCCCGTGCCGCACACCCCGGTCTGGTTCATGCGCCAGGCGGGACGCTCGCTGCCCGAGTACCTGAAGGTCCGCGAGGGCATCGCGATGCTCGACTCCTGCATGATGCCGGAGCTGGTCACCGAGATCACCCTGCAGCCCGTGCGCCGTCACAAGGTCGACGCCGCGATCTACTTCAGCGACATCGTCGTACCGCTCAAGGCCATCGGCATCGACCTCGACATCAAGCCCGGCATCGGCCCGGTGATCGCCGAGCCGATCCGTACCCGCGCCGACCTGGCCCGGCTGCGCGACCTCACCCCCGAGGACGTCCCGTACGTCACCGCCGCCATCGGGATGCTCACCGCCGAGCTCGGCGCCACGCCGCTGATCGGGTTCGCCGGTGCGCCGTTCACCCTCGCGAGCTATCTCGTGGAGGGCGGCCCGTCCCGCAACCACGAGCGCACCAAGGCCATGATGTACGGCGACCCGGAGCTCTGGGCCGACCTGCTCGACCGGCTCGCGGAGATCACCGGCGCCTTCCTCAAGGTCCAGATCGAGGCCGGCGCCTCCGCCGTCCAGCTCTTCGACTCCTGGGTCGGCGCGCTCGCCCCGGCCGACTACCGCCGCTCCGTGATGCCGGCCTCGGCGAAGGTCTTCGACGCCGTCGCGTCCTACGGCGTCCCGCGCATCCACTTCGGCGTCGGCACCGGCGAGCTGCTCGGCCTGATGGGCGAGGCCGGCGCGGACGTCGTCGGCGTCGACTGGCGCGTCCCGATGGACGAGGGCGCCCGCCGGGTCGGTCCCGGCAAGGCCCTCCAGGGCAACCTCGACCCCGCGGTGCTCTTCGCGCCGACCGAGGCGGTGGAGGCGAAGGCCCGTGAGGTGCTCGACGCCGCCGCCGGTCTCGACGGCCACATCTTCAACCTCGGCCACGGCGTCATGCCGTCCACCGACCCGGACGCCCTCACGCGCCTGGTGGAGTACGTCCACCGGCAGACGGCCCGCTAGTCGGTGCCGGCCGCCCGCACCGCCGACACGGCCTTGCGGGCGGCCACCAGCACCGGATCCCAGACCGGGGAGAACGGCGGCGCGTAGCCGAGGTCGAGCGCGGTCATCGCCTCCACGGTCATCCCGGCGGTGAGCGCCACCGCCGCGACGTCCACGCGCTTCGCCGCTCCGTCGCGGCCGACGATCTGCACGCCCAGGAGCCGGCCGGTGCGGTACTCCGCGAGCATCTTCACCGTCATCGGCTTCGCTCCCGGGTAGTAGCCGGCGCGGCCCGTCGACTCGATCGTCGCCGTGACGTAACGCAGTCCGACCGCCTTCGCGTCCTTCTCGCGCAGCCCGGTCCTGGCGATCTCCAGGTCGCAGACCTTGCTCACCGCCGTACCGACGACTCCGGGGAAGGTGCCGTAGCCGCCCCCGACGTTGGCCCCGATGACCTGACCGTGCTTGTTCGCGTGGGTGCCGAGCGCGATGTGCCGGGTGCGTCCGGCGACGAGGTCCAGGACCTCGACGCAGTCACCCCCGGCCCAGATGTCGTCGTGTCCCGTGACCCGCATCGACAGGTCCGTCAGGAGACCCCCGTGCGGGCCCAGCGGCAGACCCGCCTCACGGGCCAGGGCGGTCTCCGGCTCGACGCCGATGCCCAGCACGACGACGTCGGCGGGGTAGGTGCCCCCGTCCGTGGCGACCGCCGTGACCCGGCCGTCCGGGCCGGTGTCGATCCTGGTGACCGCGGCCCCGTTGACCGTGGTGATGCCCAGGCCGTCCATCGCCTCGTGGACCAGCCGCCCCATGTCCGGATCGAGCGTCGCCATCGGCTGCGCGCCACGGTTGAGCACCGTCACCTCGAAGCCGCGCCTGAGCATCGCCTCCGCCATCTCGACGCCGATGTAGCCCGCGCCGACGACGACCGCCCGGCGCCCCGGGGCCCGGTCGAGGGAATCCAGGAGCGCCCGGCCGTCGTCCAGCGTCTGCACGCCGTGGACCCCCGGGGCGTCGATGCCGGGCAGGTCCGGGCGCACCGGCCGGGCGCCGGTGGCGATCACCAGCTTGTCGTAGCCCGTCCACCGGGACTCGCCGCTGTCGCGGTCCAGCGCCCGCACGCGGTGCCCGGCGACGTCGATCTCCGTGACCTCGGTACGGGTGTGCAGCTCGATGGACCGGGACCGGTGCTCCTCGGGCGTACGGGCGACGAGGGCGTCGGGCCCCTCGACGTCACCGCTCACCCAGTACGGGATGCCGCAGGCGGAGTACGACGTGAAGTCGCCGCGTTCGAAGGCGACGATGCTCAGCTCCTCGGGCCCCTTGAGCCTGCGGGCCTGCGACGCGGCCGACATGCCCGCCGCGTCGCCTCCCACGACCACCAGTCGCTCCGCCGCCATGCCGGGTCCCTTCGCCGCCGTGTGCAGGATCAGGGGCCCACGCTACGACGCCTACGGGGCGGGCGGGGCTTCAGCGGTCTTCGTGGCCTCCGGGGACGCCGTGCTGCGCCGTGCCGGACGGCGTCGCAGCAGTCGCCACAGGAGCACCAGGACGGCCGCGGTGGCCAGGAACGGAGCCGTGGCGCCGACCGCCACCATGATCCACCGCAGCATCGTGACGAACGCGTCCCAGCCGCCGCCGAGCGCGTCCAGGAAGCCGGTCTCCCCGTCCGGGTCCCCGGCGTCCGCCTCCGGTTCGCTCAGTTCGAGCGTGACCGTCGCCAGCGTGGTGCGGTCCTTCAGCGACTCCTGCTGGGCCAGCAGCGACTCCAGCGCGGCCTGCCGACTGCTGAGTTCCCCCTCCAGCGTCACCACGTCGGTGAGCTTCTCGGCCTTGTCCATCAGGTCGCGGACCCGCGCGACGCTCGCCCGCTGCGTGGCGATCCGGCTCTCGACGTCCACGACCTGCCCGGTGACGTCCTTCGCGTTCGAGGTGCGGGACACCAGCTTCCCGGCCCCGGCGAGGTCGCGCAGCACCTCGTCGTAGCGGGCCTGCGGCACCCGCAGGACGAGGTGGGACGCGTCGTGGGTGTCGTCGACCCGTTCCGTGGTCTCCTCGGCGACCAGCCCGCCCGCGGCCTCCGCGACGCCCCTGGCCGCGGAGACCGCCTCCGGCACGCTTTCGACCTCGACGTACAGCGTGGCCGTCCGGATGACGTGGACCGCGACCGCGGAACCCGGAGCCGGCGCGGACCCGGCCTTGCCCGAGGACCGGTCGGCGGATTTCGCCGCCGCCCCGGCCGCCTGGGGCGGCGCCGCCTTGGAATCGGACAGGGAACCGCTGTCGGACGAGGCGCCGCAGGCGCCGGTGGCCAGGAGCACGCCGAGCAGTCCCGCGGCGGCCAGCGCGCGCGGTCGGCGGCGGAACGGCCGGGCGGGTGGGCGGATTTCGGTGTGGCGTCCGTCAGGCATGAGCGTCCCCCCAGGGCATGTCGTCGATGGTGCCGGTTCGACGTGCCACCCCCGTGCGCGGGTTGCCCACCGGCGGTTTCGAAGTGGTCACGTTCGGGACTCGGGACGGGTTTGAGAGAGTGGACCCATGCAGCGTCCTCTTCAGCGCGACACCACACGCCCGGGCCATGCCGTCGTCGTCGGCGGGGGCATCGCCGGACTCGCCGCCGCCCACCGGCTGTCGGCCTCCGGTATCCGGGTCACCCTCCTGGAGGCGACCGCGCGGCTCGGCGGCAAGCTGATGACCGGCGAGATCGCCGGCACCCGGGTCGACCTGGGCGCGGAGTCCATGCTCGCGCGCCGGCCCGAAGCGGTCGCGCTCGCCACCGCCGTGGGGCTCGGGGGCCGTCTCCAGCCGCCCGCCACGGCCACCGCGTCGGTGTGGACCCGCGACGCCCTGCGCCCCATGCCCAAGGGGCATGTGATGGGGGTCCCGGGCGACCCGGCGGCGCTCGGCGGGGTGCTCTCGCCCGAGGGCCTGGCCAGGATCGCCGAGGAACGCGACCTGACCCCGACCGCCGTCGGCGACGACGTGGCGGTCGGCAGTTACGTCGCGGACCGGCTCGGCCGCGAGGTCGTCGACCGGCTCGTGGAACCGCTGCTCGGCGGGGTCTACGCCGGGGACGCCTACCGGATCTCGATGCGCGCGGCCGTCCCCCAGCTCTTCGAAGCCGTCAAGGAGGGGGGACCGCTCCTCGACGGCGTACTCCGCATCCAGGAGAGGGCCGCCGCACGGCAGCAGACCGGGCCGGTCTTCCAGGGCATCGAGGGGGGCATCGGCACCCTGCCCGGCGCCGTGGCCGACGCCGTGCGCGCCGCGGGCGGTGAGATCCTCGACGAGACCCCGGTCCTCGGCCTGACCCGGACCGGCCAGGGCTGGGACGTGCGCACCGACAGCCGGGTGATCGCGGCCGACGCCGTCGTCCTGGCCACTCCCGCCTGGTCCGCGTCCACCCTGCTCGCCGCCGAGTGCCCGGCCGCGTCCGTCGAGCTCGCCGCCGTCGAGTACGCCTCGATGGCCCTGGTGACCATGGCCTTCCGGCGTTCCGACATCGCGGACACCGAGGCGCTCCACGGGCGTTCGGGCTTCCTCGTGCCGCCCGTCGACGGGCGCACCATCAAGGCCGCCACCTTCTCCAGCAACAAGTGGCAGTGGGTCGCCGACGCGGCCCCCGACCTCTTCGTGCTGCGCACCTCCGTGGGCCGCTACGGCGAGGAGGAGCACCTGCACCGCGAGGACTCCGAGCTGGTCGCCGCGTCCCTGGGCGATCTCGCCACGGCGGCCGGGCTGACCGCCCGGCCCGTGGACACCGAGGTCACGCGGTGGATCGGCGGGCTCCCGCAGTACCCCGTGGGACACCTCGGCCGGGTCTCCCGGATCCGGGACGAGGTGGCGAAACTGCCGGGTCTGCGGGTGTGCGGAGCGGTGTACGACGGCGTGGGGATCCCGGCCTGTGTGGCGAGCGCGCACCGTGCCGCCGACGAGATCGTCCAGGACCTGACGGCCCCGGCGGCGGGGGAGATCGACAACACCCCGACCCGGGTTCGGGGCACGGGGAGCGAGGCGGGACAATAGCCGTATGAGTGCGCCAGAAAAGCTTCCGAACGCAGGCAAGAAGGCCAAGGACCTCAACGAGGTCATCCGCTACACCCTGTGGTCCGTCTTCAGGCTGAAGGACGTCCTTCCGCTCGACCGCGCCGGTTACGCCGACGAGGTCCAGGAGCTGTTCGACCAGCTCGCCGCCAAGGACGTCACGGTCCGGGGCACCTACGACGTGTCCGGTCTCCGGGCGGACGCCGATCTGATGATCTGGTGGCACGCGGAGACCTCCGACGAGCTCCAGGAGGCGTACAACCTCTTCCGGCGCACGAAGCTGGGCCGCGCGCTCGATCCGGTCTGGTCGAACATGGCGCTGCACCGCCCCGCCGAGTTCAACAAGTCGCACGTCCCGGCCTTCCTGGCCGACGAGACCCCGCGCGACTACATCAGCGTGTACCCCTTCGTGCGCAGCTACGACTGGTACCTGCTGCCCGACGAGGACCGCCGCCGTATGCTCGCGGACCACGGCAAGATGGCACGCGGCTATCCTGACGTGCGGGCCAACACCGTGGCCTCCTTCTCGCTGGGCGACTACGAGTGGGTGCTGGCCTTCGAGGCCGACGAGCTGTACCGCATCGTCGACCTCATGCGCCACCTGCGGGCCTCCGAGGCACGGCTGCACGTCCGTGAAGAGGTCCCGTTCTACACCGGACGCAGGAAGTCCGTCGCAGACTTGGTGGCCGGACTCGCATAGCCAGCGTTTCCGGTCATCCCGACCCGGAAGATCAGTTGGCGGGTACCAGCGCGTGTGACGCAGCCCGTCGTTCCAGCGACACCGGGTCCGGTGCCGGGTACACATCGGCCGACGGCCGGCGAACTGTCGTGGCCCGCGGGGGAGTCAGCCATTCCTCCCCGCGGGGCGCCGCTCCTCGCCTGGTCCGGCCGATGTGTCCCGGGCCGAACAACTCGATACGTACGGCGTCAGGGCCGCCCCCGGCGGGGGCGGCCCTGACGCCGTACGCGCGTCCCGCGGGTCAGCCTCCGGACCGTGCGCCGCTCAGCAGAGCCGCCCTCAGGGCCGGGTCCTCCAGCGCTCCCACGCCCCGTACCGCCACGGCCGCCAGCAGGTCGCGGTCCGCACCACGCACCGGTGCGGGCAGCGAGTCCAGCCAGCGCTGCCCGGACGGGGACGCCCAGGGGCTGTACGGATGGTTCTCCACCCGGGCGATGGCCAGGCAGCCCAGCGTCAGTACCAGCGGCAGACCGAACCAGGCGGCCACCGGTCCCGCGTAGCCGGCCTCCTGACCCGGCATCAGCAGCGACACGGCCGCCAGGACCACGACCAGGACCGCGGCGCCCCGCACGGCCCGGACCGCCGACTCCAGGCCCGTACGGGTGCCGTGGGGCACCGCGAGCCCGGAGGCGACGAGGCGGTCGGCGAGGCCGCGCACGGCGTCGGCCGCGGCGGCGGCCGCCCGTATCGGGGCTATCCGGGACTGGCCCTCCGGGCCGATCGCGCGGATGACGGTGCGTTCGACCTCGTCCCCGCCCTCGGGGTCCACGACCGTGGCCCAGCCCGTGTGCGCGAGCAGCAGCCGGCGTCGCAGGTGCATGGAGACCAGTGCCAGATCGGCCACCCGCTGGGGGCCGCCGGCCAGGAACGCCGTCTCGTAGAGGTTGAGTTCGGGGGAGTCGGGCGCCCGTTCGGCACCCTGCGGCCGGTGCGCGGCCCCCGCGGTGACGAGACACAGCCGGATGCACGACACGGCGGCCGCGCCCCACGCGACCAGAAGAAGCACGACCCAGAGCATGGCGGATTTCTATGCGAAACCTGCGGTGAAGCGCCACACCGTGTTCACGATTTGGACGAATCCCGGTCACGGAAGGTCACACGTGGCTGAATCCGTGCGCATGCCGATCCCGCACACGGGCGGACATCGACACGTCTCAGGAGCTGCCGCCACAGCTGGAACCGCCCCCGCAGCTCGATCCGCTGCTGCAACTGGAACCGCTGCTGCAGCTGGAGCCGCCCCCGCCGCCGCAGCTCGATCCCGAACTGCAGGCCGAGCCCGTCCCGGAGTCGCCGCCACCGCCGCTGGAACCGCCGCAGCCGCCCCCGCCGGGGCCCACCCCGGCACACCACGTCACGGGCACGAACACGGCTCCGGAGGAGGCCGAGGGCGAGGAGGCCGAAGGGGTCCGCCGGGCGGGCCGTTGCCGGGCCGCGGTCACCAACTGCCCCTGCAGACCGGGATCGGGCAGCGCCCCCAGGCCCCGCGTGGCCACCAGATGCGCCGGATCGGTCACCTGGGCGTTGGCCGTCCGGTGGGCGTCGACGGCCGCACGGCCCGACGTGGTGAGCCGCACCTTGGCCGCCGCCGCGGTGACCAGACCGATGACGGTCCCGGCCACCAGGGCGGGCAGCACCTTCAGGAAGAAGGGGAGCGGGATGTCCGCGTACGCGTCGTGCGTGGCGTACTGCGCGACGGTCAGGGCGATGCTGACCGGAAAGCCCACGGCGCATCCGATGCCCAGGACGAGCCCCCGTGCCCGGCGGGCCCGGCTCTCGCCCGGCGCGGCCAGCAGGCCCCGGGCCGCCAGCCCGTCACCGATCTCCTGCACCGCCGGATGCCGCATCACGTCCTCCCGCAGACGGCTCAGGGAACCGTTCCGGGCGGCGGCCAGGTCGTGGAGTACGGCGCGCTCCACGGCGTCATGGGCCTCCTCGCGCTGCACCGCGACGATCCCGGGGCCACCGATGGCCAGCCTCCCGTCCATGTGCATGCGGGTGAGAGCGGTGTCCACCACCCTGGCCGGGCCGCCGCAGAGGAACGCCACTTCGGAGAGGTCGTGGACGTACGCCGTGCCGCCGGCGTTCCGCGCACCGGTGCGCCGCGTCGCCAGCTGGAGCACCGAGCAGACGGCCACCACGAGAGTGACCACGAGTGCGAGCGTGTTCATCGCGGTCACCTTCCGAGGAGAGCGGTACGGGCCGCGTGGACCAGACGGGTCCCGCGGCGCGGCGGACGGGGGGCGGCGCGCTCCTGCCACCAGCGCGTCAGTCTGCGCCGGGCGGCCTCGTCGGCGGGCCGGTCCGTGACGAGGAGGTGTTCGGCGAAGCCGAGCGCGTCGCGGCGGTAACCGGCGGACATCGGCCGGTTCCTGGCGTAGGCGAGGAACGCCTCGCGATAGCCGCCGCCGAGGATCTCGGGCAGCTCCGGCGCGACCTTGGCCACGACCTCGGCCCGCTTCCCGGCCAGGGCCCGGCTCTGGACCCCCAGGCGCCGCCGGTCGAAGCCGTCCGGCGCCGGGGTGCCGGCCACCAGCGTCGACAGCAGCGCGGTCTGGGACAGGCCGGTCCGCTCGCGGGCCCCGGCGGCACGGGGCGCGGGCTCGGGAGCGCGGGCCGGCCGCTGCCGTCCGGCCGGGGGCGCCGCCGCGGCGGAGGCCAGAGCGCTGCGGATCGCGGCCAGTTCACCTGCCAGCTCCTCGGCCGGCGGGAAGTCGTCGTCGCGCTCCAGCAGGACTCCCGGCGGATCGACGCGGGAGCGGAGCTGCTTCAGCACGTCGAGGACGGGCCGTGTCACGGGGTGGGCGTGGGTGTCGTGCCAGACGCCGTCCTTCTCGACGCCGCCCGCCACGTGGACGTAGGCGATGGCCTCCACCGGGAGCTCGTCGAGTGCGGTCGAGGGGTCCTCGCCGCGGTTGACGTGATTGGTGTGCAGATTGGCGACGTCGATGAGCAGGCGTACGCCGGTGCGCTCGACCAGCTCGGCGAGGAACTGGCCCTCGGTCAACTCCTCGCCGGGCCAGGAGATCAGCGCCGCGATGTTCTCCAGGGCCAGCGGCACGGGCAGCGAGTCCTGCGCGATCCGCACGTTCTCGCACAGCACGTCGAGCGCGTCCCAGGTCCGTGGGACAGGCAGCAGATGCCCGGCCTCCAGGACCGGTGAGGCGCTGAGCGGCCCTCCGGCGCGTACGAACGCGATGTGTTCCGTCACCAGGGGGGCGCCCAGCAGTTCGACCCGTGCCGCCAGGCCCGCGAGACGGCCGGGGTCCGGGCGGTCGGCCCCGCCCAGTCCCAGCGAGACGCCGTGCGGGACGACCGTGACCCCGCGCTCCCGGAGCCGCACCAGGGACGCGGGGAGGTGGTCCTCGCAGAGGTTCTCCGCGACGGCCTCGACCCAGTCGATCCCGGGCAGCGCCTCGACCGTGTCCGCGATCTCCGGCCGCCATCCGATACCGGTTCCCAGCTTCATGGTGTCCCCTCCCCGTTCCGTGCAGGGGTGATGGCCCCACCGAGCGGCGGCCAACCCGCAAGGGGGGACGTTCAGAGCTGAATTTGAGGTTCCCGGACGGGGCCGGAGTATCCCGTTGTTCGATCGTGACACGTTCGACGGGCCGAACGGCACCCCGCCGACCTGCGAGGACGAGGGGTGGCGCGGATATGCCCGGGAGCCGGACACTCCGGATTGATTCCATGGTCCGTTGACGGAGATCAACAGGCGTTCGCATGCCGTCATGCCGTCATGCCGTCATGTCCGGTGTCAGGGACGCGACTGAGTCCGTTGTTCCCTAGGGCTGGGGCAGCGGGGCCATCGTCGGCGGCACCGGGCGGGAGGTGAACGACTGGTCGCCGCTCGGCGTCACCGGCACCGGGACCTGCGGGACGCCACCGCCCGACGACATCGGCGGCCCCGAGGGGCTTGCCGTCGAGGCGCCCGCCGCCTCACGTGCCAGGCCGTCGAAGTCGACGAACCCGGTGCGCTCCAGCATGGTGATGTGGTCGAGCACCGTCTGGTTGGCGTCCGAAGCGAGCTGCCGGATCAGTGAGTTGCGCGTGGTGTGCCGGACCTGCGCGATCAGCGCGAACACCTTGCCGTGCGCCGCGCGCAGCAGGTTGGCGAACTTCTGCTCGTACTCCTGGCCGCCGGCGGCGGTCAGTTCGTCGAGCCAGCCCTGCTGCTGTTCCGTGGGCTGGTTGGGGAGTTCCACCCCGAGCTTGGACGCCACGTCGCGGGCCCGCCGGTCCAGATCCGTGTGGCCGACCACCAGATGGTCACCGGCGAGCTTCACCCCCTCGCTCGGGGCGCGTTCGATGGCCTGCTGGCCCGCCGGCAGCTCCCACAGTCCGGCGAGCCGCACCTTGACCAGGAAGTCCCGGTCGGTCGCGGAGAGCGGGCCCCACTGGGTGGCCACACTGGACGCGTTCAGATTGGCCTCACCGGTACCGGAGCGGTCGGCGTAGGACCACACGGGGAAGGCGAGTGCGCCGAGCGTGGCGACCAGCGCCGCGATGATCAGGGCGGTTCCGTTGACGCGTCGCAGCAAGATGTCTCCCGGGCAGGTGCGTGACAGCCTCGAATCAACCGCCAACCGCGTTGTCGTGCAACCTACTTGGCGGTAATGCCGATGTGGCGGTACGGGGAGATACGTAGTCCGGCGCAGGAATGTTCAGCCGGCCCTGGAAACGGTGGCCGCCGGGAACCCGCCCGTCGGTCAGCGGCGCAGGGCGGGGTGGTCGGCGACGACCGTGCAGGAGCCCGGAGCGATCTCGGTGAACCCGGCGTCCCGCACCACCGGCAGCCCGCTCGCGGTCAGTTCACGCCAGCGGGCCGGGTCCGGGGTGCCGACGGAGAGCGGGAAGCCGGCCTCGCGCCACGCCTTGCGCTCGGTGTCCGAAAGCTCCCACCAGGCCAGCTGCGCGCCGTGCCCGGCCTGCGCCATCGCCTTGCCCGCCGACATGGTGACGTCCGGGTTCATCCACAGCACCGGGCCGGACAGGTCCGGCGCGGGCGGGGCCTGCGGGTCGTCGAGGTCCGTCCCCGACACCTGGAGCTTGGCCAGCTCCTTGGGCCAGCCGTCCAGCGGCACCGGCGGGAAGACCCGCACCTCCGCGTGCTCACCCGTGACCGTGATCCCGGGGAGCGTGGACGCCTTGCGCCACTCGGCGCCGCGCGCCCGCCGCACCACCTTGCGGATCCGGGCGTCCTGCCAGTCGCGCATGACCTGGGCCCACTCGCCCTCGGCGCCGCCCTCCTCCTCGCCGAGGGAGCGGGGGTCGGCAAGGATCGTGAGCACCGCGCGGGCGGCGGTCACCAGCGCGTCGTTACGCGCCGGAGGGTCGGTCTTCTCGAGGTGCACCACCAGGGGCAGGACGAACTGCGGGGCCTCGTCGCGGGCCGTCGGCTCCGTACGGAAAGGGCTGTCGGCGGGGGCCTCGGACGCTGCGGGAAGGGCCTCGGGAATGCTGTCGCTGCTCACACCTCCAGTCTGCCAGGCTCCCGCGACAACCCGTTCTTGGTGGAACCGAGGGCTCCGGGTGAGGATGCACGGCATGAAGAGCGACCTCTTTTCCAGTGAGCACATGGCCCAGCCGGCCACCGCCCCCGGCATGACCCTGCAGAACGCCAAGTCCATCAAGTACGCCGTCAACGGTGAGATGCACGCGCGTCAGGGATCGATGATCGCCTTCCGCGGCAATCTCCAGTTCGAACGCAAGGGCCAGGGCATAGGCGGCATGCTCAAGCGGGCGGTGACGGGCGAGGGCCTGCCCCTCATGGCGGTCACCGGCCAGGGCGAGGCGTGGTTCGCCCACGAGGCGGCCAACTGCTTCATCGTGGACATGGAGCAGGGCGACGTCCTGACGGTCAATGGCCGCAACGTCCTCTGCTTCGACGCCGGCCTGTCCTACGAGATCAAGACGGTGAAGGGCGCCGGGATGACCGGCGGCGGTCTCTTCAACAGCGTCTTCAGCGGATACGGAAAACTCGGCCTGATCTGCGACGGCACCCCCATCGTGATCCCCGTCACCGCCCAGCAGCCGGTGTACGTCGACACGGACGCGGTCGTCGGCTGGAGCGCCCAGCTCTCGACCTCGCTGCACCGCTCCCAGAGCTTCGGCTCGATGGTGCGCGGCGGGTCCGGCGAGGCGGTCCAGCTGATGCTCCAGGGCGAGGGATTCGTGATCGTACGGCCCAGCGAGCTCAAGCAGGAGAAGGCGTCGGCCAATTGATCCTGCGAGGAGTGGGCCGCCGGTACGGCCTGCGCGGCCCCTGGGTGCTGCGCGGGCTCGACCTCGACCTGCCCGCGCACACCCTGGTCCGGATCGAGGGTGCAAACGGAGCCGGCAAGTCGACGCTCCTGCGGTTGCTGGCCGGCATCGACGCGCCGACCGAGGGGCGCGTGACGGGCCGGCCGCGCACGGCGTACGTCCCCGAACGCTTCCCGGCGGCCCTGCCGTTCACCGCCGCCGGCTACCTCACCCACGTGGGGCGCGTCCACGGGCTCCCCGCGGCCGAGGCCGCCGCACGGGGCCAGGAGTGGCTGGCATGCTTCGGGGCGGCCGGGTACGCCCGTACACCCCTGGCGGAGCTCTCCAAGGGCACCAGCCAGAAGGTCGCCGTCGCCCAGGCGCTCCTCGCCGAGCCCGAGCTCCTCGTCCTGGACGAGGCCTGGACCGGGCTGGACACCGCGGCCCGCGGTGAACTGGACCGGGCCGTCGCCGAGCGGGCCGCCGACGGCGCCACGGTGGTGTTCGTCGACCACGACCCTCGGCGGCTCGCCGGGGCGGCCGGCCTCGCGTACCGGCTGGAGGGCCACACCCTCACCCCGGTGCCCGCCTCGCCCGGTGACGACGGGCCGTACGTGCGGATCGAGGCGGCGGGCAGCCCGCCCGCCGCCCTCCCACCGGAACTGCCGGGGGCCCCGGCGGTGGAACGGGACGCCCGGCACCCGGCCACGGTCCGGCTCACGACCACCGCGGCGCACTCGGACCCCCTGCTCCACGCGCTGCTCACGGCCCGCCCGCCATGGCACATCACGGGGCTCTCGCAGCTTCCCGCCCCCGTCCCGGGCGGGGCGGCCGTGGACGCGACGCCCGCGAGCCCGGCGGCCTCCGCACCGGAGGCGGGCCCGTACCCGGAGGCGGCCTCCCGGCCGGCCGGCGCGGGTCGGCGCACGGCCGCCGCGACGCGCTATCAGGCGGCGCTGCTGGCACGCTCCCAGCGCTGGCTCGCGCCCCTCCTCCTGTACGCCGCGGTCCTCGGCATCGGCGTACGGGCGGGGCAGCCCCTGCTGGACTCGCTCGGCTACGCCGCCGCAGCGCTCCTCCCCGTGACCGCCTGGCTCGTACGGCTCTGCGTCACCCAGGAGCCACCCGCCGCCCGGACCGTCACCGCCGCCGCCGTCGGACCGTCGCGCGCCCACTGCGCCTCGCTGATCGCCGGCCTGGGGTGCGCGCTCGCCCTGGGCGGCGCGGGGACGGGGATCGTGCTGCTGGTGGGCGAACCGGTCAGCACCGACCACACCGTCGCCGTGCCGCTCCTGTCCGCCGCACTCGCCGGACTCCTCGCGGCGGGGTGCTCCACCCTCGTGGGAGCGGCGGTCGGCGCGCTCTGCGCCCGGCCCGTCCTGCACCGCCACGGCTGGTCGCTCGCCGCGACCGTGCTGGGCTCGCTGCTCGCCCTCGTGACCGGCGGCTCGCCCGCGAGGGCCGCGGTGACAGACCTGGTCACCGGTTCGCTGACGGGCACCGTGCGGATGCCGTTGCTGCCGGCGGCGGGGGCCGTCGTCGTCGCAGCCGGGGCGGCCGCCCTCACGGCCCGCCTCGCGGCGCTGCGCGAGTGAGTACGCTCATACGATGGACGACGCCTACTGCGAGACGCCCGCGCCGGCCCCCGTCCCCGTGGACGCGGGGCCGCCGTACGCGGAGTGCGTGCTGTGCCGGAAGCCGACCGAGTACCCGGAGTCGACGAAGGGCAGCACCCTCTGCCCGGTGTGCGCCTGGCAGGAGGCCGGACGCACCGCCTGCTCCGGCTGACACGCGGACACGGGCGCTCCGCTCAGCCGCGCATCAGCTCGGAGACCTTGACGAAGCGGTAGCCGCGCTCACGCAGTCCGGGGACGATCCGGCGCAGGGCGTCGTCGGTGACGGGCGCCGCGCTGCGGGTGCAGTGCATGACGACCAGCGACCCCGGCCTCACCCCCTCCAGCACCTGCTCGGCCACCGCGTCCGCGTCGGTCGCGAAGGCGTCACCGCTGACCACGTCCCACTGGACCGCGGTCACCCCCGTCGGGGCCAGGGCCTTCAGCGACGCGTCGTCGTAGCAGCCGCCGGGGAAGCGGAAGTAGGGCACGACATGGCGCGCACCCGTCCTCCGGATCGCCGTGAACGCCCGCTCCACGTCCGCCCGCATGTCCTTCGCCGCGACCGCCGGCAGCCCGTAGCAGGGGGAGGAGAAGGCGTGGTGGCTGAACGAGTGGTTGGCGATCTCGAACAGGGGGTCGGTGCCGATCGAGCGGGCCTGGTCCGGATATTCCTGCGCCCACCTGCCCGTCATGAAGACCGTCGACGGGACCTTCAGCCTGCGCAGCGACGCGATCAGTCCGGGGTTGTCGAAGTGCTCGCCCCCGGCGGCACGCCGGCCCTGGTCCGCCGTCATGTCGGCGTCGAACGTGAGCGCCACCACCTTGTCCGACGCGGCCGCGCCGTCGCGCCCGGCGGCCCGTCGCTCGAAGACCGGCGTGAGACCGCCCGGCCCCGGGGCCAGCACGGGCGGACCGCTCTCCGGGGGCCGCGACGGCGAGGGGGACGCCGCCGCGGACTTCTCCGGGGCCGTCGGAAGGACGGCCGTCCCGGCGCGGGTGGCCTCGGGGCTCGCGCAGCCGGCCAGCGCCCCGCCCATGACGGTAAGGAGGATCATCGTACGAACAGATGTGATCACCGGGGGACGCTAGCTGATGATTGATCAGACAAGCCTCACGGCGCTCCGGCCGTCCGGGACGCGGACGGCCGGCTCACCCGTCTGCTCGCTCCGGTGTCAGCGCCAGGGGCCCGTCACCGCGAACGTCGTCCCCGGGGTGTAGCAGTTCACGAACATCGTCGCGCCGTCCGGTGAGAACGTGACGCCCGCGAACTCGCCCCACTCCGGCTCTTCGTCCGTCCCGATGTTCTGCGCTCCCCGCGCCATCGCGTAGACCTCGCCGCGCCTGGTCACCCCGAGCACGTGCTGTGCGCCGCCGCCGTCCTCGCAGACCATCAGCCCGCCTCCGGCCGCCAGACAGATGTTGTCGGGGGACTCGCCCGGCAGCTGTACGTCGGTGTCGGGGCCGAAGACGATCACCAGCGTGAGGCGGCGCCGCTTCGGCTCGTACCGCCACACCTGGCCGAAGTGGTCGGCGGCCGACCCCTCCGCGCTGTGCGCGAAGCTGGAGACGAAGTACACCGAGGAACCGCCCCAGTAGCAGCCCTCCAGCTTCTGGGCGTGCGTGATGCCCTTCGGGCCGAAGTCCTGGTGCCTGATCGGTGTCTGCGCGGCCTGCGGGTCCGGTACGGGGACCCACTCGATCCGGTCGAACGTCGCACCGGTCTCCTGGATCACGGAGAGGTCGGGCACCCCGGGCACCCGCATCGCCTCCAGCGCGCCGCCGGCCCGCAGCGACCCCCTTCCGCCGAGCGGCCTCTCGGGAAGGAAGCGGTAGAAGAGCCCGAACGGCTTCTCGAACGCGTCCTCGGTCTCGTAGACGATGCCGTTGCGCGGGTCGATCGCGACGGCCTCGTGCTGGAAACGGCCCATCGCGGTCAGGGGGACGGCCCCGGTGCGGCGCGGATCGGCGCCGTCCACCTCGAAGACGAAGCCGTGGTCCTTCGTGTAGCCGTTGGTGCCGGCCTTGTCCTCGGTCTCCTCGCAGGTCAGCCAGGTGTTCCAGGGCGTGGGGCCACCCGCGCAGTTGACGGCCGTACCCGCGATGGCGACGCGCTCGCCGCGTACGTGACCGCGGCCGTCGAGTTCGAGGGCCGTGCAGCCGCCCTTGCCCATGGGGTCGTAGGTCAGGCCCTCGACCGTGGGGACGGCGATCCTCCCCGTGACGCGGTTCTCGTGGTTGCGCACGAGGTGGACCCGGCCGTGGGAACCGGCGAAGGCGGCCATGCCGTCGTGGTTGCTGGGGACCAGGCCCTCGCCCGAGCGGAGCGGATCGCCCTCGCGGGAGAGCACCCGGTAGCGGAATCCTTTCGGCAGATCGAGCAGGCCGTCGGGATCCGGCACGAGAGGGCCGTAGCCGCTGTGACCGCGGGCGTCGGCGGTGCCGGAGAAGAGTTCGGTGAAGGCCCCGGTGAAGGCGACCGAGGCGGCGGTCGCGGCGCTTCCGGCCAGGACCTGTCGTCGTGTTGCGAGTCGTCGAGGTGCGGATGACATGAGGCAACTCCCTGTTGGCGGACAGGTGAAGTGACCCGCATGTGTGTACCACGCATGGTGGCGCGCGGGAACCATGCGGGCCACGATGCCCCCTGTGTCCCCGGGGCGAGTGGTGCCCCAGGGACGGGTGGGATCAGGCCAGCGACGCGGTGAGCGTGATGGTGGTGCCGGTGAGCGCCTGGCTGACCGGGCAGTTCGCCTTGGCGTCCTCGGCGGCCTTCACGAAGCCCGCCTCGTCCAGACCCGGGACCTCGCCCTCCACCGTGAGGTGGATGCCGGTGATGCCGGTACCGGGCTGGAACGTGACCTCGGCCTGGGTGTTCAGCCGGGTCGGCGGGGTGCCCGCCGTGGCCAGGCCGTTGGACAGCGCCATCGAGAAGCAGCTGGAGTGCGCGGCGGCGATGAGCTCCTCCGGGCTGGTCTTCCCGTTCGCCTTCTCCGCGCGCGACGGCCAGGAGACGGGGTACTCCCCGATCCCGGAGGAGTCGAGGGTGACGACGCCCTTGCCCTCGAGCAGGTTGCCTTCCCAGACCGTGTGCGCCTGACGCGTGGTAGCCATGCTGGATCCCTTCGAACGGTGTGCGTGGTCATCCGGACGTACGCGGCACCCTCGGGAACCCGTACGCCCTTCGCCCCCGAACCTACTGCGCCACCAGTCCCTTTGCGTCACGTGCCAGTGCCGTCAGCCGGGAGATGGCCCGGAAGTACTTCTTGCGGTACCCGCCGTTCAGCATCTCGTCACTGAACAGCCGGTCGAAGGGGACACCGGAGGCGAGCACCGGGACCTCGCGGTCGTACAGCCGGTCCGCCAGCACCACGAGGCGCAGGGCCGTCGACTGGTCGGGCACCGGCTGCACCTCGGTGAGGCAGACAGCCGTGATCCCGTCCGTCAGCGCGCCGTACCGGCTCGGGTGCACCTTGGCCAGGTGGCCGAGCAGGCCCGGGAAGTCGTCGAGCGAGGACCCGGCCGTCGCGTACGCGGCCCTGGTGACCTGGTCGTCGGAGTACGGCGGCGGCGCCTCGGGCAGTCCGCGGTGACGGTAGTCCTCGCCGTCGATCCGCAACGGCCGGAAGTGCGAGGACAGTCCCTGGATCTCGCGGAGGAAGTCGGCGGCCGCGAAACGGCCTTCGCCGAGCTTGCCGGGCAGGGTGTTCGAGGTGGCGGCCAGTGCGACGCCCGCTTCGACCAGCCTGCTGAGCAGGGACGACACCAGGACGGTGTCACCCGGGTCGTCCAGCTCGAATTCGTCGATGCAGAGCAGCCGGTGCCCGCTCAGGGTCTGCACGGTCTGCTGGAAGCCCAGCGCGCCGACCAGGTTGGTCAGCTCGACGAAGGTGCCGAAGGCCTTGAGCGACGGCGCGGCCGGGGTGGCGTGCCAGAGGGAGGCCAGCAGGTGCGTCTTGCCGACGCCGTACCCGCCGTCGAGATAGACACCGCGGGGCCCGGTGGGCGCGGCGGGCTTCCTGCCGAACCACCTGCGCCTGGCCGACCCCGTGGCGTGCGCCCCGCCCAGCCCGGCCGCGAAGGAGCCGAGCACCTCGACCGCCTCGGTCTGGCTCGGCTGGTTCGGGTCGGGCACGTACGTATCGAAGCGCACCGAGTCGAAGCGCGGCGGCGGCACCATCTCCGCGACCAGACGGTCGGCGGGGACACGCGGCTCGAGGGCGCACAGGGACTGCGGGGCCGTTTCGGCTATGGGGCTCTGCCCCGGCACGGCTGTGGAGGACGACACAACTCTCCACCTTAAGGCCTCTCCCGGAAGGCCTCCCGCGCCGTGCCAGACTGCGGATCATGCGACGCCTGATCCCCGTGCCGGACCCGCCCACCCCAGCCGCTCCCGCCACCGACCGCGAGTGGACCCTCGACGAGCTGGCCGACGCCTACGCCTACCCCGGCGGGCGGCGTCCCTGGCTGCGGGCGAACATGGTCTCCACCCTCGACGGCGCCGCCCAGCACGACGGCCGCTCCCAGGGCATCTCCTGCGCCGCGGACATGCGCGTCTTCGGGACCCTGCGCGGACTGGCCGACGCGGTCGTCGTCGGCGCCGAGACGGTCCGCCTGGAGGGCTACCGGCCCGCGAGGGCCCGCGAGGCCTTCGCCGCCCGGCGCGAGGCGGCGGGACAGGGGCCCGCCCCGGCCGTCGCGGTCGTCAGCGCGAGCCTGGACCTGGACTTCTCGCTCCCGCTCTTCGTCTCGCCGCTGGTGCCCACGCTCGTGATCACCGGATCGGCGGCGCCGTCGGACCGGGTCCGGGCGGCCCGGGAGTCGGGGGCCGAGGTGGTGTTCGCCGGTGACGGATCCGCCGTCGACCCGGCCCGCGCGGTCGCGGAACTCGCCGCCCGCGGTCTCGGCCGGCTCCTCACCGAGGGCGGGCCGCGGCTGCTCGGCCAGTTCGTGGCCGCGGGGGTGCTGGACGAGCTCTGCCTGACCCTCTCACCGCTGCTCACCGCGGGCGACGCGCAGCGCATCGCGGGCGGGCCCGCCGTCCCCGTGCCGGAACGTTTCGCCCTCGTCTCCCTCCTGGAGGAGGCGGGATTCCTCTTCACCCGGTACGGGAAGATCTGACATTTAGCGGAATTGCCCGTTCCGGTTAGCTCCGGATGGGCACACTTAGTCCTGCCGACCCCGTGCAATTGCGGGGAAGGATGGTTTCGGCAACAGCGGCCGGCCGCCAGGCCGACGAGATGAAGCGGAAGGGCGCCTGTCGTGTTCACTAGCGTTTTGATGATCGAGAAGCCGCTCACCCCCGAGGACGTGGAATTCGTCACCACCCTCCACGGCGAGGAGCGGATCTCGTTCGTCGTACTGATGCAGCCCCGCAGCGACCAGGCCGACGTCCTCCTGCGGGCGATCGACGACGTGGCGATCGGCGAGCTCCGGGAGGCGGTCCGTGAAGGGGACCGGCCGGAGGGCGACGAGGCCAGGGAGCCGGCCGAGATGGCGCTGGAGTACTCCCTCCGGGAGCTGCGCGAGGCGGGCGCGGAGGCCGTCGGGCAGGTCGTCGAGGACCATCCCCTGGACAAACTGAAGACGGTGGTCGACGACTCGGGTGCCGACGAGGTCATCGTGCTGACGGCGCCCCACTACGTCGAGGAGTTCTTCCACCGTGACTGGGCGTCCCGGGCCCGTCACAAGGTCGGCGTACCGGTGCTCAAGCTCTTCGCGCACAGCGAATAGGCTGGGGCGGACCGACCCACGTCACACCTCGGGAGAGACACGTATGGCACCCGGTATTCCTGCCGCTCTGGAACGGCCGCACTTCATCGGCATCGGCGGCGCCGGAATGTCGGGCATCGCGAAGATCCTGGCCCAGCGCGGCGCGAAGGTGGCGGGCAGCGACGCCAGGGAGTCCGCCACCGCGGACGCCCTGCGGGCCCTGGGCGCGACCGTCCACATCGGGCACGCCGCCGGGCACCTGGCCGACGACGCGACCTCGGTGGTCGTCTCCAGCGCCATCCGCGCCGACAACCCCGAGCTGGTCCGCGCCGCCGAGCTGGACATCCCCGTCGTGCACCGCTCCGACGCGCTGGCCTCCCTGATGGACGGCCTGCGCTCCATCGCGGTCGCCGGGACGCACGGCAAGACCACCACCACGTCGATGCTGGCCGTGGCCCTGTCGGAGCTCGCGCTCGACCCCTCGTACGCCATCGGCGGCGACCTGGAGGGTCCGGGAACGAACGCCACGCACGGCGACGGTGACATCTTCGTCGCCGAGGCCGACGAGAGCGACCGCAGCTTCCAGAAGTACGCCCCCGAGGTCGCGATCGTCCTCAACGTCGAGCTGGACCACCACGCGAACTACGCGTCGATGGACGAGATCTACGAGTCGTTCGAGACGTTCGTCGGCAAGGTCGTCCCGGGCGGCACCCTGGTCGTCGCCGCCGACCAGCCCGGTGCCGTCGAGCTGACCCGGCGCGTCCGCGAGCGTTCCTCCGTCAGGGTCGTCACCTACGGCGAGTCCGAGGGCGCGGACGTCCGCGTGCACAAGGTCACCCCGCGCGGACTGACCAGCGAGGTCACGGTCGTCCTCAACGGCAAGTTCCTCACCTTCACGGTCTCCGTGCCCGGCCGCCACTACGCGCACAACGCGGTCGCCGCGCTCGCCGCCGGTGTCGCGCTCGGTGTCCCCGCCCACAATCTGGCCTCCGCCATCGGCACGTACACCGGGGTCAAGCGCCGCCTCCAGCTCAAGGGCGAGGCGGCCGGCGTCCAGGTGATCGACTCGTACGCGCACCACCCCACGGAGATGGCCGCCGACCTGGAGGCCATGCGCGGCGCGGCGAGCGAGTCCCGCCTGCTGGTGGTCTTCCAGCCCCACCTCTTCTCCCGCACCCAGGAGCTCGGCACGGAGATGGGCCAGGCCCTCGCCCTCGCCGACGCGTCGCTGGTCCTGGACATCTACCCGGCCAGGGAGGACCCGCTCCCGGGCGTCACGAGCGCCCTGATCATCGACGCCGCGAAGGCCGCGGGAGCCGACGTCACGGCCGTCCACGACAAGGCCGCCGTCCCCGCGGCCGTCGCGGGAATGGCGAAGCCCGGTGATCTGGTTCTCACCATGGGAGCGGGCGATGTCACCGACCTCGGCCCGCAGATCCTGGACCACCTGTCGAGCTGAGGGAGCCACCGTGTCGTACGACGTCGAGAAGCCGGACGAGCAATGGCGGGCCGAGCTGACGCCCGCCGAGTACGCGGTGCTGCGCAAGGCCGGCACCGAGCCCGCTTTCGTGGGTGAGTACACGGATACGAAGACGGCGGGCGTCTACTCCTGCCGGGCCTGCGGTGCGGAGCTGTTCCGCTCCGACACCAAGTTCGAGTCGCACTGCGGCTGGCCGTCCTTCTACGACCCGAAGGACACCGACGCGGTCGAACTGCTCCGGGACGACAGCCTCGGCATGTCGCGCACCGAGGTGCGCTGCGCCCGCTGCGGCTCGCACCTGGGTCACGTCTTCGAGGGCGAGGGCTACCCCACGCCCACGGACCAGCGGTACTGCATCAACTCCATCTCGCTGACCCTGGCGCCGGACGAGAGCTGACGCGGCCGGACGCGCTCTCCGCCAGGAGCGGGCGTCCCACCACGGCGAAGCCCCCGGGCCTCGTGCGAAGGCACGTGGACCGGGGGCTTCGCCGTGCCGGCGACCGGAGTGATCAGGTCTTGACGAGTTCCGCCGGCTCACGCTGCACCGGGATCTCGCGCTGCAGCCGCTCGCCCTCGATGTCGAGGTCGGGCAGGATCCGGTCGACCGGGCGCGGGAGCCACCAGGCGGCGCGTCCCAGGAGGTGCATGACCGCCGGAACGATCGCCATGCGGACGACGAAGGCGTCGATGAGGACGCCGATCGCCAGGGCGAACCCGATGGACTTGATGATCGGGTCGGGCATGAACACGAAGCCGCCGAAGACGGCGGTCATGATCACCGCGGCGGCGGTCACCACACGGGCGTTGTGGCCCACACCGCTGACGACGGACTCCCGGGCGTCGGCGCCGTGCACGAAGTCCTCCCGCATGCGGGAGACGAGGAAGACCTCGTAGTCCATGGCCAGCCCGAAGAGGATGCCGATCAGGAGGATGGGCAGGAAGCTGACCAGCGGTCCCGACGTGTCGAGGCCGACCCATGAGGCGAGATGGCCCTCCTGGAAGATGGCGACGGTGATCCCGAACGTCGCGCCGATGGTCAGCAGGAAGCCCAGCGCCGCCTTGAGGGGGACCAGGACCGACCGGAAGACCAGCATCAGCAGCAGGACCGACAGTCCGACCACCAGCAGCAGGTAGACCGGCAGGGCGCCGGCGAGCTTCTCGGAGACGTCGATGCCGACCGCGGTGGCGCCGGTCAGCGAGATCGCCACACCCTCGACGCCCTTCACCCGGTCACGGATCTCGTTGACGGTGTCCTCGGTCGTGGCGTCGGTGGGCCCGGTCTCGGGGATGACGGCGAGGAGGGCGGTCGTGCCCGCCTCGTTCATCTGCGGGGCGGCCACGGCCAGCACCCCGTCGGTCCCGCCGATGATCGTCGCGGTCTCCTCGGCCGCCGAGGCCGTCGCCTTCGCGCTGTCGCCGGCCACGACGGCGACCAGCCTGCCGTTGAAGCCCTCGCCGAAGCCCTCGGTGGTCAGGTCGTAGGCCTCGCGGTTGGGGGAACCGACCGCCTCGGTGCTCGCGTCGGGCAGCGCGAGACGCATGTCCTGCACCGGCAGTGCGAGGGCGCCCAGGCCGGCCACCCCGAGGACGAGGACGGGGACGCGCAGCCGCGCCACGATCCGGCCCCAGCGGAAGCCGAAGCCCGCCTCGGCGGGGGCGGGAGCCTGGGTCCGTGCCCGGTCCTTCGCACGGAGCTTGCGGGGCAGGACGCGTTCGCCCGCGAAGCCGAGCACCGCCGGCAGCAGGGTGAGCGACACCAGCACGGCGAGCGCGACCGTCGCCGCGGCGGCCAGGCCCATCACCGTCAGGAAGGGGACACCGGCGACCGTGAGCCCGGCCAGCGCGATGACGACGGTGGCACCCGCGAAGACGACGGCCGAACCCGCGGTGCCGGCCGCCCGGCCCGCCGCCTCCTCGCCGTCCATGCCCTCGGCGAGGTAGTGGCGATAGCGGGACATGATGAACAGCGCGTAGTCGATGCCGACGGCCAGGCCCAGCATGAGCGCCAGGATGGGCGCCGTGCTGGTCAGTTCCACCGTGCTGCTCAGGGCGAACAGGCCGGCCATGCCGGCCGCCACGCCGACCAGGGCGTTCAGCAGGGTCATGCCGGCGGCCACGAGGGAGCCGAAGGTCAGGACCAGGACGAGGGCCGCGACGGCGACCCCGATGATCTCGGTCGAGCCGACCTCGGGGACGCCCCGCATGATCTCGCCGCCGTGTTCGACGCGCAGATCCGGGACGGACTCGCCGGCCTTCGAGAACGCCTCCCGCTGGCTGTCGGTGATGCCGTCGACACCCGACTCGAACTGCACCTGGACGAGGGCGTAACGGCCGTCCCGCGAGACGGCCTTGGACGCGAAGGGGTCGACGGCCGCGAGGACACCCGGGACCTTCGAGGCCTCCTCGGTCACGGGAGCCACGGCCTGGGGCGTGAGCTTCGCGCCCTCGGGCGCCGCGACGACGATGCTCCCCGTCGCGCCGCTCGCCTGCGGGAACTCGCGGGCGAGCGAGTCCAGGGCCTTCTGCGACTCGGTGCCGGGTATGGAGAACTTGCTGGTGGTGGGCCCGATGAAGGCGGCTGCGCCCCCTCCGAGCAGTGCGAGCAGCAGAAGCCAGAGGGCGAGGACACGCCCTCGGCGCCGGAAGGACAGCCGGCCGAGCCGGTACAGCAGGATTGCCATGCGAAAGAGGCGTCTTTCTCTTCGGTCTGGACGACTTCTGTCAGCTGGTCGGACGCCCGAGGGTTCTCAGCGCTCCCTGGACCAATTCGGTACGCATCGTGTCGGGTTCGACCTCCACGTCGGAGGCGACCGTGACCGCCACGCCGCCGATCACCATCTGCGCCCGCACACGGGCCCGCGGCTCCTGGGAACGGCCCGCCAGCGCGTCCGCGAGCTGGTCGACGGCCTGGGGGATGACGGCCAGCACGGGGTGGTTGAGCATGTCGGGCAGCTCGGCAAAGATGATCTTGACTTCCAGGTGGAAGCGCAGCGCGAGACCGATGAAGCCCGTGACGGCCGGCTCGACGGCCCGGTCGCCGTCCAGAACCGCCAGTTCCCCGCTCAGGGCTGTCAGGCTCTCGGCCGGCGGTGTCAGCAACTCGGCGAGGATCGCGTCCTTGCCGGCGAAGTGGTAGAGCAGGGACGCCTTGGAGCAGCGGGCCTCGACTGCGATGTCGTGCAGTGAGGTCCCCTTGAACCCGTGCTCGGCGAACAGGCGCAGTGCGCGGTCCAGGATCTGACGACGCATCGCGGAGGGCGGACGTGGCATGGGTCAACCGTAGCTGACCGATCGGTCAGCCCTGACCGATCGGTCAGGCGTTCTCTGTGACCCGGACCACTCCGGCGTCGCGGCCCCGCGTGTCCGGGGCGGCTCGTGACACGGCGACGGCCCTCCGCACGGGGCGGAGGGCCGTCGGCCGACTCGGGACCGGACGCGCCCGGTCGACCGTGCGCCGCGCGCGGCTACCTGCCGGGGCGGCCGTCCCCGGCGGTGAACTCCCCGTCCCGCGCGACGACGATTCCGCCGTGCACGACCAGGTCACGGCCCGGCATGTCGACGACGACCTGGGGCAGGCATTCGCCCCGTACGAGGACGAAGTCCGCCGGGGCGCCGGGCCGGAGGTCCGCGTGCGGGAGCCCCATGACGTCCGCGCCCCCGTGGGCCGCGACCCGGTAGCAGTCCGTCAGCTCCTCGTCGAGGCGGACGTCCGTGACCCATCCGAGCAGATGCGCGCGGTGCAGCATGTCGGCGTTCCCGAACGGGCTCCAGGAGTCGCGTACCCCGTCGGAGCCGAGCCCGACCCGTACGCCGTGCTCGCGCAGCCGCGCGATCGGCAGCACCAGCGAGTCGGACGGCGCCACCGTGGTGAGCGCGATGTCCAGTTCGCCCAGTTCGGCGGCCAAGGAGCCGAGTTCACCGTCCTCCAGGCCGGGCAGGCAGAAGACGTGGCTGACCGTGACCTTGCCGTGCAGCGAGAGGGCGCGGGTGCGGTCGATGATGCCGCGCATCGCGTCGATTCCCTTCGCTCCCCGGTCGTGC
>Ga0164308_10000251_pt1 | contig 28848 bp, 21 predicted proteins | sample Whisoiple_246_MG_FD_109983 | JGI IMG/M metagenome (GOLD analysis project Ga0164308, IMG submission 109983) | Soil microbial communities amended with fresh organic matter from upstate New York, USA - Whitman soil sample_246_MG | ecosystem: Environmental > Terrestrial > Soil > Unclassified >... | reverse complement strand
GATGGCGGAGGTCGAAGGGCTGAGCTGCGAGGAAATCGCGCAAGCGCTCGAGGTGCCGATCGGCACGGTGTGGACGCGCCTGCACGCTGCGCGCCGCGAGCTTCGCCAGGCCATCGGCGGCGAACGCGAAGGAGCGAGCAAACGATGAAACCCGCGTGTCCTCGCTTGTTCGAGGTCGAAGCGCTGCGCGACGGTCGACTCGCGGGCGCGGAGCTCGGGCGGTTCCAGAGCCACCTCGGTGTGTGCGCGGTGTGTGCCGCCGAAGCCCAAGGCCTGCAAGCGTTGGCCGAAGAGCTGCGAGCGCCAACCCATATGGGCCAGGCCGACGAGCTGCAGGTGCGCCGCGAACGCACGCGTCTGTTGGCCGCCTTCGATGCCCAGCTCATGCCTGCTACGCGTGCACACGCCGGCAAGCCGTGGCTCGGCGCGGCGCTCGCGCTGGGGGGCCTGTCGTTGCTGGGCGCACTCGCGTTCGCGTTCCGGCCGGGACCCACCGTCCCGGCTGCGCACGCTCCCGCGAAGCAGCCCGAGGCAGTGGTCGTTCGCGCCGACAGCAGGGCCCAGTGGTCCAGGCGACTGGAAGAGCAGGTCGAAACAGTGGTGCTCGCTAGCGGCGCGCTATCGATTCGTGTCGACCACGCGCTGTCGCAGCGCCGCTTGCGGGTCATCCTCCCAGACGGAGAGCTCGAAGACATTGGCACCACCTTCTCGGTAAGCGCCGACGCGGGGCACACCACGCGAGTCACGGTAGAGGAGGGCAGTGTCGTACTGCGATTGCGCGGAAAGCCGCCGCTCGCGCTCGGCGCCGGGGAGGCCTGGACGCCATCGCCATCGCCATCACCATCGCCCCTGGCGTCCGGAGCACTGCCCACGGTCGTGCGGCGCACGAAGGCCATCTCGGCCGTCACACCCGCAGCCAGCATCGACGCGCCCAAGCCCGATCTTGCAGCCGATTTTCGGTCTGCAATGGCGGCTTTCAATGGCGGCGAGAACGCGCGCGCGGCCGCGGGCTTCGCCGCTTTCGTCCAGCAGCATCCCGGCAGCCCTCTCGCCGAAGATGCCGCGTACCTGCGCATCCTCGCGCTGCAACGGAGTGGCGACTCGGCTGCGACACGACAAGCTGCTCGAGATTACCTCGCTCGCTACCCACACGGCTTCCGTCACGCCGAAGTGGAAGCCATCGGTCACGATTGAGTTCGTGCTGATGGCGCGCTGTGCATCATCGGACGAGACGCACGGTTAGTCGCGAACGAACCTTCTGCAACGAGCAAGCACCGCCAGGGCGAGCAACGCGCTGAGTGTCACGTTCGATGAGCCCTGGGGGCTCGCAGCCAGGTTGCAGCCCCCTTGGGCTTTCGGCGGCGCTCCTGAAGCGGACGTATCCGGAGTGGAGGTGTCTGGTGCGGCTCCGCCCGACTCTGACCCCGAGCTCCCGGAATCGCCTGCTGAAGCCGCGTCGTGCCCACCCCCTTGTTCAGCACAGCTGGAGGCAGCAGACGCACCACCTGAACCATCCCTGAGCGCGGGCAGAGGCGCCCCATCTTGGGTGATCCCCTGCGACGTGCAGGCAATGCGCTGACTGCCGCAGAGCGTGAAAAGTGGCGCATCAGCCCCGCAGTGCACGACGGTGGAACTGTACGTGGCGTTCGCCGCTCGTGTCCGCAACCGGACACACCGCGGTCCCCCTTCGGTGAACTGGGTAAACCAGGGCTCCCTGTGCAAGTACACATACTCCAAATCCCGGCCGGACTCGTCGACCCTGGTCTCCTCCACCGGGAGAGCAGAGCTCACTGCAACGCAAGTCCCCTCTGTCCACGGCTCGCAACTCGAGCTGAAGCGCGGGGCAAACCGATAGCTTTGAAGCGAAGCTTGGGGGGGAGCGGGAGGCGCGGACACCGGCCCTGCGCCCGTCGTGAAGCTGAGCTCGAGCGACTCGACGTAGTTCGGGCCCGCGGGTCTGGCCAGCTTGGCTAGGAGTGTGTAGGTCGTGCTGGGCTGCAACCCTTCCTCGAATCTCAGTTCGAGGATCCCCACTTGTGCGCTCGCCGGCTGGGCCGCGATCGATTCGCCGTCGGAGGAAGTGAGGGTGAACTCGGCGCCGCTCAGCGACAGCAAATAGTCAGAAGTGTAGAACGGGACGACATCGGTCGGCACGTCCGCCGCGCCGTCACTCGGGTAGCCTCGGAGGGCTGGCGGTGGCGCAAGAATTGAACAGGCGGCTGCGGGGCGCGTGTCAAAGACGCCATACGAAAGGCCCATGCAAACCAGCCCGGCGGCCCAGAGTTTTCGGATCATGGCACAGCGATTCAGTCGGTCTTGTCTGTGTGCATCGGCTCGATTCGATTACCAGCCGAGAGCGGTTTTGAGGGCGGCCGTCACGGTGGCTGCCACCTTCTTGTGCCGTTCGAGGCTAGGGTGTGAATCGCAGCCGAACCCATCCGAGCCATCCTGCGTAGGCACTTCGAAGGTCGAGATCTTCGGGTCCGCGAGCGCCGTCACTGCGTTCTGCAGGTACTTGCGGACGTTCACCAAATCCGTGCCGCTCAACATCGGGCCGTTCGTGCACAGGATGTGAGCGTTCGGGTAATTGTGGCGAACGCGCTCGAGCAACTTCTTGTACGCGGCTTCGAAGGTCGCTTGGTCGGGATCGCTGTTGGTGCTGAGGTCGTTGGTTCCCAGGTTGATGACCACTGCGTCAGCCTGAAAACGCGCATAATCCCAGGTGCTATCCGCGCGGTTCGGCAGGATGCGATCGTAGTAGGTGGGCAGCGGATCCATGCAACTCGTGGCGTCGTCGCCGTAGTTGCAGACGACGCCCTTGCCGGACCAGGCAATCGTGCTGAGCTCCGCCTTCAGCTCGCGCGCGGTGAGCGCGGCATAGCTGAGGTAGTGATTTTCGGTTTGTGGAGTGAAGCCGCAGCTCGCGCTGGCGCCCTCGTTGCCGTAGCCGCACGTGATGGAGTCACCGATGAACTCGAGGCGTCGTGTGACTGGCGGCGGGGCGAGCAGGGTGCCGCCCGCGAAATCGAAGCCACGGATCTCCGACTCGCCCTGGGACGCTTCGGTGCGGCGATAGAGTTCGACCGTGTGTTCACCCGCGGTCAGCCCTTTTGCAAGTGAGTTCACGCCGTCGGTCGCCGTGAGTTTGGGACCGACCGTGCCATCGACGACGACCGTGTACTCCTGTCCACCACCGAGATTCACCGAGGCGGAGGTGCCATTGAAACGCACGACCGCGCCCGTTCCCGACCAGGCGAATCGAGCGGTGCTGCCGCTCGTGTCGACTCGCCCGACGTAGTGAATCGCTGGAGTGGTCGAAGCGCCACCCGCGCCTGCGCTCGAACCCGCGCTTCCGCCCTGCCCGCCTTGAGGACTGGCCCCGCCTGTCGAGCCACCGGCCCCGGCGTCTTCCAGCCGGCCCGCTGAAGCGCCGGCCCCTGCGGCTCCGCCGCCCGAAACTCCGCCGAGCGAAGCGCCAGCACTCCCGCTGGCGCCGGGCATCGAAGCTCCTGCCTGCCCACCTGCGCTGGAGACCGCTCCTGCAGCTCCTGCAGCTCCGCTGATTTCTCCACCCCCGGAGGAACAGCCCAGTACGAGGGTCAACGTGAAGGCCAGGACTGCGGTAAGGCGAGCTTCTGGCGACCGCCAAAGCGACGCGCTCTGATGCGAGCTGCAATTCATCTCGAAATTCTAGCCCGTCGCGGCCGCGCCCGCCGTTCAATCGCCAGCGGATATTCGGGAAGACGCCGAATCGCTAGCGGCACTTTTGCCGCCGTTGAATTTTGCCACTCATTCTAGACCCTGCCCTTCAGCAGAGGGCCCATATCCTTCGACCGGCGATCTTGGTCCTCAGCATGACGACGAAGAATTCCTCGAGGCCTCGGCTCTCGGCCGGCAAAACAGGGATCATTTACGGTGGCGGGGAGCGCCATCGGCGAGGCGGTCGCGCCGACATTCGCTGGCGAGGCGGCGCGCGTTTTTTCTTGGCAGGTCGGACGATGGCCCGGTTGCAAGAGCGGGCGGAGCTCGTTCGAGCTGCGGCGGCGACGCGGAGCTCGCCGACGTCGATGTGTTGGGTGCAGGCGCGATCGACGCCCACGTCGAACGGATCGCGACGCGCGCGCATCGACGTGGTGCTGAACGGGTTGGCGGACGGCACGTGCAACGTAAATCGTTGTCTGAGCAGGCACCTTGACTGAGCCGTGCGCTTCGCTTGCGTCGCGACACTCCTCGTACCACCTCCTACGTTGCTCCCCGCCTGACGGATCTCGACGCTGAGATCAGCTGGTTGCGTGCGGCGTGCGAGGTGTGACGAGTCCTGACCAAAGGCTTGTTGCTGTTTGGTCGCGCACTTCTACCGACCCAGCCCGACTCAAATGCAGGCGTTGACGCGGAGCGGCACGGCCAAGCAATAATATCGTTCGGCGGGACCCACTCAGGACTAGGGCGCGGACATTCCGCGGCCAGGAAGGCCCAACTTTTTATGAATTTGCGTCGCTTTGCTTCTCGAGCGCTTCTGATCTCGTTCGGTGCCGCGCCCCTCGTGGGCTGCGGCAGTGATGAATCACCGCCGCCGTCCGGTGCGTCCGGTAGCACCTGCGATCCCGATCACTCGGTGTGCAACGAAGGCTTGGCCTGTGAGGAAGCCTCGGACGGGAATCACCGCTGCTACCAGGAACTGTTCTTGCGAGGTCAGGTCGAGGACGGAGGCGACGGCAAACCCATCAAGGGAGCGCGGGTGATGGCCGTCGACGAAGAGGGCTCGGCGATCACGGACGTGGCCGAGACCGACGCCGAAGGGCACTACGAGCTCGCCGTCCCCACGCCTCGTGACTCCAACGGCGCACCCGCCAACGCCAAGTTCACCCTGCGCGCTGCAGCCCAAAATTATCAGGCGTTTCCTTATGGGCCGCGCGTGGCGCTACCGATCGACGCGCGTGAGGCCATGGCCCAAGATGGAGACTTGGTCGTGGAGAACGCGCTTACGACCATCGATTTGATCCCGCTCGCGGATGGCGAGCGCTCGGCCATCAAGGGCACCGTCGTGGCCGCTGCAGCGCATACGAGTGCACCGATCGGCGGGCTGCTCGTGGTTGCGAGCGGAGCGGATGGTGCTGTCAGCGGACTGAGCGATAAATCGGGCGGATTCGAGATCTTCAACGTGCCTGCCGGTAGCCATGAACTCAAAGCGTATGGCGCTGGCATTCAGGTCGAGAGTAAATCGGTCACGGTCGGCGCGAGCCCGCTCGAAGGCGTCGAGTTGCACGAGGTAGAACAGGCCACGACGACCGTCTCCGGCAGCGTCCAGCTCGTGAACGCACCGGGCGGATCGCGGACCAGCGTGATCCTCGTCGTCGAAGACACTTTCGACCCGAACGTGGTCCGCGGTGAAGCACCGCGCGGTCTCCGTTCACCGAAGACGGGTGCGCCGGACGTGAATGGCGCATTCATGATCGCGGGCGTCCCCGCGGGCAAATACGTGGTGCTCGCCGCGTACGAGAACGACGATTTGGTGCGCGATCCCGACACGGCAATTTCCGGCACCGACATCGTCCACGTCGAGGTTACCGCCGGCCAAGCATCTCAAACGCTAGACGCTTCGTTCAAGGTGACGGGCGCGCTTGCCACCGTGAGCCCGGGCATCGATGCTCCCGAGGCGGTGACGGGTAAACCCGACCTCGTGTGGGAAGACGACTCGAGCGAGGACGGCTACGATCTGCGTGTGTTCGATGCCCTCGGGAACGAGGTCTGGAAGAGCTTGGGCTTGCCTGCGGTCAAAGGCAGCGCGCACGTGACCGTGCCCTACCAAGGGCCGCTCGAGCCCGGGATGTACTACCAGTTCCGGGTAACTTCCTGGCGCGACTCGAAGGGACTGCAAACGCCAATCTCGAGCACGGAGGATCTGCGCGGAGTGTTCTTCGTGCCTACCCCGTGACGCCGCACGTTCAGCGGAACGCCGCGCCTCGTGCCTGAACTCACTCCGATGCGGCGCCCACTTTTGCCAACGGCCGGCGTAAAAACCGGCGTTGGACGGCGTCGCGGGAGAGCAGCACCGGGAACAGCAACACGTACGGCAAAATCAACAGCCAGTCCTTGGTCGTGAGCGGCACCGGCAGGTCGTGCATCGAGCCGTAACGTAGACCGCTCCAAATCCATGCCAGGTAGCCGGTGAGGCCGAGGATGGGCGCGGCGAGTTGTATCCAGCGCGCGCGCCAGGACGCTTGTTCGAGCTCGGCGAGATTCGCCTGGCGCTGAGCTTCACGCGCTTGTCGTACACGGAGCTGCACCATGCGTTCGAGGGCAGGTTCTTGGGCCAGGTAGCGGCGAGTGCGGCGTCGCAGCAACCAATAGCCGATGAAGCCCAGCAGTGAGGGCCCGAGGATGTACAAGATGCGCACCAACAACGGGTGCTCGGTCGACTCGGAGAGCATGCGGATCGCGGTCAGGCTGCCAATCATGGCGCCGCCGTACAGCCAAATAGCGCGAGCTGCGCGGAACGTCGCGATCGAGCGCAGGAAGTACTGCCCACGGCTAGCGACCGACGCTTCGTCTGCGGGTTGGTTTGGCGCGCGCAGAGCCGCCAAGATCTCCGGAAATGAGAAGGCGGCCAGCATGGTCGCCACCGACAACGCCAGCAAGAAGGTCCCCTGAAAAACCAACGTCTTGGCAATCTCCACCAGATCGAGCGAGGGCGGCGCGAGCTCTTTTCGCAGCCAAGTCGTAAGATCGATGTTTGCCCTGCCCAAGGCCCAATCGAGCACCTCGGTCGTGATCACGGTGGAGAGCAAGACGATGACGAGAAAGACCGGCCACACCGACTCCCAGCGGGGCCGAGCGGCCAGCAGATCATAGCGATCGATGCGGCGCGCGAAGCGGACCTCGGTCGTCAACAGAAACAGGTACGCAAACTGAAAGACTAGAACCACGATCAGCGCTTCGGACCATTCAGCGCGCATCTGGCTCGATACGTGGCGCACGAGCTCGGCCGAGCCGAGCGCGCCGCGGCTGGCTTGCACGCTGGCGATTGCGATCAGCTCGACGATGAAAACGAGCTGAAAGAGCGGGGCCAGAGCGGCCGAGAACGTGCGATGCGCGAGGAAGCCGGAGACGAACTGCTCTTGCATCGAAGGCGGGCGAAAGGGATCGGAAGGCTGCCGACCCAGGCGGAACAGCGTCGACATGGCCCAAAGGGGATACCCCACCGCGAGCACGAGCAAGAACCAGCCGACGGCGTTCACCACGGCGGGCGGGCCCAGCGTGAGTACCTTCGCGATCGACTGGCCCGTGAGGTACCAGACCAGAAAAGCGAACAGCACGAGCGCGCCAGCGCTCGAAGCGATGCTCCCGAAGAGCGAGTCGCGTTCGTACTGACGCGCGATGCCCTCGATATAGTTCTGAACGTAAACCCGGATTTGCGGGATTGTCAGGGTTCGCTCGGCGGGATCTTTCACCAAAATGCGCAGTGTCAGCGCTTCGAGCGCAGGCGGGGTGGTGGGCTGGATTCTGCTCGGGGGCGTTGGCGGGTCCGCGATCACGCGCTTCACCGTCTCGTGCGGATCATCGTGCTCGAACGGAACCTGACCGCAGAGGATTTCGTATAGGATGACGCCGAGCGCATAAACGTCGGCGCGACCGTCAATCGGCTGACCTTGAGCCTGCTCGGGCGACATGTACTCGGGGGTGCCAATTACGGCGCCGTACTGCGTCTGCCAAGCTTTGGAGGCCGTGCGCACCGAAGTGACGCCAGGGCGGACGGAACCGCCAGCCACTTCGCCGGGCTCCACGTCGGGGATGCTGGCCTCTTCGCTGCTCGTGCTGACGGTCGCGGGTTGCGCGGCGTTCGGTCCGAGCAGCTTGGCGATGCCCCAGTCCATCACCTGCACCTCGCCGAAATCCCCGACCATGATGTTGGCGGGCTTGAGGTCGCGATGCACTACACCGCGCGCGTGGGCGTAATCGATGGCCTGGCAGACCTGCAGAAAAACATCGAGCAGTCGGCGCAGACCGAACTGAGCCAGCATCGATGGATCATTGTCGCGGCGTCGTTCGAGGATCGTCTCGAGCGAGCGCCCCGGGATGAGCTTCATGGAAAAATACGCGTGACCGTCGGGTGCGGTGCCGAGGTCGTGCACGGGAACCACGTTCGGGTGCTCGAGCTGAGCGGTGATCTGCGCTTCCTCCGCGAAGCGCGCGAGCTCATCGCGTGGCAACTCACTGCGCGGCAGCCGCGTGACCTTGAGCGCGACTTCGCGGCGCAGCTTGGTGTCGTAGCCGCGCAAGACCTTGGCCATTGCACCGCTGCCGAGCTCACCGAGCACTCGAATCTTTCCCGCCCACAGCTGCTCGCCTCCCGCGATAGCGGGGATCGACCTGCGCTCCCCCGAGTTCGGCACGGGCGGACTTTTGGGAGCCGACGACGCCGGGGCTTGCGAGGCGTCATCGGGATGTGACGAAAAACGGTCGCGTAAGTTCGTCATGTCGTCGGCACGTGCGCCCCCAATCTAGCAGTACTGTAGCGCTGCGAGGGCCCGAAGTGGCGACGGAACGACGCCCACATTGTCGTCCGCGAAACCACGTTCGGAGCCCAAGACCCATCAGTCCCGCGGTCGCGCCAGCGCGTGCAACCCGTAGATTTGCATCGGGAGGTCCTGGAGCCGAGCGCGCAGCCCAGCCCAGCTGCCTCCATAGTCATTGTTGCCCCAACAGCTGACATCGCCACTGACCAAAGCGGCGCACGTGAAATCGCCGCCCGCGGTTACTTAGCGTACCTGACGCTGACGCGCGCTGCCCAAATTAGGCAGGATGGACAGCCCCGCTATCAGGTCAGGGCAGAGGTTCGATAGAGGGCGGGGCAGTCGTGAAGGTGACCAATGCTCTGACGACTTCAACGGGGATGGCGTGTTGGCCGTCGAATTCGAGATACTGCACTGGTACGTGAGCTTCCTTCAGCACCGCAGCTAGCGAGCGCGATTCGTTGACCGGACACACGCCATCGCGGCTGCCGTGTGCGAGCAGCACGCGTAATCCCGTGCGCTTCGGCAGCTGGCTACGCAGCCAAAAGCCACATGGCGAGAGACTGGCCAGCGCGGTCACGCGCGGCTCCTCGGCCGCGATATCGCCTGCGATGCCGGCTCCTTGGGAGAAGCCGGCAAGCACTAGCCGGGTGGGGTTCGACCGCCGGACCCCCAAGAGCTGCGCGAGCCGTGCTCGCACGCGTGCACGACTCGTGGCTTGGTCGACCGCGTCACTGCCCCAAGCCTGACCGAAAAGAGTCGGGTAGGGGCCCTGCAGCAGCACGACCGAAACATCCGAAGGCAGTCCCGCGTCGCGCAGGCGCTTCACCAGCTTGGCAGTCTGCGCTGTGCTTCCTCCACGCCCGTGCAACAAGACTAGGACCACCTCGGCGACCCCTGGCAGCGGGCCATCGATGGCGGTTTCCAACGGCAAAGACGCAGGACGCGGGCACGAGCGCAGGTATGCCGTGAGCGCGATTGCTCCAACAGCGAGCACGCGCAGGTGACTTGCCGAGCGAGGCGGGTGAGGCCCCTTCACGTCAGGGAGTGAAGGGGAGCGGGAACCGGGAGTCAACCTCCTGAACGCGCGGCCACTCCCGAGCGTTCATTCGTGATCGGGTCGTCGACCCGCGGCGTCTACAATTCGCCACGCTGCACCTCGAGCGCGCTCGAGAGCGTGCAGCACCGGCCTTGCGGCGGCTCGACGTGCTGCGCCAGCAGAGCGCCGTCCTCACCACCCTCTACCCGCGTTTCGAGGCCCCGGAGCTGGCAGCGCGCCTTCGAGACTCGATCGTTTCGCTCTCGACGATGGAGCCGCTTCGATGATTGCGGAAGACGTGACTTCGACCGCGGTCGCTCGGCAGTTGATCGAGCTCGAAAAAGCGGCGCTGAGGCGCTGGCTTGCCGGGGATCCATCGGGATTTCTCGAGCTTTGCGATGATGAAGTCGTGTATTTCGACCCGTTCGTTGCGCGCCGGATCGATGGGCTCGCGGCGCTAACCGCATACTACGAACCACTGCGCGGAAAGATTCACGCGCAGCGCTTCGAAGTCATCGAGCCGTTGGTACAGCAAGTCGGACAGCTCGCGGTCTTGACCTTCAACTTCGCCTCGTACGGGGGTAACGAGCATGCGCTGCGTTGGAATTGCACCGAGGTGTACCGAGAGCGCGCGAGCGGATGGAAGATCATCCAGACGCATTGGTCCTTCACCCGGGCAACGAATCCCTGAGCGAGGGTGAGCGCTTCGTTCGACTGCTTCAAAACCTCTCGCTTCATCGTGCCCGGATCCGAGGATGCCCGCTGAGTGCTTGCGGGGAACAGGGGCGAGAGACCATCAAGGGCGGAAACATCGCGCCTCTCGGCATCGCGGTGGACGACGAGGCGTTCTTGCCTGACGGCAGGCATTGAGCAACCACCACCCCGCTGCCGCAGGCGCCGTTGAACGCGACGCCGGTGCCCGGTGCAAGCCTGAGGCGAAGTCACTTCTGCGCGTGGCACGCGGTTTGTAACGACCGAAGGTGGAGGTAGCGATGTACAGTAAAGCAAAGATCCTCGGTCACCCCATTCACCCGATGCTCGTCGGCTTTCCGGTGGCGTTCTATACGGGCACGCTGGTCGCTTTCGTCGTTTATGCCACCACGTTGAATCTCTTCTGGTTCCACCTCGCCGGCGTCGTGAACTGGGCGGGAGTGGTCACGGCGGCGCTCGCCGCGGTGCCCGGCCTGATCGACTGGGCCGCCGGCATTCCCCGGGCCAGCGCCGCCAAAAAGACAGGGCTCATCCACATGGCGCTGAACTTGGTGTCGCTGTCGCTATTTGCAATCAGCGCCGTGGCGACCATGAACCACTGGGACGAGGTGCAGCCATCGGTCGAAGGCCAAATAGCCCTCAGCGCCGTCGGGGTGCTTTTGACACTGGCGTCGGGTTTCCTCGGCTGGAGCCTGGTTCAGGACCACCACGTGGGCGTCCAGCTCTCGCGTGAACAGGAGCGGCTCGAGCCGGTCCTTCCGGCTTCGCAGCGCGCGGATCGTCCGGCGACCACGCACTAGCGCGTGTGAGTGCTCCTCGAACTCGGTTCCCTCGCCTGGCGTGACGGGTCGCCTGGCGTGACGGGTCGACGCGGTGCAGCGAGTGCCCACCACCATCGTTGCTGCACCGACCGTGGGCAGAGCCTCCAACTCACCGCCGACGACGCAGGCGCGGCCGGCGGTGCGGGATTTCTGCTGATCTCGCTTTTTGTCAAAGTATTTTCGATATCGCGCGATGGGGCCGCAGGGGCCGCCGTCAACCGATCGCCCGCGCTAAACAGCACCAATTTGAGCAAAGCTCGCTGCTTTGTCGACGGATCGGTCAGCCTCAAGCTATTGCTCGACGTGCCGCGCCTCGATTCTTTGATTGGCTGCTTTGCTTTTCAGCCAAAGGAGCGAGGGGCGTTCCCAGCAGGTAGAGGTTCCGCGGTGCCGGCGCTCGGTGCGAGGCCTCGGCGGGCCCATGCGGTGCTGTCCCGGGCCGGGCGGACCACACCCGCTTAGGACTCAGGCTTTTAGACTGAGGGAAGACTTCACGTGATTTTCGAAGCTATCGATATTTGCAAAACAGTGGCGGCAGGTCGCGCTGGACGCGGCAGGTCGTCGCTCAATTTTTCATACAATTCGTCGCGCTGTGCCGCAGCCACGACGCCCCGGGAGAATCGTTCATGACCCAGTCCCATTCACGGAGCGCCATGTGGCCTCGTTGTAGCCGCGGCGTCCTGGCCAGCGTCGTCGCGCTCGCCGGATTGGTTGTCACGGGAGCGGCGCATGCCCAGACTCTGACCGTTGACGCTGCCACTAGCCCGAGCGGCAACCCGCACTTTTGGTCGGCCTGTGTCGGGACGGGAACCGCCAGCCTCACGTTGCGCGCGGATCTTCAATCGCACTACAAGCTCGCGAACCGCGAGCTTGGCATGTTGCGCGTGCGCGGCCATGGCGTGTTCGACGATGACATGGGGGTCTTTCACGGAACCGGCGCCACGCCGACGTACGACTGGAGCAAATTCGACACCTATCTTGCCGCAATCGCCGCGGCGGGAATGCGGCCAATCATGGAGCTCAGCTTCATGCCCAAGGACTTGGCCAAGTCCGGCGATAGCCGCGATCCAGCCAGGGATCTCACCGTCTACAAGCAATTCATCCAAGCCGTGGTGCAGCACACGGTGGACAAGTTCGGCGCAGCGGACGTGGGCAAGTGGTACTGGGAGGTGTGGAACGAGCCGAACTATTCCGGTTTCTGGAACGGCACGATGAACGACTACTTTCTGATGTACGACGCCGCGGCAGCTGGCGCCGTAGCCGCTCTCCCGAACATCAAGATCGGCGGTCCCGCGACCACTCAGGGGTCGACCACCCAAATGGGCGATTTCTTGAAGCACGTAAAGACCTCCGGCGCACGCATGACGTTCGTCTCGTCTCACGCCTACGGGGGCGGCGCAGCGGCCACTGCTCCGGCGAACTTCGGCATCAACGACAATAACGGCCGAGTCGGTGTCATTACGGGCAACGGCTATTCGACGGACGAGATCGAGTCCCTCAACACCGAGTGGAACACGTCTTATGCCGGCCAAGGCGGGAACACAGCCGACAACTGCGTCAGCATGGACACCCACGCCAACGCGGCGTTCATCCTCAAGTCGGTCAAACTGCTCGCGGACCAGAACAAGGGCGACAAACCGCCGCTGTCCATCTTCTCGTACTGGGCCGTGTCCGATGTCTTCGGTGAATACAGCGGTGACGCCGGTTCTTACATCCAGGGGCAGGGCGGCAACCTACCGTTTGGTTCGGTGTTCGGTCTGCTGACCTATCAGGGCGTCCGCAAGGCGGCTTACAACGCGTTCAAGATGCTCAACTACACGGGTTCGAAGCTGCTGTCGGTGACGGGCGGCAAAGGAACCAGTGACGGCGTCGACGGCATGGCTTCCATCTCCGCTGACAACAGCGAAGTCGCCATCATCGTTTACAACTACTACTCGACCATCAACACCACGGGGATGGACAGCGTGACCCTGAACGTGAACGGTCTGCCGTTCGCGGGCAAAAACATCTTCGTCACTCAATTTGCGATCGATGCGGACCACAGCAACCCGTATGGCGTGTGGGCCTCGCAGGGTAAGCCGAAGAACCCAACCGAAGCACAGTGGCAAGCGATGCGGGCGGCGCAGCACCTCGCCTTGGCCAAGCCGGTCGCGACCGCTGCGGGCGCCGCGACCTACTCGACGACCTTGACCGTGCCGAAGCAGGGCGCAGCCATGATTCTGCTCAGCTTGAAGCGTCCCGTGACCGGGCGTGATGGCCTCGCCGACATCGAGGGCGAAGACTACGACGGTCAGTCGGGCGTGACCAAGGAGGAGAGCAAAGACACCTCCATGGGTCAGTCCATCGCCGCTACCGCCAGCAGCTACGCCTTCTACAACAACGTAGACTTCAGCGATGCGGGTGCGGACAAGGTCGAGTTGCGGGTCAACGCGCAAGCCGCGACGAGCGTCGAGTTCCACGCCGACACGCAAACCGGCACGCTCATCGGAAAGTGTGCCATTACAGCGACGACCGGTTGGGCCACGCAGTCGTGTGCGCTCACCAAGACCGCTGGTGTTCATACCGTGTATGCAGTCTTTGCCGGCCCGCTGCGTTTGAATTCGCTCAAGTTCGGCTCGGCCGGAGATCCGGGCACCGGGGGCACGGGCGGCGCTTCGGGCGTAGGCGGCGGCGGTGGCGGGATGACTTCAGCCGCTGGCAGCAGCGGAATGGCGAGCGGCGGAACATCCAGCGGCGGAACAGCCAACGGCGGCGCGGGCGGAGGCGTGGTCCCGGTCGGCGGCGCGCCCTCGACGGGCGGCAGTAGCGGTAGCGGGACCGGGACCGGGGTGGCGGGCAGCAACGCATCGAACGCTGGTGCCGGTCCTGTCGTGGCACCGCCTCCCGCAAAGAGCGATGAAGGTTGCGGCTGCCGTGTGGCGCCTCGGCGCGCATCTTGGCTCTACGGAGCCACGCTGCCCGGTCTAGTCGGCCTCGGCTTACTGATCCGACGTCGCCGCCGCGCCCGCGGCTGATCGCAACGTCTCAGCCGCCATTCAACGATAGTCCCTGGTTCGAGACGAACAGTCTCTGCTTTGAATCGAGAAGCTCATGCGGATCCATCCAATCACTTGCACGATTGCTGTGTTGCTCGTTGCGTGTTCGAGCAACACTCCCTCCGGCGGCAACGGCGGCCCGTCCGCCGGTACGGGCGGTGTCCCCGTCGGCAGCGCGGGCTCGCCTCCGACTACGAGTGGTAGCGCTGGGATGTCGGTGGCGGCCGGCAATGGTGGCCTGCAAAACAATGCTGGCGCCCCGTCTTCCGGAGGCGCTCCGAGCGCCGCCGGTGCTGGCCAAAGCGGTAGCTCCGCGAGCGCAGGCGCTCTCGGTGTGGGCGGCAGCGCTGGCAGTACCGGCTCGGCTGGCTCGGCTGGCTCCGCAGGGGCCAACAACTTCGTGCAGCCGCCGTTGGTCACGTCGACCGCTGGAGCGTATTGGACGACCAGTGGCGTGCTGACCGAGGCAACCAGCGGAACTGCCGACGTGACCGTCAACGATACGTCCATGGCTCAAACCTGGGAGGGGTTCGGCGGCTCCTTCAACGAGAAGGGCTGGGCTTTCCTTTCGCTGCTCAGCGAGGCCGATCGAAATACCGCTCTCAATCTTTTGTTCGGCAAAGATGGCTGCAACCTCACCTGGGGGCGTATCCCCATGGGAGCGAGCGACTACTCGATCGACCGCTACTCTCTCGATGAAGTGGCCGCGGGTCAGACCGACCCCACGATGGCAAGCTTCTCCACCACTCGCGATGAGCAGAAGCTGATTCCCTTCATCAAAGCCGCCCAAACGGTCAAAGGCGATCTGCGCTTTTGGGCGAGCCCCTGGTCGCCGCCGACCTGGATGAAAGACGGCCCCTTCAACGATGACTCACCGTTCGACGGCGGCTCGATGAAGAAGGACGACGCGACGCTCGCCGCGCATGCCCTTTATTTCGTCAAGTTCGTGCAGGCGTACAAGCAAAAGGGGATCACGATCGATGTCGTCTCTCCTCAAAACGAGCCCGGCTACAGCGGAACTTATCCGACCTGCGCCTGGGCGCCAGCCACCTACGCCACCTTCGTTGGCAAACACCTCGGTCCCGCTCTCAGCCAAGCAGGTCTGAGCACGAAAATCATGCTCGGCACCTTCAACGCCGGCACTGGCGACACTTCAATCGTCAGCACCGTCATGGGCGATGCGACCGCGAGCGCCAAGATCGGCGTGCTCGGATATCAGTGGGGCATGCTGGCCAGCGTCAAAGCCGATCAGAAGTACATGCGCCCCATCTGGGAGACCGAACACAAGTGCGGCAACTACCCGTGGGAGACTCCGTTCAACGACAAGATAGCGCCGAACGACGCTGCGTACGCGGTCGAGAGTTGGGGCCTTTTCCGAGACTGGATCAAGGCGGGCGTCACCGCCTACAGCGTCTGGAACCTCGTGCTCGACACGTTGGGCGTCGGTATCGACTCGAAGCGCGTCTGGCCGCAGAACGCCCTCTTGACGATCGACAGCGCGACGAAGAAGCTGAACACGACGCCGACCTACTACGTGTACCGGCATCTCTCGCAGTTCGTCGCACCGGGCGCCGTGGTGCTCGGGACCACGGGCGGCGATGCGCTCGCTTTCAAGAACCCCAACGGCACTATCGTTACCGTCTTGTACAATTCCGGAGCCGCGAAGTCCTACGTGGTCGCGATCGGCGGAAAGAAGTGGCAATTCCAGATGCCGAGCGCGGGCTGGGCCACGATCACGAAGTGACGCTTCGAGCGGATTTCTCCCTGGGCCGCACCGTGAGCGCTGCGTGCCCAGCAAAACATGCTCGTTTCCCCGATGGGCAGCGAGCATCGGGCGCAGGCTGAGCTCGCGGCGGTGAAGCGCGAGGTCGCGCAGGCACGCCGAGCGCCCAGCGTAACAGCTCGCCTGCGCTGTCATGGCGCGCACCCGTGGCGCAGCTCTTGGCCTCAGAGCGCGGTCGTCAACTCATAGCCGGTCGCGGTGACGATGACGGTGTGCTCCCACTGTGCAGAGAGCGTCCCATCGGCGGTGGTGACCGTCCAACCGTCGTCGAGGAATACAACCTCGGCGCGTCCCTGATTGACCATTGGTTCGATGGTGAGCGCCATGCCCGCCCTCAGCCGCAGCCCAGTGCCACGTTTGCCGGTATGAGGCACGTGCGGATCGAGGTGCATCTTGCGCCCGATGCCGTGGCCGCCGAGTTCGGTGACTACGCTCACGCCCTCCTTGCGCGCCTGTTCGGCGATCGCGGCGCCGATATCACCGAGCCGCGCTTGGTCGCGAACCACCGCGATGCCCGCGTCGCGGCAGCGACGCGCGGCTTCCACGAGCTGTACCGCGTCCGGCTTCACATTTCCCACCAAGAATGTCGCGGACGTATCACCGTGATAGCCATCCACTTCGGTGGTTACGTCCACGTTCACGATGTCGCCGTCGGCGAGCAGCTCGTCGTCCCTCGGGATCCCGTGACACACGACGCTGTTGCGGCTGGTGCACACCGCTGCCGGGAAGCCCTTGTAGCCCAACTGACTGGGCTTGCCCCCGCGACGCGCGGTGTCTTCCCGCACCCAGCGTTCGATGTCGCCGGTGCTGATGCCCGGGCGGATGCCGCTGGCCACAGAGGCCAGAGTCTCCGCCGCTGCGCGGCCAGCCCTGCGCATTTTCACGATCTCGGCGTCGGTCAGGATTTCGATACCCATGCCAGCACGATGCAAAGGCAGCCCTCGCCGATCCAATACCGTTTTGGTATGCTGCCCCGGTGAGCCTCGCGCAGATCCGCTACTTCGTTGCCGTCGCAGAAGAAGGAAACGTAGGTCGCGCCGCGGAAAGGCTGCACATCGCGCAGCCTCCGGTGAGCCGCCAAATCCAAGCGCTCGAAGCGGAGATCGGGACGCCCCTCTTTGCCCGCACGCCGCGAGGGATGCGCCTCTTGCCGTCTGGCGAAGAATTTTTGCACCGCGCGCGCCGAATTTTGAACGCGGTCGACGAGGCCACCGCAGCCGCCAGAGCAGCCGGGCCTCCCTGAGGCACCGCTGAGGTGCGGCTGCGCTTGCCCTCGAAGGGTCAGCGCAGCGCGTAATTTGGACTGGCTTTTCATTCAGAAGCCGGTCACGCCCGTTAGACTCATTCTGCCTTTGAGCTGTGGGCAGCTAGGATGTGTTCGCGCAGGGCCCCCGCTAACCCCCCCCACCAAAGTCCCATCTGGCGCATGAAGCTCGCCGCTTCTTTTCCATGGCGCACGGGGTGATCGTCCGGCAACCGAGACCAGCCGCGATGCGTGACCGTGACCAGCGTACCGCTCTTCGTCGGCTGAAAGACAACCTCGACTTCGGTCCGTTCGGACGGCGCAAAGTTGACCGCGCGCCATTCCAGCACGAGTCGCTCAGCGGGCTGCCAAAGTGTGACGCGTCCGGTTTCGACTATCCGGTTTCCGGTCTTCGACTCGAAGGACTCGAACAGACGACCGCCCAATTTGGGCTCTAGGTGCACGACACTGCGCTGTCGGCCCAGCCGATAGCGAAGCCCCCGCCGCCACCAAGCATCGATTTCTTCACTGAACACGCGGAATGCCTCGTCAGGCGGCACCTCGACCAGAACCGAAACGACGCACTGATCGTTCCGGGGCGGCTGCTTGGAGACTGGTGAGGTCATGGCTTGCGACCTTTGCGCCGCTCAGCATGCTGTTTGAAGGCCATGAGCTGCTCACCCCAAAACCCCTCGACGTCCTCTAGCCAGGTACGGAGCTCTGCGAACCGCTGCGGCTCGAGCCGATAGACGCGCACGCGAGCGTCGTGCTCGGGTTCACTTTCGCTCACTATTCCGGTCTTCCGTAGGACGCGCAAGTGGCGGCTCATTGCTGGCCGAGACATCGAAAGGGCGTCCGCGAGTTCGCTCGCCTGGTGTGGTTCTTGTCGGAGCAGCTCGACTACTCGGCGCCGTACGGGATCGGCCAATGCAACGAACGTTTCGTCCAGGCCGCTCGCCGCACTCATGCTTTGCCCCGGAGCCGCTGCATGAACCACCAAAGATGGCCTTCGGGGTCGAGAGCTCCGTAGGATCGGTCCGTCCAATAGTCATCGCCGTAGTCGCTGGTTTTCGGCTCGCGCACGATCCGTGCGCCGACCTGTACGGCTTGCGCGTGATGGGCGTCTACATCGTCGACGAAGAAGCACAACGCTTGTGTGACCGCACCGCCAATGCCGCGTGGGCTGCGATAGATACTCTGCCAAGGCTCACTACCGCCGGTGCCACTCACCATGACGAGCGAGTCGGCCAGGCACAATTCGGAGTGGTGAATCACGCCGTCGTCTCCCTCGACCTTCAGCCGCAATTCGAACCCGAAAGCACGGCACAGCCAATCAATGCCAGCGTGCGGATCGTCGTAGTAGACCGAGGCACTCATGCGTGGCCAACCGGCGGGTGTGGGTTTCATCGGGCTCTCCTCCAGGTTCGGTGCGAATGGTTGCGAATTTGATAATAGTTAACTCATTCGAGAACTATTGTCAAATTCAAAACCGCCGGTCGCGGGGAGCGCTAGCAGCCGTGAAATCCGAGCTTTCAGGGAGTTCGAATCAGCGAAGGCGCCCGGCTCGGCGCGAACTGAGCTCACTCGACGCGAAGCTCGTCGACCAAAAGCGCGCGGAGGGGCGGGCAGAACCCCTGACACGCTGGCGGTGCGAAGCGAATCACGACGTCGGTGCCGGCTTCGGTCAACGGCAAAGTGACCGCTTGGGTCGGACCGGCGTACATCCAGTTGCTGTCGTTGGTCGCAGTGGTGGGCGTCGACGGGGGTGCTTCGGTCAGTGCGACGCGCATACTACCGCCGATGACGCCTGCTACCACCCCGGAGTCGAGGCCTGGGCCCGACATGCTCGTCAAACTCAGGGCCGTGAAGCGGATGCTGTTTGCGCCCGAGGGTCTGGCAAGGTGCAGCGTGGCGGACGAACCGGGAGGGACGAACAGCGACTTGCTGCCTTCGATTGCTGGAAGCGTACCGATCGAGGTCACGATCTTGGCGCCTCCGCTGAGGTTCAGCGCAGGTGTGCTCTCGAAGCCGTCTTGAGCGAAAAGGCCCGGATCGGCCAGCACGGCGAGCGTCGGCAATGCCGCGACGTCGAAAGGAAGATTTGCGAGATCGCCACCCGTCGTGCTCAATTTCCAATTCGAGCCGAATGGTAAGATCAGCGCGGATGAGAACGAGCCAAATGCGCCGTTGCTCGCTGTGTAGCCGGTCAGTGTGTGGTTCGTGCTGCTCGCACTCACATCGGTCATGCTCACGCTGCTGGTGAGCGCCACCGGCTCGGTCGTACGCAGGAGAACGCCGTCGAGCGGGTGTAAGTTGCTCGGAACCAAGAGGGAAGGCTGGGTGGCGTCGGGCACGCCTTGCAGGGTGAAGCTGAACTCGATCGTCAGCCCCTGATCGCCGAGGATGAAAGTGCCGCGCGCTTTGCCGCTGCCTGCGATGGTATCGGCAACGCCATCGCCACTTTCGTCCCGCGCTTGCAGCGCCAGTTCGGTGAGTTCGATGCTCCTCAAATCGCACCCGGAGTTCGTGGGAACAGTCAGCGCCTGACCGACGGTATATAGCGGACTGCTCTGCGCGCTGCGAATGAGCTCCCCGGTGAGAACGCCGCCGTCGCGACCGCTGATGGTTTTCAGGCGGTTGCCCGAGGGCGAAAAATGCAAGCTGAAGTCAGCCGCGGTGCAGGTGACGTTCGCGTTCGGCACCGGTTTGGTGACCGTGAGCGAAAGGGTCGTGTCCCACGAGCTTTCGCCGAGCGGAACGGAGTCGCCTCCGGTGCCGCCTGCACCTGCGTCTGAAATGATACTTCCGCCGTTGTTCGCTGCGTTGCCTTCGCCGGAGGCGCCGCCAGCGTGGGGGCTTCCGCCGTGCCCCGATGCGCCGCCCAAGGAGCTTCCGGCAACGCCCTGCTTGCCTCCAGAGCCCGCAATGACCGAACCGGCACTTCCTGCCGCAGCAGCGCCCGCACCCCCTTGGCTATCATCCGCGGTGCGACCGCAAGCGACGGCGATTAGCAACGCGAGAAAGGGGAGCGCCGCCGTGGAACGCAATTTCATATCGCGCCCTATTGCAATGGTCATGCCGCGCTCGCGACCCCTTTTTCGACGGCAAATCTTGGGTGCTGAGCGATGAGGCTGGCACAGTGGCACACCCCCGCCTGGCTCGAACGCGGCTGCGCGTCGGGAGCGACCCGACGCGCGACCCTGCTAACTCGAGCGCGATAAGCGCTGGTCGATGAACTCGACGGTTCTCTGCCAGGCGCTAGCCGCCGCTGCGGCCGAAAAGCCGCTCCCCGTCGGGTTCATGAAGGCGTGATCGGCGTCATAGCGATGAAGCTCGAAGTCGACCCCACCTGCAGTCAGGCGCTGCTCGAGTGCAGCTACCTTTTCCGGCGTGCACCAGTTGTCGCGCTGAGCGAAGTGGCCCAGGAACGGCACACGAATTTGCGCAGCATCGAAGACGGTCAGGTCCGGTACCCCATAAAAGCAAACCGCGGCCCGCAAGTCGGCGATGCGGGTCGCGCCCGCGACAGCAAGTGCTCCGCCGAAGCACAGCCCGAGCAATCCGACGCGCAGGCCCTCGCTTGCGAGTAGCGTGGTCGCCCCGGTCAAATCCTGTCCGACGGTGTCGGCCATATCGAGCGAAGCCATCACTGCCAAACCCTCGGGGACGTCCTTGGGCAGCCGCTCCTGGAACAGATCGGGAACGAACGCTACGTGGCCGAGCGCCGCGCAGCGCTCGGCCAACTCACGCATTGCATCATCGACACCCCACAGCTCGTGCGCGACGACCAGTCCGACGCCGCTGGCTTTGCCACTCGGGCGCGCCAAATACCCGAAGCGTTCCGACCCATCTGGCCTTTTGAACGAGATCATTGCCATCGAATTTCTCCGCCGGTTCAGGGGAGGGGCAGCCCGGGAATACGCACGGAGAGGGACAGGATGCCCGGATTGGGGACACCTGGCTGTGTGCCGCTGGCACGACTGATCGCAAAATTCGTCAGGAATAGCGTGTGCCGGTCACAAGGGGTCACACCAAAGGCCAGGCTCGAGGGACCGTCGAGCAAGCCGCCGGAGGCCACGATGCTCACGCGCCCTCGTCGGTCTACCGTGGCGAGTTGATCTTGCGTGTTCACCGCGACGTAGAGCGTGCCAGCGCGATCCAGCGCGATGCCGTCCGCGCCAATCAGGCGCGCGTCCGCCGCGAAGACTGCGACACCAGCGGGGCTGCCGTTCGGCAACAGGCGCACCTCGAGGATGGCACCGAGGTCGGTGTTCGCGATGTACAGCTTGCGCTTCGTGTGGTCGAACGCGATGCCGTTGGCGCCGAAGGGCACGCCAAACGACCCTCCGCTGGCGTTGCCCTGCAGCAGCGGATCAGACAGCCAAATGAAGGGATCTCCAACACGGGGGATCTTCCAGACCACGCCGAGCGCGGAATCCGTAGCGAAGGTGGCGCCCGCGTCGTCGAACGCCAGGTCGTTGGGAAAACCATCCGGCTCGAACGCGGCGACCACCGCCACGCCGCCAGTTTGCCTATCAACCTTGAACACGTAGCTTGCGTCGAGAGCAGGGTCGAAGGCGCCGCTCGCGACGAACAAATCTCCGCGCGGGCCTATCTTGACGCCAGTGGCAAATCCGCCGGCGGGCAGCGGCAGGGTGGCGAGAGTCGTCACGGCCAGCGACGGCGTGACCTTGCCGACCTGGCTGCCCATCGAAAGATAGAAGTTGCCTCGGTCATCGATCGCGATCGATTCCGGCAATTGGCCGCTTGCTGGGTCCAGAGCCAAAATTTGCTCGGGCGTCGCCGCACGGGCGGGAGCTGGAAAGAGCGTCGAGCCTAAAGCCAGCATGCCCACCGCGAACGCTTCATGAATGCGCATCGAATTCCTCCACTTGTTGTAGCCGAGCTGAGTCAACGGACAGAGCTGACTGGACCCCGCAGACACGAAGGCCAGCCACCATTGAATCCCACGCGCTAATATGCAACGGAACCGCGTCGCCTCCAAACGAGATCGCGGCACGGGGACTCATCACGGTAGCATCGCGAATTGCAAGGGAAGCAAACGAATGACCAATTCGGTCCCCGACCTACGAGCTGAACTCGAGCAATTGAGAGCGGAGCGTGACGCGCTCAAGCGGGAGCTGAAAGAGGCTCACATCTACCGGCTGGCGGTACAGCACGCGCCGCTCGGCATGATGAGTGTGTCACTCACGACGGGTCGCTACGAGTTCTCGAATCCGGCCCACGCGGAATTGCTGGGATCGACGCCCGAAGAGATCGTCGCCTCCGACCCCCATCAACGCTGGATGGAAATCACGCACCCGGAGGATTTGAAACGAGAGCTCGCGGATCATGAGCGCCTCGCTCGCGGCGAAATCCGCCGGGTCAGGTCGGAGCGCCGGTGCATCCGTAAGGATGGCGAGGTGCGCTGGACACAGGTCGATGTCGAGAGTGTGCGCGACAAGGACGGCCGCCCGACGCATTTGCTGGTCTATATGGCCGACATTCACGACCAACACCGCGCGCGCGAAGCCAGGGACTCGCTCGAATCGCAATTGCGCCAAGCCCGCAAGCTCGAATCGCTCGGACGGCTGGCGGGGGGCGTTGCCCACGATTTCAACAACCGGCTTTTGATCATCATGTGCTACGCGGAGATATTGCGCGCGGGGCTGCCGAGAGAGAGCCCGTTCATTCACCATGCAAGCATGGTGCTGGAAAGCGCACAGCGCTCGGCCGAGCTGACCAAACAGCTGCTCGCATTCAGCCGCAAACAAGCATTGAAGCCGCAGTCGTTCGACTTGAACGTCACGGTGGACGGCATGCGGACGCTGCTCTCGCGCGTCATCGGTGAAGACATCGAGCTCGTGACTCTGCTCGGCGCGAAGCACCTCGCGTTTGCCGATGCCGGCCAGATCGAGCAAGTCATTTTGAACCTCGTGCTCAATGCGCGTGATGCAATGCCGCAGGGCGGCCGCCTGTTGGCGCAAACGGAGGACGTGCACCTCGCGTCGGGTTCGAACGAGCAAGTCGCCGCGGGTGACTACATCGCTCTCGTCGTGGAAGACACCGGAGCGGGGATCGCAGCTTCCGTACTGCCACACATCTTCGAACCCTTCTTCACGACCAAGGAGGTCGGTGCAGGCACGGGCCTCGGGCTCTCTACGGTCGAGGGGATTGTGCGGCAGAGCGACGGCAATATCCGAGTGGAGAGCGTGATTGGCAAGGGCACGCGTTTCACCGTGCTTCTGCCGCGAGCCGGCGCGGCGGCGAAACAAGCGTCGCAGCCGCGCTGCGAGCTGCTGGCGCAGCCGCTCCGATTCGAGACGGTGCTGGTGTGCGACGACGATGAGGACGTGCGTCAGTTGCTCGTCGACCTGCTGCGCATCCGCGCCTATCAAGTGCTCGAAGCGCGGGATGGCGCGCACGCGCTTGCGGTGGCGGCGGCACATGGTGGACACATCGACCTGCTGATCACCGACCTGGTCATGCCGGAGTTCGGCGGAGTGGAGCTTGCGCGAAGACTCCGCGCTGATCAGCCGGGCCTGCGCGTGCTCTACGTTTCTGGCTACACGGAAGACAGCGACGTGCTGTGTGGCGCCTTGGACGAGGGCACGCTGTTTCTGTCGAAGCCGTTCCTCCCTGGTGACCTCGTCGGCAAAGTGAACGCATTGTTGGCCGATAGCGGACGCGATGCAGCGCTCAGCCCGCAAACACTTCGTGACGCGCCTCCCTGCTGAAACGCTCAGTGGCGGCGGATTTCGTACCCTGCCGGCGAGCTCCAAAAAGCCGAGCCCTCGGCGCGTCCACTTCTCGTTGCCAGCCAGCCGGTGTTCCCTACACTATGCGGTGGAGGCGGTGACTGGCACATGAAAGGGCAGATTCGTTTTCAGTACAGCTGCGTGCACGACGTGGTGACGGCTTACGTCGACTGGTACCTGCAGACGCCGGAAGACTTGGAGGTCTGGGCGCTTCAGTACGATAGCTACTTCAAGGGCCGATTTCAGACGAAGGTCGATCTCATCCTCGAACTGTCCAGATTTCGACTCAGCCCGAAGCTTGCGCCACAGTTTCGTGAGATCAGAAACCGCATCCTGCGGGACTACACCAACCGAAGCTACCGAGTGAACGAAGCTGCGATGGAGCGCGCGATGATGTACGCGGGCGCCATTCTGAATGGCGGCCCCGCCAACCAGTTCGCGAGCATGGAGGAGGCGCTGGCTGCACTCGCGGCCGATCGTGAAGCCGAGGCGGAGGTCGAGCGAGGTTCGGTCACCCGGCTCACGACTGCCGACTCGGCCGCGTCCTCGGATCGCGCCCGCTTCCCTTCTTGGCGCCCCTCACAGGGCTGAGCGAGCTCGCGCGCGGGCACGGCCCGTTACGGGGAGGCCTGAATTGAGGGGCAGGCCCTACGCCTCGCCCGCGCCATCGAGCGCGGGTGACCGAGCGAGAGTTTCCTACTGGCAAACACTCTGCGTGTTGCACACCATCGACGCGCAGTCCGTCGTTCGGCTGCAGGGCAGCCCCGCTGCGCCGGTGGTGCAAGTGCCGGCGCTGTTGCCCCCCGTGTAGCAGTGGCTGCTGGCGCAGTGACTCGGCGTCACACAGAACGAGCCGATGGCGCCATCGGTGCACTCGCCGCGACCGAGCCCGTTCGAGTACGCACAAGTGCCCTCGATGCAGTCTTTGGAGTCGTAGCACGCGCTCTTCAGATGACCGTCGGTGCAGGCGCCGTAGCTATTCCCGGAGATGAAGGCGCACAGTGACGATACGCAGTCGGTGTCCTCGGTGCATAGTGACTTGACCGCCCCATCGGTGCATTGGCCGTAGCCATTGCCGGTGCTGAAGGCGCAACGCATCGAGATGCAATCGTCGTCTGCGGTGCAGCGCGCAGTCGGCTCTCCGCTCGTGCATTCGCCGTAGCCGCTGCCCGTGGTGAAGGCACAGCGAGTCGAAACGCAGTCCGCATCGACCGCGCACAAGGCGTGGTTCGCGCCGTCGGTACAGGTCCCGGCGCTGTAGCCGGCCTTGACCACGCATCGCTTTTCTAGACATTGCTCGTCGCTCACGCAGCTCGAGTCAATCGCGCCGTCGGTACACGTGCCGCCACCATTGGTGGTCAGGGCGCAAATGCTCGCGACGCAGTGCTCGGGCTTACTGCAACGATCTCCGACTTTTCCGGCGCTGCAGGTCCAGCCCGCTCCCGCGGAGTCCTGTGCGCAGCGTCCGCCAGCGCAGTCTTCGTCATCGCGGTTGTCACACGGCTTGCCCACTGCGCCGTTCGTGCAGATGCTGCGAAAATCGCCGCTGAAGGTCTCTACGCAGTGCCCATCGCTGCACTGGTCGTTTTCCGCGCAGGGCTGTCCGAGAGCGCCTTCGGTGCAGAAGCTCTCGAAGGTTCCCTTCGCGCACACGCCGATTTTGCAAGGCGTGTCGTCCACGCAAGGTTCGCCCACGGCTCCGGAGGTGCACCTGCCAGTGGACGATTCGATGGCGCAGCTCAGGCCAGTTTGGCATTGCTCGTCTGCCGAGCAGATGCGGCCACTGAGGCCGTCAGTGCAGCTCCCGGAGCTGGATCCGGCGTACGATGTGCCGCAAAATCCACTCTGACATTCGCTGCCAGTCGTGCACGTCGAGCCGAGCGAGCCGTCGCCGCACGTGCCGAGCTCGCTGCTGGTAGCTCCGACGCACACGTGGCTCTGGCAATCTTTGCCCTCCTTGCACGCTGCATCCTTGACCCCGTCGCTGCAGCGACCAACGAAGGAGGTGGCGGGCAACAGACACGGTAGTCCCGCCTTGCATTCGGAGCTCGAGTTGCACGTGGCGCCGGCGACGCCGCTGTGACATTGGCGCGTGCCATCCAGCGAGACAGCGACGCATTGATTGCCGTCCACGCAGTCTCCGTCGTCGAGGCAGCTCGAGCCGACGTTGCCGCTCACGCAGTCTCCGGGCCCGTCCGCTTGCTGCAGGCATGCTCCCCCCGCGCAGTCTGCGTCAGCGGTACACGGGTCGAACCCGCTGATGCACGGGACGATGTTTTTCAGCTCTCGCTCACACGCGACCGCGCAGTCCACGCCCGTTACACAGCCCAGCTCCGGATGGCAGCCGGCGAAGCTCTTCGAGAAAGGGTTACACTTACAGCTGATACTGGAGCAACCTTTGCTACAGCCTTCCCCCGCATAGGTGAAGGCGAGCGCGGAGCAGCTCTGCACGCTTGGCGGAGGTGGAATTGCGGGGCGCCCGCCGCTGGAAGCGCTGCCACTGCCTTTTCCGCCACTGCCTGTGGCAACGTCGCCTGCCTCGCCGCCTTCGCCTGCGTCAGCGTTGGTGTCGGACTTGCCCGAACTCGAACAGGCCGAAGCAACGAGCATTGCGGCTGCAAGGAGCCAGCGAAAGGTGGTCGACTCCGCAAAGACAACTCGACTGCGCGCCATCGTATCAGCCATCCCTTCTTGTTACGCCGCTCAGACCGCGAACACACCCGGTCGACACGCGAAACGGCGAAGCGCGATCGTTAGGTAAGGTGTCGGTGCATTGCGCACCTCGGCCTGCCTCGCTTCGGATAGAAAGCGGCCCCGAGCCGACGTTCTCGAGCAGCTCTGAGGCTTCAGGCTTGGGCGGGCCTCGCGCCCGTCGTCCGCCGCGCGGCGACTCTACTTCGCGCTCAAGTCTACGAGGTGCCCGCTCATCATCAGCAGCGACAACATCGACCAGGACTCGTTGTAGTAAAGGCTGCCCCCCAGCAAACTCTGCCAGGCGGCGATGCCCGCGTACGCTTCGTCACGCAGCTTCGCCTGATCTTTGCTAGCCATCGCGCCGACTCCGGCCCCGCCTACGAAAGCAGCGAGGTGCAGCGTTGCGCCTGCGTACGGAGTCCCGTCGAGGTTGTAGCCGTCAACCAAGTTGAGGGCGCCAATACTCGCATGAAAGGCATTGATCTTTTGCAGATAGGAAAGCGCCCGAGCTTCACCGAACCAACAATAGTCTTGCCCAACGCGGAACGGCGTGCGGCAAGAATCAAGCTGGTGATGGATCGGGTGCGAGGTGCCAGCCGGCACGGTCGGCACGCCCGCGGGCGTCGACCAAGCCGGAACCAAGCCGTTCGTGGTGTTCTTGTTGGTCGCGTTCAGGGCGGCTTCGATGGCATCGTAGCTGGCCTTGACCGTGCGGTTCCATTCGGCGGCCTTGCCCGTCACTTGGCCGAAGATCCGATAGTAGGCCGGAGCAAAGTAGGAAATATTGATGATTTCCCCATCCGCGAACTGATCGCCGGGCATCAGCACGTCGCCGCGAGTGTGATCGACCTCATGCTCCCAGATCAGGTCGATCAGTTTTTTGGCGTGGTTCAGGTAGGTGTCGGACAGCGAGCCCTGGCCACCCCATTGCTTGTCCGCCATCACCAGCGCGAACGCCATGTCCTCGTCGCCGTCCGACGCGGCACCCGAGCCGAGGACCTCTCCCGTGGGCGAGATTTCCCACTCCATCAAGCCATTCTGGCCGCGATGAAGCTGCTCGTATTGCCATATTTTGTCGAAGGTCGCCTGATCATCCATGTACACGGCGATCTCCATGCCGTAGGCGATCCCCTCCGAATTGGACGAGTTGATCTGCGTGCCGGAGTTCGGGCGTCGGACACGTAGAAAGCCGCCAGCGCCGTCGGCGGTGAGCAGATCCGTCTTCCACTTTTGGTAGTTGGCTTGGGCGTCCGCGAAGTTGGCACCCGCGGGCATGGTGCATGCGCCGAGGCCCTTCAGGGGCATGCCCCCGGACCCGCTGGCGCCAACATTTCCGGCCGAACCGGCGATGCCGTCGGCTCCGGAGGTCGCCCCGCTGCCCGCTGCGCCTGCGGAGCTCGCACCGCCCACGGCCGACCCGCCCGCGCTCGCCGTACCCGACCCGGCCCCGCTCGACCCGGCCCCGCTCGAACTACTCGAGCCCGCGTTACCCGCTGTTGCTGGATTGGTCGGCGCGGGCTCCGAGGAGCAGCCCGAGGTGAAGGGAAGGCAGAGCACGAGAAGCGCGGGAGCAAGCTTGAGCATGAGCGAGTGGAACATAGCTTCTCCCGGCGTTCGGTCCACGTCACTCTTGCCCTCGTGGCTCGGGAACTCTCGGTCGAGTCGCAGCCGGTACTGCAGCGTCGCTGTGATCTTCCCTCATGAATGAATTGAATCGACGTGCTTGGTCCGTCCTCTTCGCTGCAGGCGATCACCCCGGGCTCTGCTCATCTCCATTATCCTACTCATCGCCCGGCACCTGCCCGAACTCGTTCCGACCCCAAAGTTGCTCAGCGAAGCTCTCGAGCATCAGCGAGCCGTAAAGCCGGAAGCGAGCCGTAAAGCCGGCAGAAGCCAGAACAAATCGCGCGCCGTGAGTCGCCGTTGATGGCAACGCGGATTCGGACTAAATTTGGAGTTTGTCCATCAACTCCCGTTCTCGCGGCCCAATCACGCACTCCCCGGCATCGTTTGCTTCTCGCCGTCCTCATTGCCTGCGAAGCGTCGGCGTCGCCGCGCTACTCCTCGCGTCGGGCAGCGGCCTTGCTTGCAGCTCGACCTCCGCGGACTCCGCGACCAAGCCGAACACCGGCGGCGCGAGCGGTTCGGGTACGAGCGGTTCGGGTACGAGTGGTTCGGGCACGAGCGGTTCGGGCACGAGCGGTTCGGGCACGAGCGGTTCGGGCACGAGCGGTTCGGGCACGAGTGGTTC
>Ga0164308_10000250_pt1 | contig 28881 bp, 47 predicted proteins | sample Whisoiple_246_MG_FD_109983 | JGI IMG/M metagenome (GOLD analysis project Ga0164308, IMG submission 109983) | Soil microbial communities amended with fresh organic matter from upstate New York, USA - Whitman soil sample_246_MG | ecosystem: Environmental > Terrestrial > Soil > Unclassified >... | reverse complement strand
TGCTCGCTCCAGCTCGTACTGGAACGGCATAACGTGAATGAAGACCCACGCCCTCCTTACCAGCGTTCTTGCCAAACCCATCCAAAACCTCTCGGATCAGTTCGCGTAGCAGGATCTCTGCCTTCACAGGTCGATTTGACATGTTTCGTCGTCGCAGCTTCTCTTGCTTGCGCTGGCAGCCTTGGGCATCGACATGGGACAATCATCGATCTGGTCACAGGCTGTAATCGTCGCCACACAGCCTGGATCGAGCCACACGCCTTGCTCCTCAGTGTCCCTACAGAACGTGACGCACGGAGCGATGCACTGTCCCTTCGGAGAACACGTTTGGCCGACTCCACACTCAGCGTTGATCAAGCACCTGGTGTGTGTCTCGATGTCCTTGCCGTCCTCGCAATTCAACTTGTTTAGGTTGTCGCATGCGGCCTGACATTCGTCTTGGTCAACGACGACAGGAGGAACGGGGGTAACAGGTGGGGGTGGAGGCGTCGACACGCAGCTGCTACACATGGCAACGAAGCTGACAAACAGCGCAGCACACCAACTTCTACCGACGATCTTTCTTAGCTTCATTTTATGTCCCTTTTCAGGAGAGCAGAGAGCGTGATGAACAGTGACTTTTTTGCAGAGTTGACATCGCCTCGATACTTCTCGTACAGCTCTGGAAACTTTTCTTGGGCGACGCGGCGGGCGAGACGGATCTCGATGGGCTTGAGACGAAGGTTGCTATGCAAGCCCACCCACTCGTCAACGAGCCTTTCTACGCTCGTTGCTGAAAACTCTCGTCGAACTCGTACGGCTTTTAACGTCTTGATGAACCTGTGATCACGCTTAAGCTCCGTAACGACCTGTTCGATATACTCTAAAAGAACGTTCATGTTCACCCGTTGCTAGCGCTAGTGCCAGGCAGGTATGGGACCCACAGGTCATTAGCGTCTGACTCATCGAGGTACGCGTATGGCACGAAAGCGTAACCGCCGTCGCCCCAACTGGTTCCCCATGAGTTGCGAACGATCCAGCACTTCTTGTTGTCGTCAAACCCAACGATGACCTGACAGTGACCACCCGAGTTAAACCTGGCAGAGCGTGGCATGGCGACGATGCCACCCGTGTAGTTCATGTAGTCCTGATCGACCGTCATGCCAAAGACGACCACGTGTTGGGCACGTAAGGCTCGCTTGATGAAGTCGATCCGAGTCTGGCCCGTGCCGCTGATCGAGTAGTAGCTCTCGATCTTGTTCGGATACGCTTCACGATACGATCCCCATGACGGGCGGACAAATAGCTTCGTCAGGTCGTACGGCCACTTCGCTTCCGTGCAGGTTCCCAATGACGATAGCGTCCCAAACGCTAGCCTGATGTACGTTCCCTCGTCCTTGTCCTGGTCCTGCGTCATCAACCTAGCGTTGTAATAGACGAACAACCTCGACAGGTCGACAAGCGGTTGACCGTTCCTGATCTGCAGGAACTCCAACGCTCCTACCGTCCCATTGCCCACGCAGCTGCCTGCCGTGCTCTGGTCCTCGATCGGAGAACACCAAGGCCGGAGGTCGAGGACCCCGTTGCTCTCTTGGCCTTGGTTCGTTGCCGCAGCTCCTGCGGCAACGAACTTAGCGACGTTGTTCTCGAACTTCAGGTCAACGTGTGAGGTCGCACCGGGCATCGTGTGATCGGGTCTCCACCCGCCAAGCTTTGCGGTGAATGTCATTGTTTTCCTTTCGTAAAGATGGAAACGATCGCCTGGAATAACCAGGCGATGAAACCAAGGACGCCCGAAGGCATTGCTGGCACAGCGGGTGCCGGCACGATGGGCGCAGGGGCAGGTTGTTCCTTGACGACCACGACCGGTTCGGGCGGCGTCACAGGAGGGGTCACTTGGATCGGTTCTGGAGTGACCTTGGGTTGGGATGGAGGGGTAACCTTAGGTGTGGGCACGGGCGGCACCGTGGGCTGCGTGGGGGTCACGGTGGGTACCCCGGGTGCAATCCCTAGTTTGTCAGGGTCCCAAAACTCGACCAGCGGCCGCTTGTTGCTCGACAGCACGTTCCCATGCTCCAGGGTGATCGCGTTGTTCGGTCGGCCACCACCTGCGTGATCAGCAGTGCCGTCAGCGGCCATGGGCGATAGCATCCATTCGACGTGGTCGTTATTGGTCCCAGGGGTGTTGTAGCGCAGCAGCGAGCCCACTTTGGGTTGCGGACCGTTCGGACCCGTGTACTTAACAAGGGCACCGAGGTCAGTGCCTATCTGCCTGACCCAGATGATCGCTGAACCGCTGATGTACTTCTTCGACAGCAATGGGTGCTTGACGCCTGCCTCATGCATGACGCCCAGGGCCGTAGTAGCGCAGTTAGTCGAGATGCCGACGACAGCCTCAGGGTCGTCGACGCCGCGGGCGACAAGCTTGCCGAGCTCAGCTCGCCTGTTTGACAACGAGCAACCGACGTACTTTTTGATGACGCTAACCAAGACGTCGCCTGGTGGGATGACAGCAGCTGGGACGGGGGAAGGTGGTGTGACTGTCGTTGGGCCGACGTCCTTGAGAAAGAGGTCACGTTCACGGGTTCGTCGAGAGACAAGACCGGGCAGGACCTTGCCTCCTCCCTTCACCCACTTCAGGAACTCGTCAGCTGCGCCCTTGACGTCACCTGCGTTCAATAGCTTGAGCAGCGTCGAGCTTCGCAATGCACCCGTCCCAAGATTGAACGTAAAGCTGACGAGGCTGTCGAACTGATTTTGTGTCAGTGGAACCTTGACAGCATCGTTGATCGCTGCCTCAGCGAGGCTAACGTCGGCAGCGAGCAGCTGTATCGATTGCTCGTGCGTGATGCCACCTGGGAACGACTCACCCTTTTTCAGAGCGTGTCCCACCCCAATCGTCTGCACGCCGACCTGATCGACGTACACGTGAAGAATATTTCCTTCTTCACGCTCGATAAACGCAAGTCCGTTAGCTGACGTCTTCATACCTTACCTCTGAAGGTAAGTATACGTGAGACTGTCAGTGAGGGTCGTTACTGAGACCCTTGCGTAGTTGCTCTACGACGAGCCTGGCCTGCGAGGCGAGGTAACGAGCCAACCTTTGTTCGACTACTGACCAGTCGACGCTATCGGGTCGCCAACCGCGAGAGTGCATCTCCTCGTACATCTGCTCGGCGAGCTCACCCACGTTAGCGAGATCCTTCTCCTCAAAGAACCACTGCGTCTTGTTGGTAGCGTAACCCGTCTCGCCACCAGAGGGCTTCTTAACATCAGGCATGGAGTTATCTATCACGCTAACGGTCACTGAACTCTATGTGAGCTTTGATAGTTACGATCAACATGACAACGACTAGAAAAATTTCACGCTATGGCTGGCGTCCTGACGTGCCTGACGTTCGAGACCATTCGTTCAGCATCGCTGCGCCCACAAAATTACCTTCGCTCATTGACTTGCGCGACGCGTGTCCGATGGTATACGACCAAGGCAAGCTCGGTTCGTGCACGGCGAACGCCATCGGCGCAGCGTATGAGTTCGACGTAATGAAACAAAAGAAAGTCGATTTCACGCCTTCAAGGCTGTTCATCTATTACAACGAACGTGTCATCGAAGGAACGATCAAGCAAGACGCAGGCGCTGAGATTCGTGATGGCATCAAATCAATCGCACAAACCGGTGTTTGCACTGAAAAAACCTGGCCATACACGATCTCGAAATTTGCAAAGAAACCCACAAAGGCTTCGTTCAAAGAAGCAACAAAGCACAAGGCAGTCACATACCAGCGCGTGAACCAGAACGCCATCGATCTCAAGACGGCTCTTGCAGCGGGATTTCCTGTCATCTTTGGTTTTTCTGTGTACGAAAGTTTCGAAAGCGTCGAGGTCGCAAGGACTGGTGTCGCCAACCTTCCGTTAGCAGACGAACGAATGATAGGCGGTCATGCTGTGTTGCTTGTTGGTTACGATGATCACACGCAAAGGTGGCTTGTCAGAAACTCATGGGGAACCAACTGGGGACAGGCGGGGTATTTCACGATGCCGTACTCGTATCTCACGAACAGAAACCTCGCTTCCGATTTTTGGACTGTGACTTCCGTGACGCTCTGACAGCTCACCACAGCGTGTCGAACGTTGCTTTGTACTTGTCCCAGGTCCCTTCCTTCAGGAGGGACCTGAACAGCCACTCGCCAAACTTAGCAGCCACAGCGTCCCAGTCTTTGGCAGGACTTGAACTTGTCATCTGCATCGCCTCTTCGTCCGTCCAGTCGATGAACTTGATGAGCCTGTAGTTCAACGAAAATTGGTCAGCGAGCGCTTTGTCCTCGAAGAGCTTCTTCATTCCTATGTCATCATTGACGAGCTCTTCGGCTATCGCGTCACCGACGCCAGTCAAGCCTGGGATGTTGTCAGACCCGTCGCCTCGCAAGGCCTTCCACGTCACGTAATCGTAAGGCGGTGCCTCCACGTAGGCCTTGGTCATCGGGTTGTAGATCCTGACGTTGGAGAACTCGTTGAGCAATTGCGTGAAGTCGCTGTCGTTCGACGCGACGACCCAAGGTGTGGCTGACGAGCTGCGCTTGATCAGGTTGTAGATGACGTCATCGCACTCGTGGTCCGGGTGCCTGACGACGCTGACGGGAAAGTGCTTCGTCAGCAGGTCGACGATCAGGTTCGCCTGGCGCAGGAAGCTCTTGAGGTCAGCGACCTTCTTGGCGACCTCTGGCTCGACCGGTTCTCCTTCGACCACGTCGATCCGACGGTTCGCCTTGTAGCTGGGCATCAGCTCGTAACGTTGCTTCGGGTGACCCTCGAGGACGAAGATGACCCGTGTCGGCTTGTGAAGCTCGACCAACGCGCGAAAGTTGCGAAAGAAGTTGAAACAGATCGGGTGATCGCCCAGGGTGAACCCAGCTCGAGCACGGTGCAAAAAGTTGAACCCATCGATGCAGAGAATCGTCATCTCAAGCTCCTAACGTGGAATCCAGTGTTGTATCGGTCCTGCACACACGCCGTGTTCTCTGAAGCGACACCGTGGCCCAGGGCCTTGCATGTTGCTGTCGAACAGGACGAGAAGAAAGTAACGCCCGTCGGGCTGTTTCGTAGCCCACCAGTCGATCATGTTTCGTGGGTCGTTAGCGAGCGACGTCACGTCCACGACGACGCCTCGTTTCGTCACCTCGACGACGTGGTGGGCGACAGAAGCAGTCCCCCAGGTCACGAGATCGCCTGGTCTGAACTGCTTCATCGCCTTCTTGCGCTGGGCTCGCGTCAGGTTCTTCACAGCTTTTTCATCTCTGTGACGTACCAACCACGGGCCCGGTCGCTACACGCTCGAACCGCCGCCTTCTCTTCGAGACCCGCGGCGGCGAGCTCAGCTTGCGTTTCCTTGATGACGTCCTTGCTGATCCATGCAAGAAACGCACCGATCAGCTTTGGATCGAACCTCAACTCACCGTCAGCGACGGCTCTCACGCCTTGTTCAAGGCGAGCAGGAGTGATCACCATGCTAGCAAAGTCAGCAAGACCTGCAGCAACCGTCGGATCGGCTTGTGCTGGTTTGGTTCTCTCAACAACCTTGTGCTTCTCGCCTTTCGCTTTGAAGCAGAGATTCTTGAAGTTCTCGTACCCACGGTGTGGAGCATTGATCGGGTAGAAGACCAAACCTTCACCCGTGCCCTTCACGTTGAATTTCTCCGCGACCCAAGGATCGCACTCTTCGACAGATGCAACGCGTTGGTTGATGCGATTGAGCACTGGCTCGAGTTGTTCTGGGCTCGCGCTCCAGTCAACATCAAACTCTTCGCCTCCATTCAACCAAGGAATGACGTGACACCTTGGAAAGTGATTTGCAAAACCTTCCATCGCCCAGGGTTGGTCAATGAAATCGACTTCATCGTCACCAACGATGCGTGTGCCGAACAACGCAAAAACCTTCTCTGGGATCTGGTTGACTGCAACGCCTTTTTGGATGCTGGGACCACACCATTCCCCGAAGACGACAACAGTACCAGTAGACGCAGCAAACGTTGCCCACATCTCCTTGTGTTCGTCAACCCACTTTGCGAAACCCGCATTGTCAGATTGAGGCGTAATGATGCTGGTGCGTGAGATGGCAGTGACCGTCCTGTCAGGCTCGATCATGATCCCAGCATTCGTACCGTGTAGCTTCACCTTCGCACGGTATCGTACTACGCTCTCACCCTTCAAGAGGTGAGGGTAGTGTAGCAGCGTCTTACGAAGCGTGTGGAAATTTTCGATTTCCGCCCAAGAAATGTGCCTGACCATAATGGTCCTACACTACTACTTGGCTTGGTCCTTTTGCACTAGCTCACGCAAGAACTGAAGAGCCTCATCGATTGCTTGCTTGAACTCGCTAAATTGCTCGAGCGTCAGCATCGTCGCCCCAGCGCTGGCTATGTGGATCGTGGGCCACCGCGACACGTCGTCGTCTCGGTCCCACTTACGTGCCTGGTCAATGTTCTCTTGCGTCTGGCGGACGTTGTACTGCTTGTACTTGTACCCCTTCAACGAGACGATGATGACCGTTGAGTCACGTCGGATTTCGACCTGTGGGAATCCCGTCATCTGTCCGACGAGCTTAGCCTTCCATCTCGAGATGTCCTCAGAGGACATGTTCGGAGTGAACGTCCCAGGTGGGGCTCCGTCAGCAGAGAATTCCTCCCACCTGTCTTTCGACATGACCTTCTTGGGCTTTTCCCACGATAGGACGCTCATAGCCACACCAGGTCATTCTTGAATTGCTCTCGGGTTTCCATGTATGCCTTATTGATTGCTGACTGAGCCTTCTGATCTCTTTGACCGTAACGGTTGTACGCGTACCAGTCACGTTCGCGGCCGTTGTTGAACAGGTACCTCCAACGTGTCTCCGCCAGGTCTTCTCGGTTACCGTTGAAGTACTTGTGTACGAGGGCGTCGTTGGCACGCAGTTGGGCGGCGAACTCTTCTTCTACGTCAGAGAGCTCTTCCTCGAACTTAGGAGACGACATCAGGACGATGGGTTCCGGAGCGTAATAGTACCCAGGCTCAGCGTCCTTGTACATGCGTTGCATGTATTCCTTGCTATCGTACCAGTCCCACTGGCAACGCTCGACCCATGACATGTTGGACCAGTTCTCTACGATGGTATTTTCCTCGCGAGCGTGTTTGGCCCACTCGTCCTGACGATTTGCGATGTCATCGAGGTCGACCGCGTCGGGACACGTTGGCAACACAACAAAGGCGTACATCGCCTTGCCTTCCGTCGTCGTGAAGGTGTGAGTGTCCTTTTGCAGGGTCGTGGTGGGCGCCTTGACCCGACCCAGGAACAGGTGCAGCGACTTGTCGCGTTTCCGGTAGATGCGACCGACCTTCAGGGTCGATTCAGTGGGCGTGCGGCCCAAGGCCTGGTCACGCTTGGCGTTCTTGAGGTCCTCGGCTTGCTTGAGCATCTCTGCGTAGAGGTCACCTCCGACGAGGACCATTCGCATCTGGCTACCGAGGATCCCCCAGACGAACTGGCCTGGGACTTGGCCGCCTGCATGGACGCCCGAGTGCTTGAACACCTCGAGGACCTGGTCCTCGCGTAGGTCAAAGCAACGATCCTGGCTGTCGATGACCTTGTACGCTCGGCCACCTTCTGAACGAACGTCGAGGTCGATGATGGTGATGCTGAATGGATCGTTCGTTCGCTCCAGGAACTCTGGCTCACCGTTTTTGACGTACTGTCGGGTCGTGTGATCGTAGGTGCTGGTGTCTGCCCAGCGCCTGGCGGTCCCAGGCGCAGTCTTTGACTCCGGGTTGTAGACGATGGTGTTCTTCACCATGATCTTGTTGCCGTACAGGTCCGTGTCCTCAGACAGTGGTCGTGACAGGTAACACACTCGATCGAGCAAGCGCTGGTTACGAGCGTTGTGGTTTCGCATCAGACTGGGATCTCCTTGCTCAAGTAATCGACCACGATTGACTTGATGTTACACAGTGGCACGTAGTGCCCGTTGCCCAAGGCACACATCCCCGTTTCTCCTGAACGATCCTGCCAGGCCTTGAAGAAGAAGGCAGCATCGAAGATCCAATCGCTATTGCGATTGAACGGATGCTTTCCTTCGTACTTACCGCACATCTCGATCTCGTGTTCTGTTCCGTCGCTTTCAACGATGTGAACCACTGCGAGTCCGACGTCAACGTACCGAGTCTCTTTTACCGTCCTGAATCTCTTCGTCAACCACTCGAACATGGTTCAGTCTACCATGTCACGGCTCGAGGTTGCACTGTTCACAGCGACAGCATCGCGACTCCCAAGATCGTCACGATAATCCCAGCGAATTTCAAAAATGTCACGGGTTCACCCAGAAAAACCGCAGAAAGGGCCAAGGTTACCATTGGATAGACAGAGGTGAAACCCACCACGAGGTAGACGGGTGCCTGCTGGATGGCTGTCGTGAAGCTAAGATTCGCTGCTGTCACTAACGCGACCGCGACAGAGACCCACGCGATCCCCTTGACACTCCAGTTCGCTGTCTCTCCAGACGCCCTCATGTAAAGGAACGCGAGCGGTGCGATCGCAGAGTACACGTACGAGCCGATCACCTGCATCATCACCGGTGAAACGTGTCGTGAGCCTTGCTTCATGCACACGGCCCAGGTCCCCCAGCTGATGATGCAGACGGTGACGAGCGCCCAGGTCGGCATCACTCTTCTTCGACGGCCAACAGTCCGTTGATGTAGTCCCGATCGTTTCCGAACGTAGGAATGTCCAGATCGACGTGCCACGACGATCCCAGTGAGGCATCGTGTCTGCGCTTGACGCAGAGACCACGTTTCCACCGAGGTTGGACGTCGTTCCAATTCTGTCCCTTTTGGAAGCACATCTCCTGGAGCTCGTTAACGTTCTTGTGATCGCATTGCTTATGAGAGTACAGCGACCTCGCTAGCATCTGGATCGAGTTTCGAACTGCGTCTTGCTGGCGCCACAGGAAGTAATTGCAGACGTCCGCCTCGGGCAGCACGAAGGCCCGTGCGTCAAAGTACGCAAGCTTGTGAAAGCAACCCTTTGAATAAGCGTTGAACTCAGCAGCTGCGATCGAGGCGGCGACGGAGACCATCTTTTGGACCTGGTTGTCGAACCACGTCTCAGAGGCGAACCGCTTGTAGCCGTGAACTAGGATCGAGATCTCGTCTGACTGGGTGTATGCTAACTGGGCGCCTTGGATCTGTTCGCACAAGCGAATTGAGGCGTGAGTCATGCAATCCGTCAGGCGACTGTCGAACGGCTTCACGCAGTCGTGAGTGAGGGTGTGAAACGCTTTTCCATCACAACGGATGATGACGGGCATGCGTCGCGGCAACACCGTGCGAGCAGACTGCTCGTATCCCTTCATGCGATCGCCCAGTGAATCAGATGACATCAGTTCAAACCTTTCTTCGTTGTCAATTCGAGTTTTTCTAGCTCGGTCTTGTTCATGTTTCCGAGCGTCCAGGTCGCGCCTATGACCTGGGTGAGGACCATTGAGTGGTACCTGACGCCCAATCGCTTCAGAACGTCCTTGACGTCATCGATGGCCTTCGCCATGGTGAGCTCGTCTTCCGCCTTGTCGCTCTTGGGAACCTTTGACATCGAAAACGACAGCAACGTCGTTAGGTTCTCATCGTTTCTCAACGAAAGCGTGTTTCCCAGTGATGAAACCATCCAATTCCGGCGGACGAGCCGTCCGACGATGCTCTCAGCGTAGCTGTCACTGATTGTCGTGATCCACACGTAATATGACACGCGATCGGTCATGGCTCACTTTTTGTCGTTCAGGTGTCGGGTCGATGGCATCTCGTAGTTTCCGCACTGGATGTCACCCGTTTCTTGAATCTTATCGAGGTCGATCAGAGGCTCCACCTTGTTCAAGAAGTTCTCTCGGTAGAACCTAGCATGAAAGATAGGAACCTCGCCCTCGTCACGAGCGACCTTCAGGCCCATCAGTTCCTTGCCGTAGCCGCCATAATCGACGAAATCATCGAGGGACAGCGTTCGGAACCCGAGGGCAGCATACGCCTCTTCTGCCTCTTCCCATGCCTGGAGACGGGCCTCGAATCCCACGCACTGGCCCATGTAGATGTAACTGACAGCGTCGCCAAAGATGGCTCCCGTGTCAACGTAGCGTTGGATCTTCTCATCGTCGAAGCTCGTCGCGATTTTCGTGATCGGTTTGTAACCGATACCCAAGAAGTCCTTGATGAAGCTCAATACTGACATGAAAGACTCCTCACTTGAGTAAGCACCCGTACTGTTTCGCAGCGGCCTGTGCAGAATCGAGTGACGTTAGGTTTCGAGCAAAGAGCATGTCACTCCTCCATTCACGGTTACCCCAAACGTTGTACACGACCACCATGGGTTGCGATGGGACCTGGTACGAATCCGTGGTCACGTAACAGAAATTGACCTTTCCGTCGGACCTCGCCATCATGAAGATGGGCCCTAAGATGCAAGTCACCAGTCCCAACGCAAGACTTACCGCAAAAACGATTGAGAATGTGTCACCAAAGGAGAGCTTGTTGCCCATGAGCCATAAGCTACTCTGCGATGCATGAAATGTGCACTCTCTTAACGGTGGTTAGACTTTCCAGCGATCTTGGCGTACGTCTCAAACCTGACGCCCTTCAGGGCACGCAGCGCCATGTCGACGGTCGAAAAGAATTCATCAAGGCTGAGCTGGTCGCCTATCTCTCCTGAGACGACCCGAGCGATGACATCATCCTGCAATCGTTGTCGAATCGCTTCTTTTCGCATGTACTCAGGTGACGCTTCGATCTTGGCCTCTCTGACGAGACGACGTAGCTTTCCTAACCTGATCCTCATGATGTAAGTATGTCACATCATGACATGCCATCGGGCAATTTCACTGACCTGATCTTAGCACGTTGTCCATCAGGCAACGTGATGTACGAACCCTCTTCAGCCTCAGCTGTGAGCTCTGTCTTTAGCTCGTCAACGGGATTGTTGGTCTTTCGAGCTCGAGGTTGCTTCACGACAGGTTGGGTCGGTAAGGTTGGCGCCTTCTTAAGCATCGAGATCGGATCGTCAGCTGGGGACTCGAAGGAGTTCGGGTACCACTCGGTGGCCTTTTGGACAGCGTTCGCCACGAGCCTTCCTATCACCGTGGTCGCACGTTCCGTGAGGACGACCTGTGCTTTCGATGCTGAATCAAAGATCTCGCCAGCCACATCTGTGATCAACATCTGAGACTTTGGATCTTGGCCTGCTTGTACCATGTAGCTCGTTTCCTCGCCACCCAACGTTTTTTTCGTGATCTCCTCGACGACCTGCATCGGATAGACTCGGTTTTCGTTCTTCAGGATGACGTAAAGGATCTGACCGACTGCGTATTTCATCGCTCGTCCTCGTCCGGTTCGCTGTCATCAAAGAAGCTACCTCCTTGGGGATGTGGGGCGGTGCTCGCCTGCGGCGACGGGTTTTGCGCCACCTCAAAGACGCTGACGGGAGGGGAGCTAGCTGCCGTGACGACAAAGTCAGGAGCGTCATCACCTAAAGGTAACTCAGCCTCCTCACAAGCACGAACAACCTTTTGCCACAGTTGCGCCTCGACCAATGACCGGTCCTGCGTCTGAGCTAGCCTCTGGCTCAGCGTCTCTTTCATGTCTGGAGGCAGCATGATTGCGAATAAGTCGCGAATGTGAAGCAGCTCGTACCTCGTCAGCCTGACGTTAAACGTCTTCTTGCGCTTGATCTCAGGGTCGCTCATGGTTCGATCTTACTATACCCGCTTCCAGGTTGGCCAAATTCATTCGAGTTCGTGCAAGCGTTGTCATGGCTCGTCGCCTTCGGACACCGCTTGTTTCCACACGTCTGACACACGATCATCCTTGGTGATGAGAAATCTTGTGGTGAGCATGTGGCACACCCGCATTTGATCTGACTCGCAAGCAGGTGCATCCCATCCGCACGATCCTTGGTGACCTTGCATCTCGTACACGTACGAGGCCCGATCCCTCCGATCGCCTTCTCTTCAAAGGGAAAGCCACCTGAGACCAACGTCGCGCATGCTGTGCAGTGCCACTTGCTCATAGCGTAGGATCGGTCAGCGCTTCAAGGAAGAGATCAAAAGTATCACGATGCTGCACGCCTTGCTGGATCCTCAGGACCTTCAGGGCGGCTTGCAACGTCTTCATGTCGAGTTTCTCTTTAAATTCTTCGATAAGTTCTTTGCGATCGTCCTTGAGCAGCTCGATCTCGTTGTCGATGTTCGACGCTCGGGTCATGAACTCCTTGACGAGGGCACGAAGGGCGTTCAGTTCATCTGGTTGGAGCGCAGCTACGTTGTAGTTTGTGGGAGCCTTAGGCATGACGGCATCCTACAACGCTTAGTTAGCGTTGTTTAGACACGCATCGCTGTTTCAAAATATGAAGGCGAGAAAACAGCTAGGCGATCGAGCAATTTGACCCACTCAGGTGGGTATGGGAAGTTTTCTCGCGTCAACACGTCGCCTCTTAGCCGTTGTTGGTTGTAGAAGATCCCTCCTTTCGTCGTTCGATCGATGATCGTGAAATACTCGATCACCTGTTGCATCGTCATCTCTTGAAACGAGAAGACGTTGATAAAAACGTCGATGCTACTATCGTCAAACCTGTCAAGGTCTTGCGTGCCACAGAACCTGATACCACCAGTACCCAACAGCTCACGTGTGAAACGAGGCACGGTGCGGTTCACTGAATATGGGCAAACAAACGTATCAGGCAGGTGCTGCGGTAGGTATTCTTGCGCAATGAGTAACGATTCTGGGATATCACACGCCACATAAGTCAGTCGAGGATTTAGGGTCATCAACACGTGACCCACTCGTCCCCACCCTGATCCCAAGTCAACGACGGTCAGTGGTTCGTTTAGCAAACGTGGTTCTACGCTCACCATCGTCATGACTTCCTCGACTGACAGAAGGTAATCCCAAGTCACCCACTTGTCGTTCACCTTCGTTGCCATGCCTGATTCAATGCTAGCTGCAGACAGGTGCGTTCTGTCTAGGATTTCACCTCTTAACGCAGAACAGTAAAGTTCACACGCTCGATCATAACAACCGTTATGATCGCCTAAGTGTGTAGCAAAACGCTGATAGCGCCTGTCGTTGCGAGGGTAACTCGCAAAGCTCGCGTTGAATGACTGAGATTCAACGCGAGCAGTGCCTTCCCTTGCCAATCTTTCACGAAAGAGGTTGCTGAGGTTTTCCCACACGAGGTCAGTCGCTTTGAATGGTGAACGCGCTGAAGCGTTGTCTTCGACCATCAACAGATACTCTTTGCTACGAATCGGATTCATGATTTTAATTACAGCGTTTAGCTAACAACGTAGACCCAGCGTACATCACAGCGCCAGTAGCTGAGGCACTCGCAACTTCAGCAAATTGAAGCCCAATCGGACCGGGATCAGCGCCCATTTGTACAATTGCTGCAATTCGAATCCAGGAATACGCTGGATTCTGAGTCGCACCTGGAGCACCAAAAGCAAACGTGCTACCCGGAGTTCCTTGTACTAAAGGAGTCAAGGGGCCTTGAGCAGGCGCTGTTACACCATTTGTGCCATCGTTAACGATAGCAAAACAATAAACAGTCGCAGTGGCACTAGACGGTGCTTTAACAGCCATCTTCACCCGATCATTCTGACCGACGACGTCATCAGCGCTATTGATGAGGTCGAAATGAAGAGCCCATGTTGTATTAGGCTCTGCAACAAATTGCAATTCAGAATCGTCAACAAGGGACGTACCTTGAGCAGTTTGATCGACGGACTTGATGAGCAAATGTGTATCTTTCATGTGTCTCCTGTAATCACTATTGATTAGTGATACAAGAAATATTGATCACTACCTAGAGTCAGACAACTCAAAGAGCCTTTATTTTGCTGATGACGCCTTGATAGTCCTTGACAAAAGGGTGGTCTTGAGGGACTCCGGCTTCGACAGCTGCCTTCACCTGGCCTTCGAGCTGCTTGACGTAAAACTCCTTCATCCCCTTCTTGATGCCAGCCAAAAGACTGAGCTCGGTCTTCTGACGTTCCTGTTGGGGCACCTGAGCTAGCTTGTCCAGGCCAGGCAGCTTCTTGCCTAGTTTGTTCTGGATGTCTTGCAACGTCCTTGCTCCGAGCACGGCCTGAGCCTGGACGAAGACCTTCTTTAACGTCGATCGCGTCATGTTCTGGCCTGCCTCTGACATCTTTTGGACCTTTGGGTTGTCAGTGAGCGCCTTGTGAACCTTCTTGTTGTCAGCGACCTGAGCTAGCTTGTCGAGCTTGCTGTTCGGTTGTTTCTCGTCGTCTTCATAGACCACGCCTTCAAAGGGCATTCCCGGACCCTCGCTGTGATCCGTTTTCTTGCCCCCACCGCCACCCGAGAGAATTCCATGCAACAGCTTGTCAAGGCTACCACCTGACAGGACGCTCAAAAGTTTTGCCGCCGCCTTGGGTGCCTTGCGAGCGAACGCACCGTTAAGAAACAGGTCTGGTCGATACATGAACGCAGCGATCAGGACGTCGCTCTCCTTGAAGGCGTCCCACGTCGCTCCGTATACGTCAGAATATTGGGACTTGATCTTATCGATCTCCTCTTTTTCCTGCGCAAAGATCTCGCCGTAGCTGTCCTTCAGGATCGGAACTAACGTCGTGGCCACGCTCTCAAACGCGACCTTAAGCACGGTCTGAGCCTTCTGTGACAGCTCCTTCGTCTTACCCGCGGCGACGCCGGCGACATCAGCGAAGGGTTTCACGAAGATGTTATAGAGCTGGTCCTGGCTCGCGAAGTGCATGCCATACGGCGACCCACCCATCGGGTCCAGGCCACCCATGTCACCCCCAAAATCGTCCTCGTTAAGGAGATTCCTTACGTACTCTTGGAGTAACACTTTCGTTCGAAGCTTGCTCATCTTGCTTAAATAGGACCGGGCGCCCGGATATCTCTGACCAGTGTCGAGCGACCTCACGCTCGAAATCGTTGGTTCGTTGCCTCTTGGTGATCGGGTCCCTGGTCGAGAACAGCGTTCGTAGCGCGGGAGGCAGTGACTTTAACAGCTCTTTCTTGATGACGATCCAATCGTCAACGTGGGATGCGTAGCCGTGGACAAACGCCAAGGCTGCGTCAATTCGTGGGTCCATGCAACCTGGTCACCAACATCTCGATCGCGTTAGCGATCATTGATTGTTGGTACGCGACGATGGGAGGTAATCGATCGGCTTGGATCCACTTGACGTCTGCTACCTCGCTCTCCGGACCCGTGCTAGAGAGCACGGCGTTTTGGTCTTTGGGCACTGCCAGAAACGCAATGACTCGCTTGACTTCTTTTTTCATGTGAGCGTGGCAATCAAGCATCTCGCTCGACAAGACAACCTGGACTCCAGTTTCCTCGAAGACCTCGCGAATGGCGCATCCTTCGAAGGTCTCATCGCTGTTGATGTGACCCTTTGGGATTCCCCACGTTTCCTTGTGTTCGAATTGCTTGATCAGGAGCAGCTCGAGCGCGCCTTCGCGAACTCGCCAGGTGATCGCTCCACAAGACGTCGTATGCTGACGTTCCTTGTTCTTCTTTTTCATACCTACTTAATACCACAGCAGCGTAAGGATTGACACTAGATGGCAAAGATAGGCATCGTTCCGATGAGCGCAAAGCCCTACCATGCAGGGCATGACATGCTCGTTCGTTTGGCAGCGACAGAAAATGACGAGGCGCACGTTTTCGTGTCACTTAGCGACCGCGACGATGTCAGCGGTAAGGCGATGGAGAAGATCTGGAAGGAGCAGATCGAGCCTTCGTTGCCCAGTAATGTCACCGTGACGTATGGTGGGTCTCCCGTTGGCAACGCGTTCAAGCTGATGGGCGCTGCGAGCGAGGCGGGTTCTGACGATACGTACGTCGTCTATTCAGACCCTGATGATGCTGGGCGCTTTGATGACCAAACGCTAGCTAAGTACACAAAGAACCTAAACGTCGTCAGGCGCCCGGTCGAGAGAACGTCGACCATCAACATCAGCGGCACCAAGATGCGTCAGTTCCTAGCAGACGATGACAAGAAGTCATTCGTCAAGTACCTGCCCAAGGGCATCGACGGTAATTTCGTTTGGGACACGCTGCGTAAGATGAGGCCTGACAGCTCACCCAAGAAGAAGGTTGCTAAGAAGAGATCGTTGAAAGGTGAAGCGCTGTTACGCAGCTTCATCCGTTCCATCTTGCGAGGTTGATGCTGTCAGCAACAGCTGAGCTTCCACGTAATCGCGTCGGAGCTTGTACTTAGGATCGTGTTGGGTGATGCACTCTAGCCGGAACGCTAGCGCGTACTCTGATCGCATCACCCTGACGAAACCATGGTCGTTTGACAGGTACAGCGATGGGTAACACGCTAGTCCCACCTCTGGAGCCAAACTCGCCTGAAACTTCAGTCTGACTGGTTCTGGTAGGCTCCTGTACAGCTTTCCCGCTGACACCTTTCCATCGTACATCTCATCGGTCACCTGTTCGTCTGTCAGCTCTCTTAGGCACTTGATGTACAGGCGTGTGCCTAGCTTGCTGGTCCTGAACGTGCCGATCGAGTCACCCAGGTACTTGTCGTCACCGTCGTTGGCGCCGTCCTTGATGTCGATGTCACCGTACGTGGGTTGCAACGACAGGCCCAAGCGAGACTTGAGAGCCTTCTCTGTGTGACCTTCACAGTACGTCACCTCCTGCTTGATCAGTTGTAACTCATCTGGTGTCCAGAGGCCGCCGTTGTTATCAGATCGGGTCTCAATCCAGACCTTGAACACGTCAGGCCACGTCAAGGCCGCAATGCCATCAGCAAGGTTCTTATCGATCGTTTTCAGGCGTTGCTTGAGCCTGGCTCGCTTGTCAGCCACTCCCTTGACGCCAGTCAATGAGACTAGCTCAGCAAGGATGAGTTCCTTCTCGCTGACCAGCGCACTAACGTGAGAGACGTACGTGGGTGTCGTGGTGTACGGGATCATGCACCCAAAATACACCACGAGCAATCAAGCGTTCACTTCTTGCGCTTGACACGCTTGACGCTGCGCTTCGGCGGCGGCTCTGGTTCGACAGCATCAGCGAGAGCAGTGAAAGGATTGATCTTCTTGCTGCCCTTCAACACCGAGTACGGGCTTGACGCTGGGTCGTAGTGCTTGATCTTAAGCTCGGTCTGGATCTCATAGAACTCGCTACGTGTAGAAACACGAACCTTGAACTCACCCGTTCCGCTAAGGGTCGGGATCTTGCCGCCGTTCGCCGAATTAAGACCTAAGGCATCAGCGTTGCCGATCATGTAAAAGTCATCTTTGGCCTGCAGGTAATGTGCTGCCTGGCTCTTGCCTTGCGTGTAGTGTTGGGTAACCAGCTTGCCCAAGTTGACGTCTGGCTCGGTGACGACGTACCTCGAACCGCGTTTGGTCACGAACTTCACCATCTGGTCTAGCGTGACAGTGCCCTTTTCTCGGATCCCGGCGCGGGTCGTTGACAGCTTGATCGTGTCCTTTCGAACGAACTTCTTGAGGTCGTTGATGAACGCTGCTGCCTGGTCAGACGAGTTGAGAAGGTCGACAGCGTACTTTGCGACAGGCGTCTTGTACGTCGTCACCCACTTAGAACCGTCATAGAAGACGCGTGGGTTAGCAAGGTTGTCAGTGTGTGACATCTTGACCTCGATGAACGAGTCTCCGACGTCAGACACTGAGACGAGAACGTCAGGTAACGACGTGTCAGCTGGTGGCCTGACAGCTGTGATGCCCTTGTTCTTGAACTGTGAGTTGATCGACGTGGCGACCGACTGCTCGAAGGCGTCTGATGCCGGTGACTCTAACATCAGGCGGATTGTGTCCTGTAACAGGACCTTGTTTCGTAGGGCGCTCATGTCTTCTTAATTATCTCCCACTTGCTACCTGATCGATGTAGTCTAACGCTTGTTCTGGGTTGTCGCCCAGCGCATGGGGCGACTTGTCAACGAGGGCTCTCATCTCGACCGCGAACGCAGCGAGGATCTCTTTTGAGAGATCCTTGAGACGAGGTGCATTCTTCAACGCGCTCACGAGTCCCTCAAATGTCCTGATGTCATGGGCGTCGACTCCCTTGCCAAACATGACAGACGCGATCGTATCCGGATCATCGCTGATGTGTTTACGATCTAGCGTCCTCCAGTCCTTGAGGGGAGGCTTCTTGGGATCCTTGTTTCGTTTCGTTTGGTCGACCGTAAAGAGGCCCTTGTCAAAATCGACGATGTATCGTGTCCTATCAAGGTCAGTTTGCTTGCCAGGAAACGTCCTCTCGGCAGCGAAACGATTGATGACATTGAGCAACACGTTGCGAACGACGCCCTTAACAGGCGAGTAGTCAACGTGGCCTTCTGTCGGAGACGTGCCGAAGCGCGACCATTTCAGGTAGCTCGTCTTTCCCATCATCGCATCGACCTGGACGTGGTCGCCGGTCAGGCCACCTTCTTTCGAGTGAACTGGGTAGCTGATCGTGACGATAGAAGGCCCGACAATGTCAACGTTGCCTGCGCCGAACATGTCTTGCGCTAGCTCAAACAGCTCATCACGCTCGCCAGGAAACTCGACCGCTAGGTCCACGTCTCCCATCACAGGTTTCTTCCCTGTGGTTCCGATGAACTCGATCTTTGTGCATCCTAACGTCTTTAGGTCATCTTTGATGTGAGGCCACGTTGCCTTGAAATCCTCCAAGGCGATGGGTTTGACGTTAGAGAACGCGTGGCCGCCCTCCTTGAGCATGTGTTGGATGGCACGTCGCAGGTGGGCCTCTCCGATGTCCATTTTGGGAATCCCCTTGCGACCGTACTTGAACAGCGACAGGATCTGATGTGCAGGCGCAAACGCGCCCGTGAACTTGTAGGCCTGGCCCTTGTAAAAGAAGACCATTCCCTCCATCGCCGCGCCGATGTTTTCTACGCTACCGAGGCGTTGCATCTCCTTTTGCAACACGTCCATCGCAGCTTGGTTCCCTGATGACTGGATCGCCTTGATCGCCTTGTTCAGCTGGGCCTTCAGTCGACTCACCTCACCCTCGGAGTTTGCGATGAGCGTCGAGTTGAGACCTCGCAACACCTCGATGGCGAAGTCACTGATCGCCTTCTCGATGGGCGCTACCATCCTCTTCTTCAATGGCTCAGACGCCCTGATGAAGTCAGCGACGGTCGCTTGCAGCTCAGGCGGCGTCGCTCTCTTGATGTCAGGGACGCCAGGAGCTCCGGGTGCCTCGATCGCGCGTTCAACGACCATCTTTGCAACGTCAGGAGGAAGGTCAAGGTCAGCGACCTCCTCGCCCATCAGGTTTCGCAGGTAGTCATAGACGGTATCGTCGTCACCGACGCCAGCAGTGGCCATCGCTGCATCGATCTGGCTGGTTGCCTTCGCTGTGACTGAACCGTCCGAGATTTTCTTCAACGTCAGCAACGACGGACCCCTGACCTTCCAGTCCTTCATGCTGACAGCCTTCTGCATCTGGTCGATCTTGGATGACAGTATGCCCACTCCAGAATCGTCATCCGTCTGCTCGACGGTCCCGTCCTTGTTGACCTGAAAGATTGGCCAACCGTGAAAGACGATGTTGTTGCTGTCGTAGTTTATCGTGTTGGGATCTGGCGTGTAGATGATCTCGATCGAGTACCACCTGTTGCCCTTGGGACCGAACACCTTTGAAGCGACCTTGGGAGGCAGCGCTGCCAGCGCCTCGTTCAGGACCTTGAACGCAGAGTTGAAAGCTGCTTCTACGTTGCCTCGTCCGAAAAACTTCTTCGCTAGACCAGCAGCGTCCATGCCGCCGCCTTTGATGTCAGACCCAGTGCGAGCGACCTTCAGCTTGCCTTGCGACACGTCATACGTGAAGACAAGGTTCATGCCATCGAGCTTCTCAGAGGCCTTCTCGAGCTTTCCTTCTGATGCGTTGGCGATGACCTCCTTGATCTCACCAAACGTCAGGCCCAGGTTGTCGTACAGGTGTTGGAGGTGCCCAGCTGCCCCCCCTTCATTGAGCGACGACCACTCTGTGATCAGGCGTTTCAGTCCCTCTCGTCTCATTTCTTCGTTGCCTTAGGCTTGCGTTTTGCAGCAGCACGACGAGCGCTGGCTAGCTCGCTTTTCAACCGAGAGATGAGCCTTGAGTAGTTTGCTCGAGCCTCGCTGCCTCTCTTTTGTTTCTCTCGCCACCTTGACAGCTCAGCGATCCTGGCCTCAAGGTCCTTGACGTGCTTTGACGAGCCGTGTGGAACGCGCGAGCCATCTGACACGTCGGCCTCGCGCATCTTATGTTCGATGACTAACCCAATGAACTCATTGAGCGTTTGTTGCGGGTCTCCCATCACTCATCATCTCCTCTTCTGCCTTGTCGACGGCGCCCTTGAAGGCTCCGAAAACGAACATGCGAAGGTGGTCATCGTCAACAGGCGCGTCCGACGCCAGGCCAAAGTGTAACCTGACCCGATCGTAAAACCCTGGTGATAGCGTCAGCTCGAGCGAGCCTCCCTTGGGCAGGACGATGATGCGGGTCTCGGTTTTTGTCGTTGTCAGTTCCATGTTTTCCATCTTATGTCACGGTTTTGACGTGATCACTTCTTCTTAGGAGTGATGGGAACCGGTCCTGACGTGTCCTCTGCGTTGCCCTTGGGCTTCTCCTTTGGCGCAGCGGCCTTGATGATGTTGGGCTGGATGTGCTTGGTCTTCGCGGCCTCGGGACCCTTCTTCATCTGGACGTCAGCTGGGTTGCTGTCAGGCTCTGTTGCCTCGCCACCAGACACCTCACCCGTGACGATCTGGGCGATCCCCTTGAGGAACGCTAGCAGCGCCGTCCTTTCAGCCTTGCTGAGGCTGCCGACGTATTGGTCCATCGCGTTAGAGACCTGCTCGTCCTTGAACGACTTGCCTGACCTGATCGAGTTCAGCTTGTCGACGATGTCCTTCGTCTCTACGTCGCCTTGCTTGAGCTTCTCAGTCTCGTCATCCATCGTCTTGGAGCTCGTGGCCTGATCGGTGTCACCCGAACCGCCCTCGTTTTCATCGTCAGAAAACAGATCGATATCATCACCATCGTCGCTCCCGGAATTATCCTGGGAACCCTGGGTGCCTCCGCTCGCGGCGGACTGCTTTTCTTTTTCTTGTAGCGCCTTCTGGTGCAGGCCAGACTTGACGCTCTCGTTGATGAGACAGTCGAGGTACTCGCCTAGGCTCGTTCCCGTCTTGAGCGCGATCTTTTGTTTTGACATCACTTGGCTCCGAACCTGGTCTTGTTGCCTGGTCTATCCTGGTGTTTAGCAGCACGACGGCGTTGCGGGTTGTCCTCAGGTGGGACAGCGGGACGACCGTGTCCCTCAGAGATCAGGATCTTGTCCATGTACTTGTCAAAGTCAGTGACCTTGCTCTCGCCCAGGGGTGGATCTAACGGACCCGGGCCTTCTGGACCCGCCAGGTATTCCTCTCTGTCAGTCCAACCATCAGGTGCGTCGCCATATGGATCAAAGACCTTGTCGGCCGTTGCCAACACGAATCCTTCTTTTGCCCAGGGCACGTTCAAGAACTCAAGCTCTGAACCGGCGACCATGTCAAGTTGTCGCTTGGCGAACTTTTTTGCCTTTTCGACGGTCGAGCCGTAGTTGTCAATGTCCCACTGCGCCAACCAGTTCGCAGCCTCGTCTCTCGTGACCGAGTTTCCTTTGACGTCATCTCCGGTCGCCTCGAGCATCCTGTCCTCTAGGTAGGAGGCTGGGCACGTTCCTGTCGCTGCTACGGGCGTCTCATGGCCTACGGGAGGGTGTTCATGGTCTGGGAGCGCATCGTTTGACGCGCAATCGCAGATCTCACCAGGTGGTGCTCCACAACCTGAGCACTCTGGTGGGTTCTCTACGTATCCAAACGCCTCTTCTTCGTACGGATCCACGACCACCTCTATGGGATCGAGCTCCAGAAGTTCCTTCAATGATTTCGCCTTCATCACGTACCTCAAGCTCTAAATAGGTCGTCAACGACGAGAGATCAGGCTTACTGCACGCGTTGTAACTGCAGCGACAGGACGCACATCTGGTTCAACGCGTCGATGTCTTGGATGCGAGCTGCCTTCACTATGAAAGGACCTGGGATTGGAACTGTCGTCTCACCGTGGTGCAACTCAAAGGAAACAAAGCTTAACGTGTTAGCGCTGACGGTGATCAACGCCTCGCTTAGCTCTACCTTGAACTCGATCTCAGGTTGCACGTCAAACAGAACAGAGACCAACAGGCCCGTGATCGGAAGTGATTTTGCACCGATTCGCCTGTCAGCGACGACGTGAACGTACTGGTCTTGCAGCTGATCGACGACATCGCTCTCAAGGTCAGGCAGGTGATCCTTGAGGGTGTCACTCATCAGGATTCGAGAGGTGTTGGCTTTGATCTCCATGTTCGGGACAGTATACCACGTCGTGGAACAGGACATCAGCAAACCTAGCGTATTCTTTGTCGATCTCAGTGACACGGTCAACGTCGTGGGTCCTGACCTTCAACGCTAGCCTGTCGCCTTCGATCACGATGAGGGCATTGTGCTTGACCTGTGCCTCGTAGTCAAGGATACCAAGCAAGAATTTGTCCCTGTCACCCTCTCGTCGGAACAGAAACTGCTTGACGAGAGCACCGTCAACCTGTCGCCACCTGTCAACAGCTATGACCGGGACGTCTGGTTCCTTGGGCTCGATAGGCAGAGCGCCGAAGTCCATAGGACGATTTGCTTTTTCGATGTATTCCTTGTGAAGCGTTCTCAGGTTCATCCTGTCACCACGATCCCGCCGACGACCGCGGCCTCTGTGAAGTTGCTGCCGTTAGTCCAAATGCGACGGTCACGATCGATAACGCATGAACCGCCTTTGAATTTCAGGTCTCGCTCCTCACCGACGCGGTTGCTGACGATTAGATTGGCTCGCGTCTCCTCGGCGAGCTCGACCCAAGAGCTGTCTGGGTAACCGTAGTCACCACCCCAATTCGTCAGCAGGGCGATCGTGTCAATCGAGCCCTTGCGATAGAAAGGCTCGCCATGGTTGAACGCGTAGGACTCTCGATACTTGTTCATCGCGTCGCGACAGATCAACACCCCCAACCGACCGGCGGGCGTGATGATGACCGGGTTCAACGTTTCAGAAGGTTGTGCCCACATGTTGTCGCTGCCCCAGAGGTTGTGTTTTTGGGCATTGGCCTCGAGACCGCAAGGTCCGACGACGGCAGCGCTGTTGTAGAGCTTTCCCTCGCACAGCTCCGTGTAACCGAAGACGATGTGACAGTTGAAGCGCTGGCTGATCGCCTTGAAAGCCTCAGTCTGGTATCCTTCCCTGTCCTGTGCAACCTGCATCGCCTCGCCCGGAGAACGTAGCACGTAACCTCCGAGACACAGCTCGGGCAACACCACGACACGAGCGCCCTTTGCAGCGGCCTCAAAGCTGAGCTGCAAGGCTGTCGCGAGGTTCTTGTGCACGTCGAGCAGCTTCGGCTCGAACTGGACCGCAGCGACAAGAGCGGTGTTTGGGACGCAGGTTACTAGCATCAGGACTCCGAGCTATTCAGAAACTCTTGGTACGTGTTTCGAGACGCGATCCGCTCTAGAAACGTTGGGCTCGTGATCTCGCCCCTACGTGCCTGGCCGTCATATGTTGACCAATCAGGAGAGGCTTCTGGATCGTGGGACGGCGCCCTGTTGAACTGCAGCTCGTACGACTCCCGTCCCTCGTAGTCTGGGTTGGTTCCTTGTTGGAACACGCGCCCCGACGAACGCTTGGCCTGTTGGGCGATCTCTACGCCGTCTTTCGTCCTGAGAACGACCCATGCCGGATCGCGATTGTCAACGTATAAGACCGTGTTGCCGAATGGAACGCTTCTCCCTCGTCGTGGTGCTTTAGGCGCTTCGTTCAGTTTTTTTTTACGAACCACGCGGGCCTTGATGCCGACGGAGTTCATCGCTTCAGCGACGGTGTGAAGGTGCTTGCTCTCGCCCAACGGGTCCTCGACCTGCTGGCCTTCCTTGCGTTTGCGCTTGATCGCGGTAGCAAGAAACTCACGGAACCCATCGAGCTCACGAACGATCTCAGGGTGATCCTTCATCAATCGCACGTCAGCGGCTGACAGCTCGCCCGTCTTGTTCAAGGAGTTGATGTACTCGTTCATGGTCTGGAGGATCATGATCTCGAGGTCGTCCTGGTCGATCTCAGTCGCCAGGAAACGCGCCTTCTCAAGCGCCTTGTCGACAGCCTGCTTCGCGCCTGCCACAGAGAAGCCTAGCTCCTTAGCGATATCTTGGAACGATGCTCCGCTGACGTCCTCCATGTTACCGATAGCTGTCGATTTGTAGGCTCCACGTTTCTTCGGAGCGACTGGCTCGTCGTTTGTTTCTGGCTCGTCGATCTCTTCCTCCTCAGAACCAAAGCTGCTCTTCAGAGAGTCCTTCGCGTGACGGAAGCTGTTCATGTACTCCGTGCCGTGCACGCCGAACGGGATCTTCCTGACAGGAGGCAGCTCGGCCTCGCCCAACACGTTACGTACTGCGTTACGCACAGCCTCTTCGACCTGCGTGGTGCCGCCTTCTGCTGCCTTTTTCATCTGTGCGTCCTCTTCGTTTTCTAGGTCTGACGCCTCTATCGCGTCAATGACTGTCTTGTAAAATTGTGGGACGTTATCGATGGGAACGTCCTTGGTCAGTTGCTTGAGAGCAACGTCAAGCTCTGGTTTCGTCTGTGGGACGAAGTTTGGATTGATCGGATCGGTCACCGCGGCCGACTGGTCGACGACAGGGTTGACGCTGACAGGCATCTCCTCTTCGGGCATGGTCAGGTCACCGAGGTGCCCGCCATCGAGCGCCTCCCTGACCAGCTCACGTAGAGCCTCTTCGCTGACGGTGACGTGTGTCATGGGTTCACTTCGTTGGCGCGTTTGCGTCAGTGTGCTTGCGAGCGAAATAAAGCGTCAGGATCGGAGCAAAGAAGACGCCACACGCCCCTACGTCAAATGGTCGGATGGTGACTGGGCCGATCTTCTCGACGATCGACAGCACGTACGCCAACGACGTCAGGACGAATGACACCATGACGAGCGTGACGGTGAGAGAGCCTTCACCTTTCGTGTCACGGATGTAGAACCAAGGCGCTTTAAGTGAGCTGATCTCAACGGACGGATCATCTGAGTCTGGGGGTACGTCTGACATGTTCGTAAATAGGTCGCCCAAGTCATCTTCATCACTTTGAAGCTTGGCCGACGACAACGACAGTCAATAACGTGATCCCAACGCCGACGACGAACCCACCAGCGACGCCCAGGCCCGTCCACAGTCCCGTGTTCGGGCGGCTCTGTTCCTCTTTTTTCAGTTGGTCGTTCAGGATGTCGATTTGCCTGCCTTGGAAGTCAACGTTTGCCTGCAAGACCTTTTTGTCGGCTGTCAAGGTCGTTGTCGTCTCACTGACCTTGAAGTCACACTGGGCCTTCTCTTCTGCTCGGGCGTGGTCAACCTCGATCTTGATCTGATCGTTGATCGAGTTCAGCTGGACGACGAGCTGCGCCGTAGCCCGCGGCGATAGCAACACTCCCGTAAAAGGTGCCGTCTGACCTCTTTTCATGGGTGACAAGGCCGCTCCCACGTCGGGTTCTCCTGGTTGCAGCTCAACGGTCGGTAACGTGATCTGTTGTGGTGGTGTCGGGTCTGCAAAGGCTGGTCCGACGACAGACAGCTGCGCGGTGATGAGAGCGAAGGCTGTGAATTTTCTGAGGTTCATCGCCTCATACTACTACAGCTCAGCTCGACATTATAATCTTGAAGCCTGTGGCGTCTGACAGCTTTTGTGCGAGAACGTCAGGCTGGTCGCTGTACTGCTTGACAAGGCTCTCGACCTCTTTCTTCTTCTTGTCGTCGAGGTCTTTCTTCGCATCATCGTACTGTTGTTGGACGGCAGCTAGGGTCGCCTGAAGCTTTCGTTCGTTCTCGAGGTGTTCCTTCGCCTCCTGGTCACGAGCGTCCTGGATCGTCTTCATCTCGACGTCATGGGCGTCTTTGATCTTCTTCATCTGGTCAGCAAAATCGACCTGCTCCTTGTGAAAGAAGAAGTACCCAAAGATGACAGCAAATACCAACGCAACGTACGCCCAATACTTCTTGACGTACGCCCAAACCGTGTGAAGGCTAGACATGCCTTTAATTAGGCTTCGAAACCTTTTCTTGTTTGGTCATAGGCAGCTTCATGTCCAGCGACCTGTCCTCAAGAGCCTTCATGATCATGTTCTGTCGAGCGTATAGCAGTTGCATCAGCTCCTGCTGCGCCTCGACGGTCTGGTTCAGTTCAACGACGTTTTGACCCAACTTGTAGACCTCGGTCGCAAGCTTCTCCAAGAGAAGCGCGATCCTCACCATGAGGGGTGACCTGGTGAGCAGCTTTTCGAGGGTTCCTTTGACTGAAATCATGGTGTTTCTTCCTGTCCTTCGTCAATCAAATCATACAACGCGTCGTGGTCAAGGTCATTGAAACTACGATCGCGTCGTTGTTTGGGTTCAGACAAGGCCTCAATCGTCTCTTTCAGCTTGCGCTTGACGAGGTTTTCCACGATGCGATTTGCCTTAACGTCATCGCTGACGAACAACTTGGCGAACTCGTCAAACACCTCCTGCATGGAAAGGTTGTGCCTGAACAGGCGTGACCTCAGCTCAGCATGGACGTGCTTGTCAATCTTGACATGGATGCACTTTCTGTCCTGAAACAGGTCAGGTCTCATGTCAGGTCAGGCGGGTGCCCCTCCAGCTCCACCACCGTCACCGGCGCGATCAGCACCTGGCGCTGGGAACTCTTCGTCCTCAACGTCAATCTTAGACTCTCCAGGAACGATTCCGTGTTCGTCTCGCATGACCTTATCGAAGGCCTCGACCACGTCTTCAGAGTACGCTTTTGCGAGAAAGTTTTTCGCCCGGCGGGTGATGGTGCTGCGTACCTCGAGCAGGCTGTCGTAGTTCTCGATCAGGCGAACCACGCTGTTCGCAAAGTTCTCTAGGTCGATCGAATCGACGCCTTGCTTCGCAGGATCACCAGCTTCATCGTCGCCGTCATCAGCAGGCGCCTCGTTACCCGTGGTGTCACCCTCTGCCTCAAGCAGGCGACGCAACAGGCGACGGAAGTCAGCGCCTTCGTTCTTTGCAGACTTGGCCTCTGACTCGTACTCAGAGAAGTAACGATCGACCTGCGAATCGAGCGAGGTGTCCTTCTCTTCTGGGGGAGCCACCGCGGGAGGAGCGTCGTCCTCGCCAAGAAACGCCTCAGCGATCATTCGCTTGAGCTGCCAGACTGGGATCTTACGCCTCATTTGAGCACCTCGTGCAAGGCTTCTGCCTTCAGAAAACGTTCCTCAACGACGTTCCAGTTGAGCTCTCGCATCTGAGCAACGAGGTAACTCTTCTTGTCAGTGAGGTAGTCACGTGAGTAAGCGTGTTCCCACATGTCGACGACGACCAACGGGTAAAAACCCATCATCACGTCCTGGCTGTGGTTGCTGACGAAGGTGTTGACATAGCGTTTCAGGTACATGTTGTAGCCGCAGACCGCCCATCCGTTACCTGACGACAGCGCACACGCCATGAAATCCTTCTGCCAGTCCTCGAATGTCCCAAAGTCACGCTCCAACCGGAGGTATGACTTCGAGTCCATGTAGACCTCAGAGTGAGGATCGAAACAATTCGCGAAATACAGCTCGTGGAGCCAGACCGCATTGAGGTTGAATGTCTCGTCGAGCTTCGATGACCTGAAATCAGAGTGTCGAGAGTCGGCGACTGATCGGTCGGACGTGTCGAGCTCTGCGGAGACTGCGTTCAACGACTCGACGTATTTCTTGTATAGCTCGATGTGAGCGTCCTTGGTCTTCTGAGAGACCAGCTCGCTGACCTGCTTGAAAGGCTTAGGCTCAGCGACGTACGACTCCTTGAGATCGACGTCATTCCTGACCAGTTCAGACCTGACGATGGGCTTGCGACCGAGGTCGGGACTGTCATCGAGCATCATGCCCTGTCGTCCCTTCCTGATGCTGGTCTTGATGATCGTTTCCACGTCAAGACCGTCTAGTGGGTTCTTCTTGTCAGTCGAGCTCATAATCCGCCTCCAGTTCGTCCTTGTTGACGAGGAACTTATCGTTTTCCGGCGTCCTGAGAATGACGTCCCTGGGACCCACGGAATCGACCGTGTAGCGAATGCCGCTCTGCTTGTGCATCACCTTGAGTTCGGGCGAAAGGATGGGTTGCTCGCCGCTTCCGTCTCCTACCTTTGAACTCAATGCGATCTCAACCGTCTCAGCGAGAGTGGAGACCTTCTTGTCCCACTCCTCACGCATGACCCGGATGACGTCTGCCTCTGTCAGGTTTCTCATCGTGCCTTAGCTTTAAGTATTGCCTCCTCGATACTTAACACCTCAATCCCGGCCGAGCGTAGGAGGTCGAGGCCTGAAGGGTCCCTGTACTGGACCTGGTAGACGACGTGGACGATGTCCGCGTTGATGATGAGCTTGGCACAGTCACGACACGGGCTGTGTGTGACGTACATGTGCTTCTTTTTCGGGAAGTTATAGTCACACTTGACCAACGCGTTGATCTCTGCGTGGATGAAGCCCGACTTCCCAGGCTCTGGGCTCTCGTGCTCGTGTGGCCCGCCCTTGTAGTTGCCGTTGTAGCCCACCGACAGCATCTGGGTGTTGTCCTCCGATACGATGATGGCACCCACTCGGAGGCGGGGATCGTACGACCTCTCGGCCATCGTTCGGGCGACCATCATCCAAGTCTCGGCCCATGCAGGTCGTTCGAACTGCCCGCAGTCGGGGCACTCACTGTCCTTGTACTTGTGGTGTTCGCCAGTGACGCAGTACGGATTCATCCTGTTGAAGCTCATGCTGCCCT
>Ga0164308_10000249_pt1 | contig 28937 bp, 26 predicted proteins | sample Whisoiple_246_MG_FD_109983 | JGI IMG/M metagenome (GOLD analysis project Ga0164308, IMG submission 109983) | Soil microbial communities amended with fresh organic matter from upstate New York, USA - Whitman soil sample_246_MG | ecosystem: Environmental > Terrestrial > Soil > Unclassified >... | reverse complement strand
TGGCCTCAGCGGCCGGGACGAACGACTCGCTCATCCCGAACAGGCCGGTGTTCACGGTGAGGAACTCGGGACGGTCGGTCTCGTCGTCGAGGAAGACCTGACCGATCTTGCCGACCTTCTCGTCGTCGCTGGAGTAGAGCGTCTGGCCGATCAAGCGGCCGTGGTCGTTGCTGTCCATTGCGTTGTTCTCCTTCGAGGGATCGACCGGCAGAGGACTGGATGCGTCACCCGCCGGTCGGGTGGGATGTGGTCGTGCGGGGTGCTCACACGGGCGCGGGGCCGCGCCGCCGCGCGGATGCCCCGGATCGGGGAGGAGACGTCGACGAACGACCACAAGGGGTGAGTCGGTTTACGTTGTAGGACGTACCCATCGCACGGGGGGGCACATACGAGATGGAGGAGATCCCACCCGTAGGAGGGGGTCAGTCATGCTCGCTCAGTCCTGGGCCTGCGCGCGCCGGAGGTACCTGGCCGGCCGAGCTCGGCCGTGCTCATGGTCGAGACCGGGCTCGACGGATCCGCGACCGGGCTGGACCGGTCCGGGCCCAGGGGCTCGGGGGGCGGGTCAGCCGCAACAGGATCGTCGCCTTCCAGCCCTGCGGGAGCCACGGGCACAGGTGCAGCACCGCCAGCCTGACCGCGCGCCTACCTGCGGGAACGACGAATGCTGCGCGCGGCCCTGAAGAACCCTCCCGCCGCCAGCCCGAGGATGCCCAGCGTCGTCAGGACCACCCAGCCCTCGGTGGCCTGTCGCCACGTGATGGCTCCCGGGCTCAGGGTGGCCCGGGTGCTTCGCAGCGGAGCGAAGGTGGGGCTGTTCGCCGTTCCCGCCGTGCCTACCATGACCACCGTCCTCGAGTCGGTCGCTTACACCGTAAACACCATGCGCCGCGGCGCATCGCCGTGCAAGGCCTTCTCCCCCCAACGGGCGGAATCGAGCGACGTACGACCCCCGAACGACCGACCGACGGCTGGGCGCGTCAGTCGCGCGTCAAGATGTGCTCGAGCTGCATCAGCGCTCGGTCGGCGTATCCCATCCACATCCGGCCGATCACACTCGTTGTCAGCCGGGCCGGAGAGGCCTTCGGATAGAAGGTCCAGGCCCAGCCGACGCGAGCACCGCCGTCGTGCGGAGTGATGGTCCAGGCTCCGTCGATGGTGTGGACGAAGTGCCGGAGCGGCCCTTCGATCCCGTCGAGGCGGTAGGCGAAGCTGTGCGGCCGTTCGATGTCGGTGAGGGTCTCCCGCACCCGACCGCCGTCGGCAAGCACGATCGTGCGGGTCTGCCCGACGACGCCCCAACCGTCCGGCTGATCGATCACTCCAGTCACAGCCGGCAAGGCCGCGAAGCGCCGGACGAACACGTCTGTCAGCTGAACCTTCATCAGCCGGTCGAACGCAAGATCGGGCTCGACCGAAACCACCCGCGACGCTTCGACCCGATGACCGGACATGCCGATCAGACTACGCGGAGGTCCACCCCTGACGCCGAGCACCGAGGTCGCGGTGCGCCCAGAGCGGGCGGGTCGCGGCATCACCTGACGACCACGACCGGGCAGTGGGCGCGGTGGAGGACCTCGTGGCTCACCGAGCCGAGGAGCATTCCGGCGAAGGCGTTCAGGCCGCGCGACCCGACCACCACCAGTGACGCGTGGTGCGACGCCTCCACGAGAGCCTTGGCCGGCGACAGCGTGATGAAGTCCGACTCGATGTCGATCTCGGGGTGGGCGGCAACCGCGCCGGACACGGATGCGGCCAGCTGTCGCTCCTGGTCGACCAGGAAGTCTCCGAGCGCCTCGGGCATCAGTCCGCGGCTGTCCAGGTGCACAGGACCGAACTCGCCTGCGCGGAGGGCGGACACCTTCTCCCCCGTCGTGCGAGCACGCTCGCAGGCGAAGTCGAGGGCCGCCTCGCTCGCGCGGGAACCGTCCAGGCCGACCACGATGCGCCGTGCGTCCTTCGTCTCGGTGGCGCGGACGACGGCGACGGGGCAGGGAGCGTGTCGCGCGAGGTGCTGGCTGACGGAGCCGACGAACAGCTCTCCCGCCCGACCGTGGCCCCGGCTCCCCACGACGAGGAGCGAGGTCTCGTGGCCGAGCGCCATCAGCATCGGCACCACGGAACCTCCGCGGCGGCTGACCTCGACACGACTCACCCCGGCGTGCGCCAGGAGCTTCCTGGCTCGGTCCTCCACCTCGCTCCAGTAGCCCGGCGGCCACCAGGCCACGCCCGGCCGGGCGCCCGAGTCGACGAGGATGGCCACCTGCATGGGTCGATCAGTCAGCAGCGACGTCTCTGCTGCCCACGTGAGTGCCAGGTCTGCGTCGGGTGACCCGTCGTATCCGACGAGGATGCTGTCGGTGTTCTTGTCCATGTGTCGAGCGTCCCTCCACGGTCGACGCGGCGCCACGGTCATTGGTCCCGTCGGCGCGGGCCATACGTCCGACGCCTCACGCGGCTACATCTCGAACACCAGGCGTGCCGGCACCTCACCGGCGAGCACCTCCTCGAAGCACGCGTTGACGTCCTCGAGCTGACGGGTCTCGGTGACCACGCGGGTCAGCCCGCGAGCGTGGAGATCGAAGCACTCGGCCAGGTCGTTGCGGGTGCCGACGAGCGAGCCGATCACCGAGATGCCCTTGAGCACGGTCTCGAAGACGGGGAGCTCGAGCCGGTTGTCGGCCGGGAGACCGACGAGCACCAGGCGACCGTTCGGGTTGAGCGCGGCGTGTGCGGCGCGCATCGCGGCCGGTGAGGGCACGGTGACGAGTGCGACGTCGACGCCGCCGATCGCCTCGAGGTCGGCCTGCTGGTCCCCGCGAGCGTCGACGACGTGGTCGGCGCCGAGGTCCTTGGCAAGCTGGAGCTTGTCGTCGTGCACGTCGACGGCCACGGTGCGCGAGCCGAACACGCGCGCGTACTGGAGACCCAGGTGACCGAGACCGCCGATGCCGACGACCATCGCGGTCTCGCCCGGCTGCGGTGCGGCGACCTTGAGGCCCTTGTAGGTCGTCACGCCCGCGCAGGTCAGCGGCGAGGCGTCCCGGGAGGTGACGGCGTCGGGCACGGGCACGACGTGGCTGGCGTACGCGACGGCGTACTCGGCGTAGCTGCCGTCCATGGTGTAGCCCATGTAGGCCGGGCTGGTGCAGTAGGTCTCCCAGCCCCCGACGCAGTAGCGGCAGTGGCCGCAGGCGTGCCCCAGCCAGGGGAGGGCGACGCGCTGCCCGATGGCGACGGGGAGGTCACCCTCGCCGATGGCCTCGACGACACCGACGCCCTCGTGGCCGGGGATGAGCTGGTCCTTGGGCTTGACCGGCCACTCGCCGCGAGCGGCGTGAATGTCGGTGTGGCACAACCCGCAGGTCTCGATCTTCACCAGCACCTGGCCGGGGCCGGGCTCGGGGACCGGGACGTCGCGGATCTCCAAGGGAGCTCCGAGCGTGGGGACGACGGCTGCCTTCATGATTTTCTCCTTGTTGCGTTGCGGACGGGTATGGCGATGAACAGGGCGCCGACCAGCAGGGACAGGCCGGCCAGGACGAAGAGGACCGCGATCACGGCGTTGACGACGGGGAGCTCGGCTCCGGTGGAGACGTCGGCCGAGATGCCGCCGGCGCCGTCCTCGCGCATCAGCACGACGGTCCAGTCGCCGCCCCGGAGGTCCCAGGTGAGCGTCGCGTCGGTGCCGGTCGCCTGCCCCTCCCAGAACGTCTGGTCGGTGGGACCGGTCGCGGGCGCACCTCCGTCGGTGGGCTCGAGGACCGCCGAGCCGGCGTGGAGGTCGACCAGCGTGTCGCGGGCGACGTCGCCGAGGTAGCGCTCGACGTCGGACGTCGCGGCGACGCCGATGAAGAGCGGCGCGCCAGCATCGGTCCGAGCGCGGACGCGCACCTGGCCGAGCCACGCCGACGGAACCCACGAAGGTGCCCCCTCCGTGTCGATCTCCGCGTCCTCGGACGTGATGGCGAACGTGTCGGTGTCGAGTGCCGTGGTGGGGGTCATCAGGAAGCCGTCGTTGCGCTCGGTGGCGCCGACCAGCGCCAGGGTGCCGCCGGCGCCCGCGAACGCCAGGCCCAGGAGCACGAGCAGGCAGCCGGCCACTGCGGAGACGACGCGGCCGGCCGTCCAACCGCTGCGGTCGCTGGGCGCGCCGGGCGCGCCGGGAGCGCCAGGAGCGCCGGGAGCGGGCGGGGCGGGGAGTGACGGCGCGACAGGAGCCCCGGCCGCCGGGGTGACCGGTGGGAGCACGGCAGCGTGCGGTTCGTGGCCGCCCATGTCGAGGCGGAACGGCGGGTACTGGTCGGTCATCAGCGCGACGTAGCCCGCCACGCGCAGCACCCACCGGTTGAGCCCCAGGACGAGGTCGAAGACCTGCTGGGGGTAGCGGCCGGTGAACAGCAGCACGACCCCGGCGACCAGGACGAGGACGCCGATCAGGCTGATGCTGATCCAGGACTCGTCGTCGGCGCCACCCACGCCGTACGCCACCCCGCCGGCGAACAGCGCGACGATCAGGTAGTGCGGGATGGCGAGCAGCCACCACTTCACCAGGACCAGGCCACGCGAGAGCCGCTCGGGGTGATCGACCGTGAGGTGGGCGGGGTAGTCGGGCACCTCAGCGAGCGTGAACGGCGGGTAGCGGTCGGTGCCGAGTGCGCCGAAGGCGTAGTAGGAGACCCGCCAGCTCCAACGCATCACGCCGACGTTGAAGTCGAAGATCGCACGGGGGTAGCGGCCGGTGAACAGGATGGCGAAGAACGCGACGACGCTCAGCACGAGGAAGCCCACCCACAGGAACGCGAGCACCACGTAGTGAGGGACGGCGAGCAGCCACTTCACCAGCCACAGCCCCCGGCTCAGGTCGGCGTCGAGCTCGGCGTCGACGTGCACGGGGTACGTCATGGGCGTGATCGAGGTGGTCATGACAGTCCTTCCTCCGCGGCCCGTCCGGGCCGGGTGCGTGACGGGACCGAACGGGCCGCTTCCTCCCTTCGATCGTCCCGCGGCGGGGAGGATGGCGGGAGGGCCGAACGGCACGTGTTGCGCGGGCATGCCCGGGACCTACGACCCTGTCCGACGGCGCACCGGGCGGTGAGACTCGAAGCCCCCGGATCCCCAGGAGGCCACGTGATGACCCGCACGACAGCCCGTCGCCCGACCCCCTCCGTGCGGGTGGTGGTCGATGACGTCCCCGAGCTCGACGAGCTGGTGCAGGACGCGGCGCGCCGCGCTCTGGCCTCCAACCGGTCGCTCGAGCTCGTCGAGCCGGCGGTGCCAGCGAGTGACCACGTCGCCCGGGCGCGGCTGATCAGGCGGATGGACGAGGCGCTTGACGTGGCTCGGCGCACTGCACCCGGTGTCCCGGTGCGGGTGGGCTCCCCGATCGAGCTGCCCCGCCCACGCCACTCGCCGTGAACGGCATCGAGGAGGTCAGCGTCCGACCGGTGCCTCTGCGGCGGCTGGAACCGCTGCTGACGCCCGAGCGCGTCGAGCTGCTCGAGACGAACGTGGCCGCCGCACGGCGGTTGCTCGCCGGACGCACCGTGTGGAACGTCAACTCGACAGCACGCGGTGGTGGCGTCGCGGAGATGCTGCGCACGCTCGTGGCCTACGCCGCCGGGACCGGGGTCGACGTCCGCTGGCTGGTGGTGGGCGGCGACCCCGCGTTCTTCGCCGTCACCAAGAGGATCCACAACCGGCTGCACGGCGTCCCCGGCGACGGAGGTGCGCTCGACGGCGTGGCGCGAGCGACGTACGACGCCACGCTGGCGCAGCAGCGCGACGAGGTGGTCGACCTCGTGCAACCCGGCGACGTGGTCCTCCTCCACGACCCCCAGACGGCCGGACTCGCCGCCCCCCTCCGTCGGCGCGGCGCCCTCGTGGTGTGGCGCTGCCACGTCGGCCTGGACGAGCACAACGAGTGGACCCGCGAGGCGTGGGGATTCCTGCGAGAGCTCGTCGAGCCGGCTCGGGCCCACATCTTCTCGCGCTCGTCGTTCGCGCCCGACTGGGTCGACCGGCGGTGGCTGCGGGTGATCCCCCCGTCGTTGGACCCGTTCAGCCCCAAGAACGTCGGCCTCGACGCCGGAGAGGTCGAGGCCCTCGTGCACCGGGACGGACTCGCGGTCGAGGGAGCACCGCTGCCCGGCGACGGACGCGTGGTGGTCCAGGTCAGCCGCTGGGACCGGCTCAAGGACATGGCCGGGGTGATGACGGCGTTCGCCGACCACGTCGACGGGCTCCCGGCCGATGTCCACCTCGTGCTGGCCGGCCCCGCGACCGACGGAGTCGCCGACGATCCCGAGGCTGCTGAGGTGCTGGCCGAGTGCCGTGAGCTGTGGCGCGCGCTGCCCTCGCGGGCCCGCGACCGGAGCCACCTGGTGTCCGTGCCGATGGACGACCTCGACGACAACGCACGGGTCGTCAACGCCCTCCAGCGCTGGTCCACCGTCGTGGTCCAGAAGAGTCTCGCCGAGGGGTTCGGCCTCACCGTGACCGAGCCGATGTGGAAGGGCAGACCCGTGGTGGCCTCGGCGGTGGGCGGGATCCGCGACCAGATCGAGGACGGCGTGAGCGGTGTCCTGCTCGACGACCCGCGCGACGGCGCGGCACTGGCAGCTGCGCTGTCGTCCCTGCTCGAGGACGCGGACCGGCGGCGCGAGATGGGACTCGCCGCACACCTGAGGGTGCGCGACCGCTACCTCGCCGATCGGCACCTCATCCAGTACGTCGAGCTCTTCACCCAGCTGGTCGAGGACGCCCAGGTGTGACCGCAATTCTGCTACCCCGGCCCGTCCACCGTCGTCAGGCCCACCGAGGCCAGGTGCCGGCGGCCCGCGACCGACGAGCCGATGACCTTCGACCCTACCGACCACCACGCCGCCCGACGAGACTGGTCAGCGATCGCGAGGAGCGCGTGGAGACCATGGCCACGGAGCGAGGGACAACGACCCGCCGGACGCCTGGCACGGTCCCTCGGGTGCTCGCACCGGACCATCGGCGCTGAGGGCCAGCCCGAACGTTGCGCTGGCAGCGCCGACACTGATGGGCCAGCACCGCACGGACGGCCCAGGACGGAGGAACCCGATGAAGACACTGTTGGTGTACGAATCGATGTGGGGCAACACGAAGACCGTTGCCGAGACCATCGCTGGCGCGCTCGGCGACGACGCGACGCTCGTGGAGGTGCGCGGAGCGCCGACGACGCTCCCGCCCGACATCGACCTGCTGGTCGTGGGCGGGCCGACGCACGCGTTCTCCATGAGTCGCCCGTCCACGCGCCACGATGCCGAGACCAAGGGAGCCGATGCCAGCCTCACGGACACGGGCATCCGCGAGTGGCTCGAGGCCCTGCCTTCCTCCGACGTCCGCGTGGCGACGTTCGACACGCGCGTGGGATCCGTACGCCACCTGCCGGGCTCAGCCGCGAGGGCCGCTGCCAAGGAGGTACGCCGCCACCACCTGGGCCGCCTCGTCGACACGCAGAGCTTCTACGTCGCGGACACGGACGGCCCTCTTCTCGACGGCGAGCTCGACCGTGCTCGTGGGTGGGCCCAGAGGCTGATCCCCGAACGCAAGGAACCGCATCGCCGGATCACCTGATCCCCGGCCGATCCCCCGGACCGGTCGGGACCTTGGTCCCGGCCCCCAGGTGTCCGGCGGCCCTGATGCAGCGAGCGTGGCCGCGGGAGTGTGGTGGTGACCCCGAAAACCCACCACCCGAGGAGGAGATGACGATGAACGTCATCCACCGCCAGCACCAGATCACCACCGAGGGCATCACCACCTCCGAGACCGAGGAGGTCGTCCACACCGGACTGGCCCGCGCCCTCGCCGTCCTGCGGATCGCCTTCGGAGTGACCTTCCTGTGGGCCTTCCTCGACAAGACCTTCGCCCTCGGCTTCAGCACCGGAGCCCAGTACGCCGAGGACGGGTCCCGCGCGGGCATCGACTTCATGGCCAAGGACGCCGCCTGGCTCAACGGCGGCAGCCCCACCGAGGGGTTCTTGACCTTCGGCGTCCCGGCCGACAACCCCTTCCACTCCTTCTTCGCCTCCCTCGCCGGACAGACGTGGGTGGACTGGCTGTTCATGCTCGGCCTCCTCGGCGTCGGCGTGACCCTGCTGCTGGGAGCCGGGATGCGGATCGGCACCGCCGCCGGCGCCCTGATGTACGCCTTCATGTACGCCGCGTCCCTGCCGCTGCAGAACAACCCCGTCGTCGACGACCACCTCATCGGCGTGATCGTGATGGCCGTCCTCGCCCTCGGCGCAGCCGGCACCACGTGGGGGCTGGGTCACTGGTGGAACCGCACCGGGCTGGTACGGAAGTACCCCGTCCTGCGATGACACCAGGCCCTCACCGGACCCGACGCCTCCCCCAGGCGTCGGGTCCTCTGGTCGTCCACGAGCCAGGTCGGCGACGAACGCCCCCCGGACGGTGACGCCTCCTCCGCGAACGTGTCGTCGGTCTGTCGACCGGCAGGGCTCGGGACCAGTGGCGACGTCCCACATGACCATCAGCCCTGTCACGCCTGACCCGGCGGACACAGGCTGGAGCTGGAGACAGGAGGACGCATGAGCACCACCGCCCAGCTGTCACGACGATCCACGACGGCTGCGCCCGCTCGACCACGTGCCGTGAGGGCACGTCACTTCGTCGGGGGCTTCTACCTCGTCATGGGCGGCGTCAACGCCGGCATCGTCGCAGCAGATCCTCAGACCTACGCGACGTTCGCCGACGGCTCGTTCTCGTCTTTCGTGACCAGGACCTGGCACGAGGTGGTGATGGCCCAGCCCTACTTCTGGTTCCTCGCCCTGGCCACTGGAGAGGTCGCCCTGGGCCTCCTCCTGCTGCGCGGCGGGACGGCTGCACGCGTCGGTTGGGTCGGTGTGATCACGTTCCATGTGCTGCTGATGAGCTTCGGCTTCGGGTTCTGGCTGTGGTGCCTGCCCGCGCTCGCACTGCTCGTCTCGGCGGCACACGCCGACTGGCCAGCACTCGGCGAGGCCCGCCGGGACCGTCCGCCCGCTGGGGGGTCCCTTCCGCACGTCCCGGTGGCTAGCGGGTCCGGTGTGGTCCCCGCGGTGGGGCGCAGTCACGTGATGTTCTGGTCGACGATGGCGCTGTCGGTGGCGGTGGTGGCGTCGTCGCTCTACGGGTTGCTCGCCGACGCGCCGTACCGCTCGCTGCCCGCCACGACGGTCCTGGCCGCCCGAGCACAGGACGCGTGCAGCATCGCGGTCGCTCTGGTGCTCGTCGTCATCGTGGCTCGTGCGCCTCTCGGCACCGCTGCGGAGCTGCTTCGCCTCGGGCTGCTCGGCTACCTGCTCTACAGCTACCTCATCTACGTCTCCGGTGTGCCGATGAACCGGATGTTCCTCGTCTACGTCGCGATCGTCGTGCTGGCTGCGTCAGGCCTCGCCGTTGGCATCGTCGAGGTGATTGAGCGCCCGCCGACCAGCCAGGCATCGCGGCGCCTGGAGACGGGGACCGGGTGGTTCCTGATCGTCACGGCCGTGGTGTTCGCCGGCCTGTGGCTCTCGATGCTCCTTCCTGTCGCGATCAAGGGTGGGTCACCTGCCACCGAAGGCGTCGGCGGGACGCCCTACCCCGTGTTCTGGCTCGACCTGGCGATCACCTTGCCAGCGATCGCTGCCGTGGGAACCACGCTGGTCATGCGCCGCCAGGCGGGGCCGCCGCTGGCGGTGGTCGCACTTGTCAAGATCGTCACGCTGTTCACCGCGCTCTGGGCCGGCCCGGTCGTGGCCGTGGCCACGGGGTCCGAGGTGCACCTGGGACCGGACGCCGGGCCCAGCCTGGTCCTGCTGGCGGTCAGCAGCTGGCTGTCCCTGCGGTGGCTGCGGTCCTTCCCTTCGGATGAGGACCGCATCCCCGGGACCAACGGCCCTGCCGCAGGCGAGCCCGTTCGCCGTACGGTCGGTGCATGGACGAAGCGATGACCGGACTCGACACCGAGCAGTGCTGGGACTTCCTGCGCCGGCACGAGCTGGGGCGGTTGGCCTTCCACCTGACCGACGAGGTGCACATCGTCCCCGTCAACTACGCCGTCGACGCCCGGCTCGTCGACAAGACCCCGTCGTTGCTGTTCCGCACCGCCGAGGGCTCGAAGCTGCTCGGTGTCGTGATGAACGCGGACGTTGCCTTCGAGGTGGACGAGCTGGACGGCGAGCACGCGACAAGCGTCATCTGCCGCGGCCGTGCCCACCTGCTGGAGGAGGACGAGGAGCACCGCGTCGAGAACGTCCCCCTGCGTCCGTGGGTGGCGACGCCGAAGTGGAACGTCGTGGAGATCGACGTGACCGAGATCAGCGGACGGTTCTTCAACCTCTCCCGCCCCTGGCGGCACCTGACCACCGACGAGGACTGAGGTCCCCACGCCGGATCGGGACCAAGGTCCCTCTCGGCCGGTCATTCCGGCCGTACCGCAACGGCGTGCGCGGCGCGCAGCATGAAGGCATGGACACCAACGTGCACCCCGGCAGCATCGTCTGCGGCGTCGACGGCTCCGCCGACGCCACCCGCGCCCTCTACTGGGCCGCCGCCCAGGCATCCCTCGAGCACCGACCCCTCGTGGTGGTCACCGCCGCCGGTGTCGACCAGGTCGACGCCACGTCCTGGACCGGGGCAGGCGGCACCCTCGCCACCTCGACGACGGAACTCCTCGAGCGGGTCAGGGCGGTCGCTGAGTCGGTAGCCGCCCCGATCAAGGTCCAGCGACCCGACCTGCCGGTCACCGTGCACGCGGCTCCCGGGGACCCACGCGACGTGCTCTGCACCATGTCCCGGCAGGCACACCTGCTCGTCCTGGGCTCGCGCGGAAGGGGGGCGCTTCGCAGCAGGCTCCTCGGTTCGGTGAGCGCCGACGTCAGCAGGCACTCCTCGTGCCCCGTCGTCGTCTGCCGCCCCGAGTCCGCCGGCCTCGTGCGCCGGGGAGTGCTCGTCGGCGCCGATGGCACCGCCGAGTCACGTCCCGTGCTGGACTTCGCCTTCCGGGCCGCCTCCGAGCGCGGGCTCCCCCTCACGGTGCTCCACTCGTTCCACGACGTCCTCGCCGCGGTCAACGGGCCCCAGCTGGTGGTCGCGACCGAGCACGATCTCGAGGAGGAGCAGCTCCTCGTGGCCGAGTCCGTGGCCGGGTTCACCGACAAGTACCCCGACGTCCACGTCACCACCAGGCTCGCCAGGGGTCTGCCTGACCAGTGCCTCGCGGCCGACTCAGCACGGTGGCACCTCATCGTCGTCGGGCGCCACCCGACCGACTCCGTCTCCCGGAAGCTCTCCCCCACCGTGGCCACCTCCGTCGTCGAGCGGGCCCGCACGAACGTCGCTGTCGTCCCAGTCCCCGCGGCCCGTCGATGACGGCGACCACGCACGACCTGGCCGCTGCTGTGGGCACGCGCGCGTCGTGGTGATCGTCCCGGCCGTCCGCGTCGTGCTCCAGGGGACGCCACTCCCCGCTAGGAACTGCGTCTACCCGCCGCGAGACGGCGCGACACTCTGTCGCTACGGCGATGAGGTTGTCGAGGCGAGGAGGCGTCGCGCCCGACGACCCAGGTCACTCAAGTCCACACGACCCTCCTCGGCCGCGGCCGCTAGTCGGCTGGCAAGGTCCATTGCCTCATCGAGCACGGGTGCAGCGACGGCGGCCTCTTGGCCCATGTCGCGGAGGATCGTGACCTCCGTCCGGGATGCGATCAAGGGATCGGTGACCCCATCGATCCAAACGCGCGTGCGCCGGCCATCTCCACGCCCCTCCCCTGTGATCCGCTCCAAAGCGAAGATGCGGTCGGCACGCGCGAACTTGCCGAAGCCCAGTGCCACCATGCGGGAGTCCGACGCCACCTAGCCATCTTGTCATTCGCCGCCGACATCTGGCGTGGTGTGGATCGATAGCGGGCTTCTTCGCCCGCGCCACTGCTCGCCCTTGCAACCCCGAGGGGTTCAGCCCGGCGCGACCGCTAGCGCCGGACCGACCGGTTCTCCAAGGTTTCGACTAGCCGTGCCGCGACGTGGGCGGCCTGCCGGAGGTCGTCCTCCGACCAGTCGGCGAGCAGCCCGTCGTAGACCCCGCGGGCCGTTCGCTTCGTACGACGGTGGCGAGCCGCTCCTGCCCGGGTGGCCTTGACGAGCATCGCGCGTCCGTCGCTGGGGTCCGTCGCGCGGGACACCAGCCCCATCGTCTCGAGGCGTCGCACCTGCACGGTCATCGTGGACCGGTCGACCTCCTGCCAATCGGCGAGCTCAGAGAGCCGAACGGGGCCGGTGTCGGTGATCCGTCCAAGCAGCCACGCGTCGGTAGCCGACAGCGCCGGGTCCGTGTCGGCCAGCATCCGGCGCCTGACGTCGCTGCGGGTGAACCAGCGCACCAGCATCGGCACCGCGCGCTCGAGGTGCGCGGACGCCTCGTCTGCCGCAGCCGCGGGCGTGTCGTGGGTCATGTGGTGAGGGTAGACCAACCATTTTGGTTTGTCTGATCCAACTGTTATGGTTGAAGCATCAACCAAAGGAGTCGGGACGTGAGCACCGAGCCCACCCCACCCGGTCCGGTCGCGCGGGCGCTGAGCGCCCAGGCAGTACGCGACGACGTCACTGACCTCGTCGAGCTGTGGGGCATCGACTCCTTCCCCGCCAGCGACCCGCCCGCCAACTGGTGACGGCGGCACCGGCGACAACGCACATCCAGGAGGACACCATGACCAGCACGTCGACACCCTGCACCGGTTCGATCGGGACCGTCACCCAGCAGGGCCTGCCGCAGGAGGTGGACGTGGCGGTCGTCGGATCCGGCGGTGCCGGGCTGATGGCCGCGCTCACGGCCGCCAAGGAGGGGGCACGAGTCCTGGTGGTGGAGTCCCGCGAGGTCGTGGGCGGCGCGACCGGCATCTCCGCCGGCGCTGCCTGGATCCCGAACCACGGCTTCTCCACCAAGGCACTGAAGGTCTACGACGACCTCGACCAGGCGCGCACCTACATCTACGGCCAGGGCCGCGACCAGGTCCTCGACCACGAACTGGTTGAGGCGTTTCTCGAGACGGGTCCCCGGGTCGCCCGGTACGTCGAGGATCACACGTCGTTTGGCTGGATTCCCACCATCTGGCCGGACTACCGCTCCGACATCGACGGCGCGTCCATCGGTCGTGCATTGTTCCCCGGACCGTACTCCCCGAAGGGACTGGGCGAGGCCGCGAAGTTCGTGCGGCCGGCCCTGACCACGGGCATGGCGAAGAACCCGCTCCCGTTCTGGATGCTCGGCGGCATGGGCATCGACGAGGCCTGGCTGGCCGGACCGGCGCTGGTCGGCGCGCTGCTCGAGGCCGGGCTGCGCAACGGCGTCGACGTACGGGTCGAGGCCCCCGCGGTCCGCCTCGTCACCGACGAGACCGGCGTGCGTGGCGTCGTCGTCAAGGCAGGCGGAGTCGAGCACACCGTGCGCGCCACGAAGGGAGTGGTGCTGGCCAGCGGCGGGTTCGAGAGCTCCCCCGAGCTGACCACCGAGCACCTGGACGCGCCGTTCCGCACCCAGGTGTCCCCCAAGGGTCACGACGGCATCGCCGTCCAGCTGGCCGAGGAGATCGGCGCTGACCTGACCGGGATGCAGGACGCCTGGTGGATGCCCGGCGTGCAGCTGCCCGGCGAGGAGCTCGAGGGCCGCCCGCTCAGCCGGGTCTTCCTGGGCGAGCGCGCACTGCCGCACAGCATCATGGTCAACACCAAGGGCGAGCGCTTCGCCAACGAGGCCCTGGCCTACGACCAGTTCGGCGCCATCATGCGCGAGGTCGACCCGGAAACCGGCGAGATGCCCAACGCCACGGCGTGGCTCGTCTTCGACCAGACCTACTGGAACACGTTCGGCATCTTCGGCGTCACCCCCGGCGGCGAGGTGCCGGACTACCTCTTCCGCGCCGACACCCTGTCGGAGCTGGCGAATGACATCGGCGTGGACGAGGCAGCGCTGCGCGCGAGCGTCAAGCGCTTCAACTCCAGCGCACGGCAGGGCCACGACCCGGAGTTCCAGCGCGGCGAGACCCTGTTCGACCGCTACTTCGGCGCCTACTACCCCCGCCTGGGCAGCTACTCGCCCGACGCACGGTTCCCTGCCGCCACCGCCAAGGGCAGGCAGCTCATCGCCGCGGCGATCGGCCCGGTCGTCAACAAGGTCGCCGGTCGCGCCGCGAGGAGCAACAACCCCGAACGGCTGCGCTCGGTCGTGGTCGGACCGCTGGCCAAGATCATCCGCCCGGTGCTGAACAGCCCCAGGTCCAGCGTGCTCGGCCCGGTCGAGACGGCGCCGTACTACGCCCTCGAGGTCAAGGCGAGCGCCCTGGGCACCGTCGGCGGACCCCGCACCGATGCGCACGGGCGAGCCCTCGACACCCGCGGCCAGGTCATCCCCGGCCTCTACGCGGCAGGCAACGCCGGCGGCGCCCCGACGAAGGGCTTCTACGGGGGCGCCGGCGGCACCATCTCGCTCGGCCTGGTGTTCGGCCACCTCGCTGGTCGTGACGCCGCCCGTCAAGACGGCGAGAACGCGCTGCGCCCCGTCGCCTGAGTCCGCCCGCCCCGCGACCGAGTCATGGCTCACCTGAAGGAGGAACCAGTCATGCAGAACCCCGAGCTAGTCCTGTTCATCCTCGCCGCACTCTTCGCCGGTGGTCTCACGATGGGAGGCGTCACGCTGGTGCACTTCCTCGACAAGTGGCGCGAAGACCCACCCACGTCGTACGAGGTCTCGTCGCACGACCTCGCCGAGTCCAGCCGGTCCTGACCGGGACGCACGCGACACGCGTGTGGTCGATCGAGCTCGCGCCGCGACCGCACGGCTTCGCTCCACCTGACCGGTCACGACGTCGCTCCCTCGACGTGAGGACACCTGAGCCGGACGTCACAGAAGCACCGCAACCGCAGACAAGCAAGAAGTGCCACGAGGCACGGAAGGAGCGTGGACGGCATGGTCGTCTACAACGAACTGGTCGCACTGACCGCTGGGGCCGGACTGCTCGGCTTCGCCGCATTCCTGACCCTCCTCATCAGGGTCAGGCGCATCGACAGCGAGGGGTGGGCAGGGTTCTTCGCCGTCACCGGCGTCCTGCTGCTATCCCTGGGCATCCACACGACGGTGACGTGGCCGTTCGGCGGCAACGGGTTCGAGTACGCGAACATCGCGTTCGGTCAGCCCGCCGCGGGGTTCGGCGCGCTGCTGCTCTTCGCTGCCGTGTACCTGTGGCGGCACCGCGCGCTGTACGCCGGTGGCATTGAGGAAGCCAACGCCACGACCCTCTCGGCGTTCAAGCCGGTCGGCATCTTCGTCGGCGCGCTCGGCCTGGGCATGGCCGTCCTCGCGATCACCTTCGTCCGCTTCCAGCTCGGCGCGGCCCCGCCCGAGGAGCCGATCAGCGGACGCTTCGGACACCTCCCCATCCTCGAGGCACTGTTCCTCGGCGGCCTGTGGGGCGTCGTCGCCCTCGGTGCACTGCTGTTCGCCCTCGCGCTCTGGACCGACCGGCCGCAGCTCCTGCGCTGGGCAGTGTGGGCATGGGTCATCGGCGGCACCGTGTTCCTGCTCTTCGGCGCGATGAACTTCTACACACACATCGGCATGTACTACAACATCGAGCACGGCACCATGCACAAGTGGTGACCCCGATGTCTGGCGCTCGGGCGGCCCCTGCGGACTCACGGTCCGCGGGGGCCGACCCGGAGTTCGATCTCATCTCCCGATCCCGCGGTCAGCAGGCCGGGCGAGGCGGTTCGTGGTCACCGCCTCGTTCGGTGCTGTCCAGTGCATCGGCTAGCGAGTAGACAGTGCTGGTGGACACCACGTCGCCGTTGTTCTTGTCCCTGGACCTGGCCGGCGCGTTCGCGTTCGCGCTCAACGGGGCGCTGACGGCGATCAGGCTCACCCGGCTCGACATCGTCGGTGTCGTCACGCTCGGCATGTGCACCGCACTCGGGGGCGGCATCCTTCGCGACATCCTGCTGGGCGCGCTACCTCCAGCGACGTTCAGCGACTGGCGCTACCTCACCGTGGCGGCGGTAGGCGGGCTGATCGCCTTCCTCTTCGGGCGCGGGTTGGACCGCCTCAACACCCCGATCCTCGTGCTCGACGCAGCTGGCTTGAGCCTCTTCGCCGTCAGCGGCGCGTTGAAGGGTCTGGACCACGGCGTGGGCTTTGCCCAGGCGGTCATCCTGGGCACCATCACGGCCGTGGGCGGCGGCACCCTGCGAGACGTCCTCATCCGCGAGATCCCGTCGGTACTGACCAGCGGCCTGTACGCCATTCCCGCACTCGTCGGCGCCTTGGTCGTGGTGAGCGCCGACGCCTGGGGCGTGGCCCAGGTTCCCGCCGCGCTTGTCGCGGCCGGCGCCTGCTTCTCGATCCGCATGATCGGCGTCCGCTTTGACATCAGCGCCCCCACCCCGCCCGGCACCGCACGAGGCGCATGATGGAACCCATGACCACGAGCGCGACCCCTGCCGTCCTCGACGCGCTTGCCGGAATCCGGAGCTGGCAGGAGGAGACCTACCGAGACCTGCACGCCCACCCCGAGCTGCCGCACCAAGAACACCGAACCGCGCAGAAGGTGACCGAGCGTCTGCACGAGATCGGCTGCGACGTGCATGAGGGCGTAGGCGGTACCGGCGTGGTCGGCATCGTCCGCAACGGCCCGGGCCCCACCGTGCTGCTCCGCGCCGACATGGACGCTCTCCCCGTCAAGGAGGAGAGCGGCCTGCCCTACGCCAGCCAGGACACCGCGGCCGACGGGTCACCGGTGATGCACGCCTGCGGACACGACGTCCACGTCACCTGCCTCCTCGGGGCGGTCGCCCTCCTCGCTCAAGCCCCGGAGCACTGGTCCGGCACCCTCGTGGCCGTGTTCCAACCCGCCGAGGAAGCAGCCGACGGCGCCCGAGCCATGCTCGACGACGGGCTCGCCTCCCTGGTCGGGAAGGTCGACGTCGCGCTGGCGCAGCACGTCCTGCCTTTTCCGGCAGGCACTGTCGGGACACGGTCAGGGCCTACCCTCTCCGCCGCAGACAGCATGCGCGTCACCGTCCACGGGCGCGGCGCCCACGGCTCCATGCCACAAGCCGCCGTCGACCCCGTGGTGCTCGCCGCGATGATCGTCATCCGGCTGCAGACCGTCGTCGCCCGAGAGGTCGCCCCCGGCGACGTCGCGGTCCTCACCGTCGGAAGCATCCAGGCCGGCACGAAGAGCAACGTCATCCCCGACCACGCCGTCCTGCAGCTGAATGTCCGCACCTACGACGACCGCACCCGCACCGCGGTTCTCGACGCGATCGAGCGGATCGTGCGCGCCGAGTGCGACGCTTCGGGCTCACCCAAGCCTCCCGACTTCGAGCTGTTCGACCGTTACCCGCTGACCGACAACGACCCGGACGTCACCGGCCGTGTCGCGTCCGCGTTCCAGGACCTGTTCGGCGACCGTGCTGGTGAGCTGCCGCAGCAGAGTGCCAGCGAGGACTTCAGCGACCTCCCGCGCCAGCTGGGAGCGCCGTACGCGTACTGGGGCATTGGCGGCATCGACGCCGACGTGTACCGCTCCGCCCAAGAGGCGGGGCGACTCGACCAGGACATCCCCGTCAACCACTCCGCGACCTTCGCGCCGGTCCTCCAGCCAACGCTCGACACCGGCACGCAGACGCTGGTGGCCGCGGCACTCACCTGGCTGTGCTCGTCCTGACGCGCACCCGGGACCCCTACCTCATCACTTCGGCGGACGCTGAACCGGTGCGAGACCGGAACACGTGCGCCTGCGTTCGACGACGTTGCTTAGCGCCTGGGCAACGCCCGGATCTGCTGATGAGCGGGCGACCCGTCGGTCACGGCATTGTCATCCTCACCAGTGCGGTCCTGGCGAACCGGGGACTGGTCTGGATCTCGGCCACAACCCCTACGCCCTTCGCGTAGTACTTCAGCTCGGTGACCTTCGGCTCCAGCGAAGAACCTTCGCTGGTGATCCGCGCATGGTCGAAGTGCCCGAACGGCACCCCGACCTGCTCGTCGAGAGCGATCACCTTCGCCTGGTCCTCGGCGTCGCCCGGCTCGAACTCTTGGGCGTAGTCGCGGCCGACGACCGGCTCGGCCGGCATCACGATGCCGGCCTGTCCACCGTCCACACCGGCCTGCCATGAACCGGACGTGTCGACCTGGCCGTCTTGGCCGAACTCTTTGCTCAACTCACCGAGGTACCAGACGTTCCCCAGGCGGTCCTGCGCGTACCAGTCGTGAGTGGCCTCGATGACCCTGCCGCCCTCCCTGACGACGTCGCGCACGACGGTCGTGGTGATCTTCTCGATCACCTTGGTCCGGCGGGTGACCGTGACGACGTTGCGCTCACCGGCCTCGTCGCCGTACCCCCGGTAAACCCAGCGCGTGCCCGGCACAAATGGCAGGTAGGGGTTGTCGACGACGTCGACGAAGTCCCGCGGACGGGGCAGAGTCGCCGGCGGAGGTGTGCCGATTGCCGCCGCCGCTACAACCGTGCGACCCGACGTCTGACTCGCGTGGGCGGTCAGGCCGAGCCCGATCACCGTCAGCGTCGGTACGACCATGCTCGCCGTCGTCCTGCTCATAGTCCTCATGACGCACCTCCGGGTAGCCCGGACCGCGATGCCCGGCCCTACCCATCATCCGCCTCACGGCTGAAGCGCTGAACACCCTCGGTCATGCAGGTCTGGGCCAGGGGGCCGCACCCCTTTCGCAGGTTCACGAAGGAGCCCGGGTCCTCTCGGTCGGGCACGCGAATCGTCTCCGCAATACTGCGGCGGCAACCGCCGGTGATGAACAAGCCGACTGCGGCAGACGCCTGGCCAACGCCAGCTAGGTCCCCGGGCTCAGGGCGAGAGGCCTCGGGCCGCCGCGAGCGTAGGTCACTCGTCAGGCAGCCGACGTGTGCGCACGATCATGGCAGCCACGTCGACGATCTTCGTGTTCGCGTTCGACGACACCCGACGCAAGTAGTCGAAGGCATGGTCGGCGTCGACGTCGAAGCGACCCATGACAAGACCGGTCGCCTGTCCGATGACCGTGCGGCTGTGCATTCCGGCTCCCAGCTGATCGATCTCACGGCTGGTGGCCATGATCAGCGCCAGGTGCCCCGCCAACCCTTGACTGATCGCGACGGCGTCCGCATCGAAGTCGCGGCCTCCGCTTGCGTAGAGGCTCAGTGCACCGTAGGACTGCCGGTCGGTGAAGACGAGCAACGACAGCATCGAGTGCACGCCCAGGTCTGCGGTCACAGTGTTCGCCCAGCGGGGCCAGCGGTCGTCCTGCGAGAGGTCGTTGCTCAGCAACGTGTCCTGGTCGCGCCGCATGTTCAGGCACGGACCCTCACCCAGCTCGAACTGCAGCTCATTGGCCCGTCGGACGACATCGTCGCTGCCCACCAGCGTGGCCACCCCGCCGGCGGCGTTCAGGGTCAGGCCCGCGTGGTCACACCCAGGGACCAGGGCGGGCGCCGAGTCCACGACCATCTGCAGGCGGACGGACTCGTCATCAGCGGTTGCCAGGGCCCGCGACAGCTGCTTGAACTCCACCCAACGCGCCCTGACCTCGCTCACGTCGACCTTCCTCCCACACCCAGGTCCCCGCTGAGAACCTCCAAATGCTAGTCCTCGGAGCGGTGGGCGACTCCACCCCCGAGGCGGAGCGTTGAATGTTTCAGGACCGCTCAGCACTCACCCGACCTACCGTTGACGGCGCCGGAGCTAACGGCGCCGGCGATGCGGAGATCGGCTACTTCACGACCGCGTCGATGGTCTTCTTCAGAGCGCTCGGAGCCGCTGGGGTGCGCGGCGCCTTGACTTTGGCCTCGGTCATCTCCGCCCCGATCTCCTGGAGCTGCTTGCGACCCAGACCCTCACGGACCTGGGGGAACCACTCCTTCTCCTCCTCCTCGATGTGATGACGCACGTTCTCGATCAGCACCGTGGTCTTGGCGGTGAAGCGCTCGGCATCAGGCTTCATCGCGACCAGCTCCATGACGAGGACATCGGCGACGTGATGCTCCTCGTAGGACTCGAGCACATCGTCCTCGAGCTCGGGCAGCAACTCCCGCACCCGTGGGTACATGACCTCGTTCTCGATGTAGGTGTGCACGGTCAGGAGCTCGATCATTCGGTTGACCAGCTGACCCTTGCGAACGTGCGCGTCCGGACCCAATTTCTCGAAGTCCTTGAACGTCTTGAGAATTTCCTTGTGGTCGTTCTTCAACAGCACGATGGCGTCGGTGGACATGTGAGCCTCTCGGATCCGGTCAGCAAAGGCGGCTGCTCAGCCGGTTCAAGTGTCTCTGGACAATGCGTGTGCCGCCCCACCCGCAGGGACCACCGGGCCCTCGACCTGCGTCACCGAGTGCACTTTCACGCTCGAGCCGTGCAGTTGGCTCTCGCCCGGCAGACTCTTTGGACGGAAAGTGCAGCGCCGGAGGATGTGGCCTTCTCGCGGCCTCCTTGCGCATGTGTGGCCGGCGCCAACTAGCGGAGAGCTCCACGTCGTTCGCCCAGGCCGACCAGGGGCAGCGTCATGTCGACAGATCGAGCTCCACGCCCAACCGACGCTGACCCGCCGTGGATTCACGGTGGGTCAGCGTCAGCCTGCCTGCCCTCGGCGGGTCAGCCGACGGGGTCGAGCTCGGGCTTGCGGTCAGGCAGGTCCGGCGCCACGGGCGCGTGACCCTCGGGGTCGAGCCGCGGCAGGACCCGGTCAAGCCTCCTCGGCAGCCACCAGTTCCAGTGGCCGAGGAGGCTCATCGTGGCGGGCACCAGCACCATTCGGACGACGGTGGCGTCCAGCAGGATCGCCACGCCCATACCGAAGCCGAGCATCCGGATCAGCGCGTCCATCTCGGTCACGAAGCCGAAGAACACCATCACCATGATCGCCGCGGCGGCGGTGATCACGCGGCTGGTGGAAGCCAGGCCGCGGGCCACGCTGCCGTGAGGGTCACGCGTCTGGTCGTAGTCCTCCTTGACGCGGGAGAGCAGGAAGACCTCATAGTCCATGGAGAGACCGAACAGGATGGTGAACATCAAGATCGGCAGCCATGACGAGACCGGCCGGGAGTGGTCGAGCCCGAGCAGCTGGAGGCCCCAGCCCCACTGGAACACCGCGGTCAGCACGCCGTACGCGGCACCGACGCTGAGCAGGTTCATCACCGCGGCCTTCAACGGCACCGCGATCGAGCGGAACATCATCGTCAGCAGCACCACCGAGATCAGCACCACGAACCCGATGACGAGCCAGAGCCGCGTGGCGAGCAGGTCGGCGATGTCGGTGAACAGGGCCAGGTTCCCGGTGACCTCCACACCTTCCGGCACCTCGGTCCTGAGGTCCCGGACGAGGTCGGCGCTGCGCGGGTCGTTGTCGGCGTACGCCGAGTCCGCGGTGAGCACGGCAATCTCGCCGTCGGGCGAGACCATGGGCGGCGTCGTGGTGGCGACGTCGTCGCGGGCCTCGAGGGTCCGGGTCACGGTTGCGACCCCCTGCTGCCCGGCCCGGTGGAGGTCGACGACGACCAGCAGGGGGGTGTTCGCGCCGGCTCCGATCTCGGAGGAGATGAGGTCGAACGCGCGGCGGGTGGTGGTGTCACCGATGCCGTCGCCACCGGACTGCGGCCAGGTGCGCATGTCGAGCACCGGCGCCGCGAGCACGAGCATCACGGACGCAGCGGCAAGCAGGTACGGCAGTGGCCGGGCGGCGATCCTGCGGGCCCAGCGTTCGGCGCGGACGCCCTGCGGCTTCTGCACCCGACCCCGGCGTACGGCCCGGGGCTGGAGCCGATTGCGGAACAGCGACCCGACGGCGGGCACCAGCAGGAGCGCGGTGAACATCACGGCGACCACGGCGATGGCGGTGGTGAAGCCGAACGCTTGCAGGGTGGGGATGCCCGAGAGCTTGAGGCCCATGAGCGAGACGAGCACGGTGGTGCCGGCCAGCACGACCGAGCGGCCCGCGGTGGTGGCGGCGTGCGCGGCGGCGTCGACGAAGTCCTCGCCGGCGCGGACGTGCTCGAGGATCCGGGTGAGCATCAGCAGCGCGTAGTCGATGCCGACGCCGAGCCCGACCATCGCCGCCACGGTGGGTGCGGTGGGGCTGACGTCCATCAGACCGCAGAGCACGGTGACGCCGGTCAGTCCCATGCCGAGCCCGGCCACGGCAACGGCGACCGGCAGCCCGGCGGCGACGACGGAGCGGAACATCAGCAGCAGGATCACCAGCGCGGCGATGATGCCGATCATCTCGCCGCGGCCCTCCATCGGGGCGGCGGCCGTGCCGGGCAGCTCGCCGCCGAGCTCCACCTGCAGGTCGTCGCGGTAGGGCGCCACGGCCTCCTCGAGCGGCTCGAGATTGCCCATCAGGTCGCGGTGCGTGACCGGGACGTCGTACGCGAGGGTGATGAGCGCGGTGTCGCCGTGGTCGGACACCCGCGGCGGGGAGACGCTCAACACGTGGTCCAGGCCGGCCAGGTCGTCGCCCAGCGCCTCCAGCGTGCCCCGGTCGAGGGCCGAGCCGTCGGTGTCGTGGACGACGACCTGCGCACTGGCGTTGCCGGCGGCGGGCAGGTGCTCGCGCAGCTGCTCGATGCCCTGCTGGGCGCGGGCGCCGGGGATGTCCCAGTTCTCCTGGGCCGGGCCGCCGACCGTGGCGGCCAGTCCCATCACCGCGGTCAGCACGGTCGCCCACAGGGCCAGTGCGCGCCACGGATGGCCGGCCGAGAATCGGCCGAGACGGTCGAGGATGACGTTCATGGGATCTGCTCCTTTGCAGAGTTGGTCTGCGCAGAAGCGTCGCGCCAGCCGCTTTCGCGGCACTTGGAGGCGACTTGCTGCCGGTACGGAGCCCGGTCGCGGGAGGGGTCAAGTCGACTGCAACTGCGCCTGAAGCGACGGCGGCGAGCGTGGACCTCATTCCGCCACGACGGCATGACGAGAGGACCCGCGATGACGTCGACGCAGCACCCCACCGACCAGGTGACCTGGCCGACCCAGGTTCGGCTTCCCGGTCAGACCGCGGCCCACCCGGGCCCGGTCGACATGACGATGATGTACGTGATGCACCACGCCTTCCGGCGCGACCTCGCGGTGCTCTCGGCTGCCGCAGCCGTGACGCCGGCCACCGACCGCCGAGCTTGGGTCGCGCTGGCCGAGCGGTGGGCTCTGTTCTCCGAGGCGCTGCACCTGCACCACACCGGTGAGGACCGGGGGCTCTGGCCCCGCTTGCTGGCGGTCGCCACTCCAGAGGAAGCCGAGGTGCTGGAGGCGATGGAGGCCGAGCACGAGCGCATCGACCCGATGCTGACGGCGTGCGCCGAGGGGTTCGCGCGGCTGCGTGAGCACGCGGACGTCGACGCGCGCGCCGCGCTCTCGGTTCGTCTGGCGGCGGCTCGCGCCCAGCTGGGCGACCACCTGCGCCACGAGGAGACCGAGGCCATCGCGATCATCCAGCGACGCCTCTCCGATGCCGACTGGCACCAGATCGAGGAAGAGAGCTTCAAGCACGACATCCCCCCGCTGACCTTGCTCAAGCTGGTGCCGTGGGTCGCCGAGGGCGTACCCGCCGACGTGCGTGAGGTCGTCTTCTCCGCACCGGGCGGCCGGCTGAACCAGGCGCTCTGGTACCTGACCCGCGGTGGCTTCCGTCGCCGGCAACGCCGCGCGCTGGCGTACGTCGTCGGCCGTGTCGAGGTGCGCTGAGGCGAACCTTGCCGCTCGTGTGGTCCCTAGAACCCGTATCGCTGCCGCTGGCCCTGCAGCCACTCCGCACACAGCGGGATCCCCCACTCGGCGCACAGGGCCTCGGCCCGGTCGGCGTGGCGGGTGGCGAGGTCGGCCTCGCCCACCGTCCAGGCGGCGAGGGCGAGGAAGGCCTGGACTGGTCCCATGGCCAGTCCTGAGCCGCCGGTGACAGCGTGGTCGGGGTACGACACCAGCCGCTCGTACGCGCGGGAGGCAAGGTCGCGGTCACCGGTCCCGGCCGCGGCCTCGCAGGCGGGACCCCACACCAGCATCGAGAACCAGTTGTCGGCCGACAGGTCCAGAGGGCTGCGCGCGTCGAGCACGTCACGAGCGTCCTCCGTGCGGCCGATCCGGCACCAGATCGCTGCGTGCAGGGCCGTCACCGGCAGCGGGCCCTCCGCGGTGCCCTTGAGGAGCTCGGCCAGCTCGTCGGCCCGGTCGCTCCAGAGCAGCAGGGCGCCGATGGCACCGGTGATCCCGTCCTCGGCCTGGGGAAGCCGCATCGTCGAGGTCACCTCGACCACCCGCGCCAGGGCCGCGTCGGCCTCCTCGAGCCGGCCAGCCATGGCCAGCCAGGGGATGTCCATCGTCTCGAGCACCAGCAGCGCGTACGGCAGGTGCAGCCGCCTGGCCTCGGGGAAGGCCAGCGCCAGGGCCTCCCGCTGACGGGTCCGCTGCCCGAGCTCGCCGAGCGCGATCGCGAGCAGCGTCAGGCACGCGACGTAGGACCGCTCGTGGCCGAGGTCGCGGGAGAGTCGGACGCCCTCCTCGGCGATCGCCGCCCGCCTGACGGCGGTGGCTGGACGCCACGCCCCGACCACCCATACCTCGCAGGCATGCACCAGCAGCTCGGGGTCGCTGAGTCGGCGGGCCATCTCCAGGCCGGCGTCGGCCAGCGCCTCGCGCTCCTCGTGCCCCACGCGGTAGTAGAGCTCGGTCGACATCGCGAGCAGCACCCGGCAGCGCAGCTCGGAGTCCTCATCGGGAAGCCCGGGGAGGGCCCGCCGCAGTGCGTCGACCACGACGTCATGCTGGTCACCGTGCCGAGGCGACTGCCACAGCGCGCCCCTGGTCAGGCCACACCCGGCTTTCGCGAGGAGATGCACGTCACCGATCTCGTCGGCCATCCGGATCGCGCCCTCGACGACCTCGATCAGGTTGAGCCAGTTGCCTGTCCAGCGGTGTACCTCGGCAAGCTCCATCAACAAGCCATAGCGGTCGCGTGCGGTGGCGTCGGGATCGAGCACGACGGTGTCGAGGGCGGTGGTGAGCAGCTCCGCTGCGGCGTCGGAGGCGTGTCGGCGGCGAGCTACGCCGCCCGCGGCGGCGGCCGCCCGCCAGGCGCGGCGGGCGTACGCGGGACCTGCGGCCTGCCAGTGCCCTGCCACTTGGCTTTCGCGGCCCGGTCGCGTCTCGAGCACCTCCGCCGACCGGGCGTGCGCTCGTGCCAGCCTGACCGGACTGGTCGTAGCGGTCACCGTGTCGCGGACCAGCGCGTGGGCGAAGGAGAAGGCGTCACCGCCGACCTCGCGCACCAGCCCGGCATCGACGGCGGGGTCGAGGCGATCCAGCACGTCGTCCTCATCAAGATCCGCCACGGACGCCAGCTCGGCCAGTGCGAACCGCCGTCCGAGCACCGCAGCCCACCGCAGCAGGGCGCGGGTGTCGTCGGGGAGCCGCGCCAGCCGGCGCGAGAGGACGTCGGTGACGGCGGTGGGCGGGTCTGCTCCGTCCACCAGGACGCTGAGATCGCCACCATCGCGGGCGAGGCGGGCGTACTCCACGACGAAGAAGGGATTCCCGTCGGTGCGCTCGGCCAACCGCTGGGACTGCTCGCCGTTCGGGACGACGCTCGCCACCGAGCCCACCACGGCCGCGATGTCGCGTGGGCCGAGCCCGGTCAGCTCGAGGCGCTCGGCGTGCCGACGGGCCAGCGACTCCGCCACGTCGGCCAGTGGGCCCGTCGGCTCGGGGCGCGAGCGCCAGGTCGCGAGCACCAGCAGCTGTCCGGAGGCCACGGTGTCGACCAGCATCCGCAGGACGCGCAGGCTCGCGACGTCGGCCCAGTGCAGGTCCTCCAGCACCAACAGCACGGGCTCGGCCGCGGCAGCGTCCGCGACCCGGCGGGCCAGGCCCTCGCGCACGCGGAACTCCGCGCCCTCGTCCTCCTCGCCACCCTCCTCGAGCTGCTCGCCCAGCTGCTCGAGCACCTGCTGCCACGGCCAGAGGGCCGGCGCTCCGCCGTCCTGCGAGCAGCGGCCGACGAGCACCCGCCCTCCGCGGGCCGCGGCGTGGCTGGCGAGCTCTGCGGAGAGTCGCGACTTGCCGATGCCCGGTTCACCGGTCAGGGCCGCGAACGTCGCCGTGCCCGTCTCCGCGCGAGCCCACGCGTCGACCAGGAGCGCCAGCTGACGGTCGCGCCCCACCAGCGGCCATGGCGGCAGGGTCGCGCCAGGGACCACGGCTGGCCGCTCGCCCGCAGCGGCGGTCGACGCCGTCGTCACCTTGATCGCATCTGCACCCGGCGGCGGGGCCCACGCCAGAGCCGCGTCCTGGCGGAGGACCGCGGTCTGCAACGAGCGGAGCTCGACGCCGGGCTCCAGCCCGAGCTCCTCGTCGAGCAACGTGCGGACCGCCGCCAACGCCTCGAGCGCGTCGGCTTGCCGACCCGCCCGTGCCAACGCCAGCGCTCGTAGCCCCCACAGCCGCTCTCGCAGCGGGTAGCGGGCGGTCAGCGACTCCAGCTCGACAGCGACCATGGCGTGCTCACCCAGAGCCAGCGCGGCGACGGCCCGATTCTCCAGCGCAACCGTCCGGAGCTCCTCGAGCCGGGCACGCTCGGCCACCGCCGCGGGCGCATCCTCGAGCTCGACGTAAGGCGTACCGCGCCACAGCCCCAGCGCCTCGTCCAGGATCGCCATCGCGGCGCGAAGGTCCAATGCGGCTACACCCACCGGGACCCACCCGGGCCCTTCGGATGCCGCTGTCGCCGAAGACGCAGTCAGCAGCCGGTGCGACTCGCTCACCGCACGGTCGAAGCGCGCAGCGTCGAGGTCACCGTCGGACAACGTCAACGCGTAGCCCGGCTCGACGGTGACCAGCACCGTAGCCGGCGCCCGCGGGGCCCGCTCCGGCTCGATCACCCGGCGTAGGCCGGACACGTACACCTGCAGGGTCCCGGCGACGCCATCGGGCGGCGAGTCACCCCACAGCAGGTCGACCAGGGCGTCGACCGAAACCGGCCGCCCCGCCGACAGTGCGAGCGCCGCGATGAGGGCACGTCTCTTGCGGCTGCCGAGGAGCAGCCGTTGCTCACCTCGCCACGCCTCGGTGGCGCCCAGGACGCTGACGCGCACGAGACGAGGATAGGGGAAGCGGCCGTCGAGCATCTCAGCGTCGAGGTCCGCGCCGCCGGCCCTGTCGAGCACCGTCCCTACCGTGCGGCGTGGGACGAGGGCGCCCGCCGACCGACGTCGGGACTTGGGGCGCAATCCACACCTCGCGCATCCGAGAGAGGCGTATCGCTCGCGCACCAGGATCAGGGACACCGACGGCGTGACGCGGCAGGTGACCGCCATGGGGACCACCAGCGCCGCCGCGGAGCGTGCCTTGCGGCAGAAGCTCGTGGACCGCAAGTCCCGACGCAACAGAGCATCACCGCCGACACCAAGCTGGCCGCACGCTGGCTCACCTTCCTGCGCGACGATGGTCGGATTGAAACCACTACAGGGGCACCATCAAGACCGAACCGGCAGAGGCACCTACCGCAAGGCCAGCCCGAAGTCAGATGCCGGCGTGGGAACCGTCGTCCTGCCGGACTTCGCGATCGCGGCGCTCGAGCGTCGCCGGGCGACAGCCCCCGGGGACCCGGACAGCCCCCGTCTTCCCCAACCCAACGGCACGTGGCAACAGGTCAACAACGTCGAGCGCCGCTGGCGGCAGATCCGCAAGGACACCGGTCTCGACTGGGTCACGCCCCACACGTCCCGCAAGACGGTCGCGACCCTCATCTCGGAGCGGGTTGACGCCCAGACCGCCTCGCAGCAGCTCGGCCACTCCTCCCCCGCCATCACGCGCGAGTTCTGCATCGCCAAGCCCGCGATCGCGGCCGACGTGGCGCACGTCTTGGACGAGCTGGCCGCCGTTGATCCCGAGGCCAGCTCGAATACGTGGTGAACAAGTGGCGAGTAGGGCTTTCGGGTTCACCTGACGAACCGGCTCTGACTCAGCGTTTCCGCTGGTCAGAGCCGGTTCTCTCGGTCGGGCTGACAGTGTGCTGGCTCAGGACATAGGCGACAGATGTCTCAAGACATCCGCGACACCATGTCTCAAGACATCGTGGACAGCCTCGGCGGTGTGGATGCTCGGCCATGTCAAAGGCCCGGCTTGTCATCACCGCCCTGCTCGTCGAGAACCAGAGCCCTACCGAGGTCGCTGCCCGCTACGGCGTGCACCGCTCCTGGGTCTACCGCCTCAAGGCCCGCTACGAAGCCGAGGGCGAGGCCGCATTCGAGCCACGGTCCCGACGCCCACACACCTCACCGCAGGCGACCCCGGCCGAGCACATCGAACTGGTCCTGGCCCTGCGCAAGCAGCTCACCGAGGCCGGTCACGACGCCGGCGCAGAGACCATCTGCTGGCACCTGGCCCAGCACCACGACACCGTCCTGTCGCGGGCCACGGTGCACCGGGTCCTGACGCGCCACGGCCAAGTCACCCCGGAGCCGAAGAAGCGACCGAAGTCGTCCTACATCCGCTTCGTCGCCGAGCAGCCCAACGAGACCTGGCAGTCCGATTTCACCCACTACCCGCTCACCGACACCCGCAGGTTCCCCAATGGCGTGGAGATCCTGACCTGGCTCGACGACCACTCCCGCTACGCCCTTCACATCAGCGCCCACCTGCGCGTCAGCGCCCACGACGTGGTGGCCGGGTTCACCAAAGCCGCAGCCCAGCACGGCTACCCCGCATCCACGCTGACCGACAACGGGATGGTCTACACCGTCCGGTTCGCCGGCGGGAAAGGAGGCAAGACCAAGCTCGAGGTCGAGCTCCGCCGCCTGGGAATCACCCAGAAGAACTCCCGCCCAGCCCACCCCACCACCTGCGGGAAGGTCGAACGCTTCCAGCAGACGATGAAGAACTGGCTGCGA
>Ga0164308_10000248_pt1 | contig 29040 bp, 22 predicted proteins | sample Whisoiple_246_MG_FD_109983 | JGI IMG/M metagenome (GOLD analysis project Ga0164308, IMG submission 109983) | Soil microbial communities amended with fresh organic matter from upstate New York, USA - Whitman soil sample_246_MG | ecosystem: Environmental > Terrestrial > Soil > Unclassified >... | reverse complement strand
GCGAGACAGCGGGCCAGCCGGAGCGACAGCGCGAGATTTGTCAGCCGCTCACGAGCCAGGTAGATTGCGGCGTGATGTCGAAGTTCCTGCGTTTGCTAGCTTGGACTTTGCTCATCGCTTTCGCGCTCGTCGGCGTGATGCGACTAACGGTAATCCGTTGGTGGCAGGTGCCGCTCGGGGATCCCTACTTGGAGGCCTCCCTGGCTCCCAGCCTGCGCGGCGGGGATTGGGTGATCCTGTGGCGAGGAAGCCCGCCGATCGAGGGTAATCTCGTGCTCTGCCCGGAGCCGAAAACCGCTGGGCGCCCGGTGATTGCGCGCATCTTGGCCGAGGGCGGCGACCACATCAAAGTGGGCGACGCCACGCTCGTGAATGGACGTCGATTCGAAACCGAGAACGGCTGCGATGCGTTCACCGTGCACGATCCGGACGCGCGTGAAGACACTCGCCAAGCGTGTCGACGTGAAGTGGTGGGCAGCCGCACGCATCTCCGCGGGGAGCTGATTGCCTCGCTGCCCAAGCCGAAAGAAGCCGATGTCGACGTGGCGAGCGGGCAAGTATTCTTGGTCAGTGACAATCGCCAGTTTCCCTGGGACTCGCGCGAGTTCGGTACGGTGGAGCGCTCGACCTGCGCGGAAACCGTGGTCTTCCGGCTAATCAGCAAAGAGGGCTTCTTCGACGTCCCCAATCGCCTGATGCTGATCCGTTGAGCGCGGAAACTCAGGGCGCGCTCGTCGTTCGATGACGCGGCAGTTCTTGAGCCTGTGCGCGTGCGAGTGCTAGCGTGACGCGAGTTCGATGGGTCACGGTTCGCTGGAGGTTGGCATTGTCTGCGGTCGCTGCGAAACCTTCTCGCTCATGGGTGAAGCCCATTGCGTCGCCTGTGGGTACGACCTGTCACTCTTTTCGGCCGAACAACCGAGCGCTCGGCGGCCCTCGATCGTGCCGGTTGGCCTGCCGCTTCCCGTACTGGTCGAGAAAGCTCGTTCCCAATCGGGCGAATTTAAGCGAGTCTCAGGACAATCGGCCGACACCAGGTCGGAGCCGCCAGTAGCGTCACAGGAGGAGCAGATGGATCAGGCAAGGTACTACGTGTGCGAGTCGTGCATGACTCCCGTGCCAAGCGGGCACAAGTTCTGTGGGCGCTGCGGCGCGCCAGTACCGGACACGATCCTGCACATGGCGCCGTCGTTCTACAGTGACATGCAAGACGCGGCGAAAGCGCGCCTGATTCTGATCCGCGGCGAGGGCATGGATGGCTTGAGCTATCACCTCAAAGCCGACCAACACGTGCTCGGTCGTCAAGGCCAGCTGGAATTTCCAGACGACCCATTCATCTCGCCCAAGCATGCGAATTTTTTCTATCGCGACAATCGCCTGATCGTCCGCGACGAAGGCTCGCTCAACGGCGTTTACTTCCGCGTCCGCGGCGCGGTCGAGGTCTCTCCGGGCGACACGTTCCTGGCCGGTGAGCAATTGTTCCGCCTCGATCCGACCCCCAAAGCGTCGGATGGCGCGGATCCCGACGGCACGTTCTTCTACTCTTCGCCGAAGTATCCGAGCGCGTTCCGTCTGAACCAGATCTTGGAAGGCGGCGCGATCGGCATGACCGTGTGCGCACGCGGGTCGTCGTTGCAGATTGGCCGCGAAGACGGCGATCTGAACTTCCCGAGTGACGTCTTCTTGTCCGGCAAACATTGCACGGTCGCCGAAAAAGAAGGCAAATTCGTGCTCACGGACTGGGACAGCCGCAACGGCACCTACGTCCGGATCAAGACCGACACCGCGCTCACGCACGGCGACTACGTATTCATCGGCCGCAAACTGCTGCGGGTCGAACTCAACAGCAACTAGCCCGCACCGCTCGCGGACGGGTCAGCAAATGAAAGCGGTGCTCGGATTCGAGCACCGTTTTTCGTTTTGTGAGGGGGCGCTCGCGATCCAGCAACGCAGCTCGCAGCGCGCGCTCTCGAAACCCAGAGCGAGCCCTGAGTTTGAACCGCAACGACGCAACGTCCTGTCCGCCGCCACCACAAGACGGCTTCCACGAACATCCGATTGTCGTTTCCTCGGCGACCTGGGCCCCGTCTTTCTGCCAGGACCGCAGCGATCTTCGCCCACTTCCGATCGGCTAATCGGAGTCGAACCATCGACTCCCCCATGGAGCACACGGGCCATCCAATGGAAAGCAATTTTCCACCTTCCGGGCACGGGCACGGGCACGGGCACGCTTACGGGAGGACCTGAAATCAGGGACAACCCAGTCTCTCTCCGGATCGGACAGTGACGCCGAAGGCTGGGTGCTTTGTGGCGTGTTGATTGACCATCAACCCCCAAACTCCAGCTGCGGCGCGAACCGTGGAGTGAGCGCGCGGCGCGGAGGCGTCAGGCTTCTTCGACGCGGGGCTTGCGGCGGCGGCGGCGTTTGCGGGCGGGCTTTTCGCCGGCGGCGCTGGTGCCTGCGGCGCTCAGCTCGTTGCCTTCGATGGGCTCGCGCTCACCGAGGGCGGCTGCGCGCAACTCGACGACATCACGCAGCGCGGGATAAAGCTGGGTGCGCGCGAAGCGGCCAGTGCGGCCCGCCTCCACGCGCGGCATCAGAGCCACGATGCGTCGCACCGCGTCGGCGATCCGACGGGGCACGTTCAGGCGATCGACGATCGGCTCGAGGAATGCGTACGCCGCTTCGACGCGGTCTTTTTCTCCGGCGCAGGCCTCGCGCATCGGCTCGAGCAAAAGCATGGCCCAGAGCACGGTGTCATCCAGCGGAGACTTGCGCTCTTGGGTCGTGCGATCCACCTCTTGCAGAATGCGCCAGACGCTATTGTCGTCTTCCGGCAAATCCGCGAGATACGTCGAGAGCTCGGGCAAGAGCACATCGAGCACGCCGGTTTCCCAGGCCAACCAGAAAGCGCGCCGGGAGGCCCCGCTGCGCAGCAGCCTCAAGACTTCTTCGAACAAGCGGGGACGAGCGGCTTTGCGGAGCGCACCGCGACAGATCACGATCGCGTCATACACCTCGGGCGTTACCCCGAGGTCGAGCTGCGCTGCGAACTTGATCGCGCGCAAAATACGCACTGGATCTTCCTGAAAACGCACCACGGGCGTGCCGATGGTGTGCACCGCGCGCCGCTGAATGTCGGCCATGCCGCCCACCCAGTCGAGCACCAGGTTGTGATCCAGATCGTAAAACAAGCCGTTGATCGTGAAGTCGCGACGGTAGGCGTCTTGGTGCGCTTCACCAAAGACGTTGTCGTTGCGAATCAGCAGGTCTTCGTTCTCGCGCTGGCTGTCCTGCTCCGGCGGACGGCGGAAGGTCGCGGTCTCGATCACCTTGCCGCCACCGAACAGCACGTGCACGAGGCGAAAGCGGCGACCGATGATGCGCGAATTGCGAAACAGACGGCGCACGTCGTCCGGGCGCGCGCTCGTGGCCACGTCGAAGTCTTTCGGTGAACGGCCGATCAGCAAGTCGCGCACGGCGCCGCCGACCAGGTATGCCTCGTAGCCGGCACGAGTCAGTCGCTTCACGACCTTGGCCGCGTCGGGATCGATGCGGCCTTCTTCGAACTCGACCGTGTACTGCTCGGGCTCCGGTGCGCCATCTCGACCGAAGCGGCGCACGGGCGGCTCGGACTCCGGCTCCGAGTCCTCACCATTACGCTCGCGCGAGCGCGCTCCACGGGACGCGTGGCTGGGTTCCGGCTCTACCGGCTCATCTGGGGCTCGTGCCCCGCCCTTCGCGGGACTGCGTAAAACCATGGGCCGAATGTTCCGTGTCTCCTAGCACAGGCTGCGGCCGGGGCGTGCGGCGGGTGTGCGAGGGCACCGGAATTCCTGCCCGTCCGCGACGTACCGGCACGCCGGTTCCCAACCGGGCCAGCGCCCGACAAACCACTGGATCTTCGCACGGGCCCACCCGCCCGCCGGCGGAGGGCCAAGGAACACTGCCCATGGCGGCTCGATTTCGAATGTCCGGCCCGGAAGCCCCTTTGGGCGACCCCTCCAAGTCGGCCTCGTGCTCGTCGACCGCCGGCAGGCCGAGCGACCACTCGGGTTCGAGCCCGACCTGTTGCAAGGCGCTCCCGTCGGGGAGAGCGACCAGCAACGTCGTCAAGCGCAGCACCCCGGCGCCCGAATGGTCGTCGAAGTATTCCTGAACGCAGCCCTTGCCGAAGGTGTGGGCGCCCAGCAGCGGACCGCGGCCATAGCTATCGATCGCGCCCGCGATCATCTCGGCCGCGCTGGCGGTATAGCCGTCGACCAACACCGCAACTGGGCCCTTCCAAACGGCTTCCGAGTCCGGCGTGCCGGCGCGCAAAATCTCGCTGACCACGCCGCGGTGAATCAGCGGGAAGCTCGGCACCCCCGGCAGGAACAGGCCGATCGCGGCCGCGGCACCGTCAGTCGAACCGCCACCGTTGCCGCGCAGATCGAGCACCACACCGAGCGGCGGGTCTTCGCCTTTTTGAGCCACAGCCAGGCGATCGGCCAAGTCTTCACCCAAGCGATCGCCGACTTCGTTGATCGTGATCACGTCCACCCAGCCGTCGCCGTAGCGAACGTCCGTCGCGGGCAAACCGTTGTCGACGTCTTCCTCGCCCGGCGGAAACGCGACCGTCAGCTCGAGCGCCGTCGTACTCGGGCCCCGCAGGACTCGCACGGCGCGCACACTTTGTCCGTGCGGCGGCTCGACACGTGCGAGCTGCTCCACTTGCTCGACGCTCAGTCCGGCGGTCTCCGTGCCGTCCACCGACAGCACGAGATCGTCGATTTCGAGCGGTGCGCGCGGGCCATCGACGATCCGCACCCCGAGCGGCGTGCGCAGCATGTTGCTCCACAGGCTCGGCTGCTCGCCGTCCAAGGGATCGCCTGCGAACAGCGCCCATTCCTCTTCCAGGGGCGCCCATTCGCCGTGCGGATCGATAGCCGGCACATAGGCGCGAACGGCAGCCGCGAGCGCCACTTCGGACCAAGCTTCCAAGCTCAGGTCGGGAAAAAAGCGGGACAGTGCGCTACTTGCGGGGCCCTCCGCGAGTTCGGGCGCGACCTTCGAAAACTGCCCGATGCGTAGCCCCAAATCCGCCGCCAGCGTTCGCGCCGGATGCGAGACGGAATCGTCCTCGAACGCCGGGTCGTTGATCGCCGAAAGCGCGTGCTGAAAGTGCGCGGGCGGCGCTTCCACGCGCGCCTGCTCGAAGACCGCGCGCAGCCCGTCGACCCAATGCTTGGCATCCGCCCCCAGGGACCGCGCAACCCCACAGGGCGTGGCCACACTCGCGCCCTCGAGCTCGGCCAAGAGCGCGCCTGCCTGCGCGCGTACGGCGTCGGCCAACGGCGCATCGGGCGCGGCCGACCACAGACCGTGTGGATCGAACCAATCCGCCCACAAATCAGCGAACACCGGCGCGGGCACACTCGGCGGCGCGGCGGGCAAGCGCCGCCGCACCTCGGCGACGATCGCGCGCGCCTGTGAGCAGCTCAGCCGTGGCGGCTGACCGTTCGGGAGCTTCAGCGGTCGCTCGTCGGCCAGCTTCTCCTCGGCCGACACGGGCTGTGCGCTCGATGCAGACAGCGGCGCGCCCGGCTCCGCGAGAGTCGGCCTCGTGGATGAGGCATTGCGACAAGCCGTGCTCGCCAGGCAGGCGGCGAGCGCGGCGAAAGGCGCGAGACCAAGAAACGCGAGTCTTGCGCGGTTCGCCAAAGTGGACGAGAGCATGCGGGAGCACCTCAGGCCGCGCAAGCCAGCCCTGCCGAGTCACCGACGGGGTGGCCTTTTCCCGCCAAATCCCGGCGGCGTAGCGAGCTTCCGAGACGCGGCACGCAAAAACAGAAGCGGCGGCGCGCTACTCTCGAGCGAAGCCGCCACAGCAGTCTTTTTGGGCAGGCATCGAGACGCGTCTATCAAAAATCGCGGCGAGCGGCCCAGCTGGCTCCGGGCGCTCGCGATTCTGCAACGGGAGCTCGCAGCAGCCGCAGAATTTCCGCACTGTTCGGTTCGGGCTATGGTCAGCGTCGTGGAGCCGATGTCGCTGGTCTTGCTGGGCTGCCGCGTCGATGGTCCGGCCGCGCTCTCGCCGCCGGCCCGCAGGCGAGCGCTGCGCGCAGCGAGCGCGCTGCAAGCCGGCCTGACCCACGGCATCTTGGCCTGCGGCGGCAAGACCTGGAACGGCGTACGCGAAGCCGACGCACTGTGCGCTTTCTTGGCCGAGCGCGGCATTGCCGAGAGCGCGTTGGAACGCGAATCGAGCTCTCACTCCACTCGCCAGAATGCACACTACGCGGCCGCACTGCTGCACGCGCGCGGCGTGCGGCGGATCTGGCTCGTGACTTGTGATTGGCATATGCCGCGCGCTTTGCGCTGCTTCGAAGGAGCGGGTTTCCAGGCGGAGCCGCTGCCCGCTTTGTCCCCGCCAATTGCCGTGCGTGCGGGCCTGTTCCGCGCCGCGCGCGAACGCGTCTGCTTGGCGCTCGACGCACTCGCGACCCGAGGTTTCTCGAGGGTGTGATGCGTTTCGTCAAGCACCTCGGCTGGCTCGTGCTGTTCACGGCCTGCCGCGACCCTCGTCCTGCACCGAATGCGCAGCCGACGGCGTCGGCCCAGGCGAGCGCGAGCCCTGCCAATGGCGGCCGTGGCGCGTCCTCCACCGCCGAACAGCGGCGCGATTCTGCGGCGATTAGCGCCGAATTTCTGGCCAGTCGTGACGTGCAGGTGCGACGCGATGCAGCGCGCGCGCTCGCCCGCATCGCCGATGCACGCGCAGCCGAGCTCTTGCTCCTGGCTCTCGCAGACGAAGACCCGGAAGTGAACACCTGGGCTGCCTACGGCTTGGGCTACGCCTGTCGCGGACGCGAGCTGAAGACGGTTCGCGCCTTGGTCGCTCGCGCCGCGTCACTGCCGAGTGACGAGCGGCGCGCGTCGCGGCTGGCCGGCCGCGGCGAAGCCATCGCCGACGCGCTCGGTCGCTGCGCGAGCAGTGAGGCCGAAAGCACGCTGCGCGCGTGGCTACACGGACCACTACCGCGTGCGGAAGCGGCCGCGCTGGCGCTCGGACGGCTCGCCGTGCAGGGCGGCAAGCTCGATGATCTGACCTTGGTAGCCTTGCTCGATGCCGCCGATCGTCCTCGAGATCCGCTGCACAATGCGCTGTTTCCGCTGACACGCCTGGCCGCGCTCAATGCCTCCAGCGCCGAACGCACTCGTGCGCTCGCCCTGCGCTCGATCGCCGCACGCGCCCCGAGTCTGGAGTTTGCGCTGCGCGCCCTCGGTCGAACCGGCGACGGGGGCTACGATGCGCTCGGCACGCTCGCCGCGCAGCACGAGCTCGAACCACGGCTGCGCGCCGAAGCGCTGCACGAGCTCGGAACCTCGGGGTCTTCCGGTCAGAAAGCGCTCTGGGCGGTGTTCGACAGCGGGCTGCGGAGCTTGCCCGACGATGCCACCTTGCTGAGTGAAGATTTCGGCCCAATTTCGGCATTAATCGATGCTTTGTCGACGCCGATCTACGGCTCGCTCGCTCAGCTGCAAGCGCTGGCCGCGTTGACCATCGCCGAGGCCGACTCGGCCACGCTCAAGCGGCGCAAAGTGCATCTCCGTTGCACCGCCGCCGCGCTGCTCGCGGGAAGCAACTACCAGAGCCCACGGCTGCTGGCCTGCGACCCCGCGCCAGACAGCCGCGAAAGAGCGCTGGCTGGATTGCGCGTGCTGGCGCGGGAAAAGCTGCGAGGAGCGCGCAAAAAAGCGTTCCTCGCGGCAACGCGCGCAGACGATTCGCTGCTGCGCGAAGCGGCCCTGGATCGCTTGGCTGAGCATCCGGAGCTGGGGGAGACGTACGCGGTCTTGGCGGACGCGCTCGGCTCCAAGGCCCTCGGGGTAGTGGCCAGTGCCGCGCACTTGCTCGCGAGCTATCCAGAGCGTTCTGCGCGCACGCTCGACGAGAGCGGTGATGCGCGCAGCGCGCCGAGACCCGATGAAAGCGTGATTCAAGCGCTGCAAGGCGCTTTTACAACCGCCAGCGCACGGCACAGCATCGAGGTGCAGTGCCTGCTGCTGGACGCGCTCGGCGCGCTGCAAATTTTGAGCTTGAAAGACCATGCCAATGCCGCGTGCCTCAGCGACAACCCCAGTTTGCGCGAACACGCCCAGAAGGCCTTGCGCTTGCTGGGCGAGCAAGCGCGCCGCTGCGACTCGTTCGAGCCAGCGGCGCCGGGCGCAGCGATCGCGACCAGCACCAGCCGCACTCAGCTCAGCTTGGAGACTGATGCTGGGCCGCTGACGATTCGCTTCGACCCCACATTTGCCCCAGTCGCCGTGGCCCGTGTGCTGGCGTTGGCCGAGCGCGGCTTTTACGACGGAATGCTCGTGCACCGAGTGGTTCCTGGCTTCGTCGCGCAGTTCGGCGACCCCGGCGGCGACGGCTACGGTGGCGACGATCAGCCGCCACTGCGCTGCGAGACCTCACCCATCGCGTTCGAGCGCGGTTCGGTGGGCGTGGCGCTGTCCGGTCGCGATACCGGCTCGAGCCAGCTATTCGTGACCCTGGGCCGCTACCCGCACCTAGACGGCGAGTATAGCTGGCTAGGCGAAGCCGGCCCGGGCTGGGAGCGAGTCGCGCCCGGCGACCGCATTTTGCACGCGCGCATCAGCTCAGTGCCCTGATAAAACCAGCGTAGAAGTGCTAGAAGCGAGCGTCATGCTGCTCGCCGTCGACATTGGAAACACGAACATCGTGTTCGGCCTGTACCGCGGCCGCACGCTGGAGCAAACGTTTCGCGTTTCGACCGTCCGCACCCGGACGGAAGACGAATATGGGGTGATGCTCCAGCAGCTGCTCGCCTTGCGCAAAGTGCCGAACGACGCCATCGACGGAGCGATCGTGGCCAGCGTGGTGCCTCCGTTGACCGACGTGATGAGTGAAGCGATTCGCCATGCGTTCGCGCGTGAACCACTGGTCGTCGGCCCCGGACTCAAGACGGGCGTACCGGTGTTGTACGAGAACCCGCGTGACGTGGGCGCCGATCGCATCGTCAACGCGGTCGCCGCGTTCGAGCGCATCAAGGGCGCGGTAATCGTGGTCGATTTCGGCACGGCGACCACATTCGACTGCATTTCACCGAAGGGCGAATACTTGGGCGGCGTGATCGTACCGGGCGTGCAGGTGAGCTTGGACGGGCTTTTGGCGAGAGCCGCAAAACTATCGCGCGTGGAGCTCGCCGCGCCGCCCCACGTGCTCGGCCGCAACACGACGCACGCGCTGCAGTCAGGCGTAGTTTACGGCTATGCGTCGATGATCGACGGCTTGGTGGGTCGGCTCGAAGCCGAACTCGGCTACTCGTGCCACGTCATGGCTACCGGCGGGCTTTCCACGCTGATTGCCAAACATACGACGCGCATCCAAGAGGTGGACGTGAATCTCACGCTGGATGGCCTGTGTTTATTACACGAGCGCAATGCCAGCGCCGTCGAGGCGGCAGAGGCCAGCGCTGCCAAACGTCGCGCCGAGCGAGCGCGGTGAAGCGCCGCGCGCTGCTGCGGATCGCGCTGTCCGCCACTCCCTGGCTCTCGTTCGGCTGCGATCGTACCCACCAGCAAACCGCGACCCGCTCTGGCAGGCAGCGTTTGGTTTCGTTATCGCCCGCCATCACCGAAACCCTGTTTGCGATCGGGGCAGGCCCCGAGCTGGTCGGCGTGAGCGACTATTGCAACTACCCGGAAGAAGCCAAACGGTTGCCTCGCACGGGCACCGCGTTGACCCCAGGCTACGAAGCCATCGTGCGGCTGAAGCCGAGCTTGATCGTGACCGAAGCCGCGAACAGCGCTCCTCGCCGTGAATTGAGCGCGCTCGGTGTGACCAAATTTCTCCCGTGGCTATCGCTCGAGGAGATCGTGGCAAGCACCCGCTTGTTGGGCGCGTTGACCACGCACTCGGAGGCCGCCAGCGAACTTGCGCGCAAGTTGTGGGACGGCTTGGCGCTGGCCGAGTCAACCAGCGGGCCGCGCGTTCTCGCCGTGCTGGGTGAGACCTCCGGCAAGCTGAGCGAAATCTTCTTCATCAAGCGAAACTCGATTCACGGTGCGGTGCTGCGGGCCGCCGGTGCTCGCAACGCGGTCGCGGCCGATGTCCCGGGAGTGCCGCGCATGTCGCTCGAGGAATTGTTGCGCTTGGATCCGGACGCGATCATCATATTGGTGGCTCCCGGTCCGGACGCAGCCAGCGACGCCCAAATCCTGCGCGAGTACCAAGCGCTCGAGCCGCTCCGCGCGCGCAAGACCGGGCGCATTTCCGTGCTCAGATCGGACTCCGTGTTCAGCAACGGGCCGCGCATTCTGGACCTCGCGCATGCGCTCAAAGCCGAGCTCGGACGGCTCTTTCAAAGCTCATCGCCGGTCCCCTGAAAGCGATGACCGACCTCGAGTTCAGTGATTTGAGCGTGAGAATCGGCGAGCGCGTGTTACTCGATGGCGTAACGCTGCGGATTCGCGCGGGCGAGTTCGTCGCGTTGATCGGTCCCAACGGCGCCGGCAAAAGTACACTGCTGAAGACCGCGCTTGCCCTGCGCGCGCCCAGCTCGGGCAGCGTGCGCCTCGCTCAGTGCTCGGTTGCGGCGCTCGATGCACGGCGCCGCGCCGAGCTCATCGCTTGGCTGCCTCAGCACATCCGCGCCGACGAGCCAGTGACCGGCCTGGAGTCGGTGGCGGCAGCTCGCTACCGTTTTCGCGAGAGCCACGCGCTCTCGCGACGCGCAGCCGAGCGGGCACTGGCGCGCGTCGGCGCAAGAGAATACGCCGAACGCCGCGTGACCGAACTCTCCGGGGGCGAGCGCCAACGCATCGCCTTCGCCTGCTTGATCGCGCAAGAAGCAGAAATTTTGGTGTTCGACGAACCCGCAAACCACCTCGACCCGGCCCAGCAGTTGGACGTGTACCGCTTGCTCGGTGAGCTGTGGCGGGAAGGCCGCAGCATCCTGTGCATCAATCACGACGTGAATTTGCTGCACCAAGTCGGCGAGGCAGCGCGCGTGCGCGTGGTCGGGCTACGCGCTGGCCGGCTGGTATTCGACGCGCCGTTGGACGCGGCTACGTTGCCGGAGCAGATCGGCAATTTGTTCGGCGTCGAGATGGACTCGCTACAGGGGAGCGAGCAGCGCTTCATCGTCGCGCGCTCGCGGAGGACCTCTTGAAAGTGCGCGCGCTGCTGATCGTCGTCGCTTGCGTGCTGCTGTTGCTCGCGGCTGTTTTGGTCGGACCGCGACTCGAGGGAGCCCAGGGGCAATTCATCGTCTGGCAGCTGCGCGTGCCACGGGTCTTGGTCGGGATGTTGGTCGGCGCCACGCTGGCCTTGGTCGGAGCAGTGTTTCAGGCACTTTTTCAAAATCCGCTGGCTACTTCGGACACCGTTGGCACGACCGCCGGTGCCACGGTGGGCGCACTGTTTGCGCTTGCCCTCGATAGCTCGCGCACGGTTCAGGGACTGCCGCTCGTGACCGTTTGCGCGTTCGCTGGCGCGCTCTCGGCGAGTCTACTCGTGGCAAGCTTCGCGTCGTCGCGTCACGTACACTCGAGTGACGTTTTGCTGGCAGGCATTGCAGTCACGTTGGCGACCAGTGCGCTCGCCTCCGGCATTCAATACGTCTCCGATAGCCGCGCGCTGTTCGCTGCCACCCAGTGGTCACTCGGCCAACTTCCGCAGGTGGGCTATCGCGGCGTGCTGCTGCTCGCGCCGCTGTGCGCGCTGTGCTGTGCGTTGCTCTTGTTCCTCACCCGCCCGCTACAGGCGTTCGCGCTGGGCGAAGACTTGGCGCACAGCCAGGGCGTGAACGTGCCGCGTTTGCGCTTGTTGGCGCTCGGGCTGGGTTCACTCGGAGTTGCCAGCTGCGTCGCTTGGTGCGGACCGATTGCATTCGTCGGCCTGATCGTGCCGCACTTGGTGCGACGCATGATTGGCTCGAGCTACCGCGTGCTCTTGCCCCTGTCACTGTGCGTGGGCGGTGCATTGCTCGTCACTTGTGACACGGTCGCCAGGTTGGTCGTGCCCGGCCGCGAACTTCCGGTCGGGATCGTGACCGCGGCACTCGGGGCACCCACCTTGGTCTTCCTCGTGTCGCGCGGCCGGCGTTGAGCAACACGCGATTTCGCTCCCGTGCCGCGCTGACGCTTCATGCACGCGAACAACGAGGCGCTGCGGTGGCCCCTCGGTACGCGCGTCCCTAGGCGTACATCTTCATCATCCAAGCCCTCATTGGGTGTGCGACGGCAGCCGCGGCCTGGCGCAACTCGCTCCTTTCGAGCGGTACGCGGCGCAAGCTGACGGCTAGGTCGCCGTCCATCGCCTCGATGACGGCGTACTCCGCGTGCGGCAACAGAATCGGCTCTTTGCCCGCGGCGTACTCCTTGAAGGCAAGCCCCACGCTGCCTGGGTTGACGAGCAGAGTTCCCCGGTGCTGGCGCAGCATTTGGAGATGAGTGTGGCCGCCCGCCATCACCGTGGCGCGTCGGCCGCTGAGCAGCTCATCCACGCGCTCGGCAGGGGTCGTCGCCAGCAAGTCGGTCGTGTTCGATTCGGGCGTGCCGTGAAATAGCAGCAAGCTGCCAGAATTGTTCAACTTCAGCTCGAAGCGCGGTGCAAACGAGGCAATGAACCTCAAGTCTGCGGAAGTCAGCTGAGCGCGACACCAATCAACGGCTTCGACGATGATTGGCACCTCCGAATAGGATTCGATGAGGCGCTCATCGAGCATGAACTCATCGTGGTTGCCGAGGATGCAAATGCAGCCCAGATCCGCGACACGCGCGAGGACTTCGCGCGGCCGCGGACCCAACGTCACCACATCGCCCAAACACACGATTTGATCGACACCGGTGCGCGCGATGTCCGCCAATACGGCGTTCAACGCGAATTCACTGCCATGCAAGTCCGAAATCAAGGCGACGCGCATCCCAAACACCCCACGTGAAAGAGTATAGGGGCCGCACCCGGGGCTCAGTCAACGCGCGTTGTGACACACCGCTCGAGAGTTGCTTCGGGTAGGGAGGCGATCTGCAACGCGGATCCGACGCGACCACGCGCTTTGGCCCATCGTTACCGATTGCAGGGTCGGCACGGCTGCCGCTCGCGTCAAAGGCGACGGAATTTTTTCGAGAACGAGTCACCAAGCTGGGCATCGAAGCTACCCGCGCAAGCAGCGCGGAATCCGCCGCCCGCAGTGGGCTGGAGCGCGAGCGCGACCATGCTGGTGGCGCCACGAGCGCTTCCCCGAGAGCAAGGCGTGTCGGAGCAGCGAGTCCGCGAAGCCCCCGCTCGAACACGAACTCAGAGCGCCTGAAAGTACAACGAAGCTCCGAACGCAATGCGATACGCTTGCCACTCGACGCGCGCCTCGCCCTGCGCCGGCGCAGGCACCAGAAAGTGATCCCACGTGAACGACGCCGTGATGTCGATCAGCTTCGAGCCAGCCAATAGGCTGTAGCCTGCTCCCAAACCGAGCGGCAATTCCAGCTCGCCCTGCCGCGCGAGGTGATCGTAAGCCAGGCCACTGTCGAGCGAGACGAAGACGCTGGGGATCAGACTCCAAGTGAGCCGGAGCGGCACGTTTAGGCCCACGATCGGCGCGATCTTCTGGCGCAGAGTGCCCACTTCCATGGGCAGGAACACGCCCAGTCGAGCTGCCATCGAGCGACCAGGGCGCGCGAGTAGCAACCCGGGATTGATCCCCCAACCGGTGTCGCCGGGCGTCTCGAACGACGCGCGAATCGCCAAATCGACGCTCTGAAAACGGAGCTGTTGGGTGAAGAAGATCAGCACCGGGTCATAGTGAAATTTCGGCCCGAGCTGCAGCGGCATGAACAATGCGCCGGCCTCGAAATCGTCGAACATGCCAACCCGGGCGCCGCCGCGCATGTGCCAAAGATCGGGCTCTGCACCGGTGGCATCGGCCAGGCTCTGGTTCAGGTGCGCGTAGCTCGTGCCGCCGTCGATGATGCGCGAGGGGAAGCGCTGACCGAACGTCGCCGAGGAGAGTGGACCATACACCACGGAGACCACGTTGCGTGGCAAGGTCACGTGGCGCTCAGTCACCACGCCTTCGACCCCGCGCGAACGCGATGGGCTGGAACTTTTTTCGTGACCTGCGCGCGCGGCGTCGAGCAACTTTGCCTCGGGTAGCGCGAGTACGGCGTGTGCCACGCGAGTTCTTTCGTCCGCCGACACCGCAGTCTCGTACTCGCTTTGGGCATTCAGAAGGCGCGTGCGCAAGCTCGCGCGCTCGCTTTCGAGTGGCCCGGAGCAAACGTCATAATCCGCCTGCGTCGCGCCGTACTGGGCGTCTGCGGCGGCAATGCAAGCCTTGAACGTGACCAACTGCCGCCGGTACGCCGACAGCCCGGCTTCGAACGTCGAAAGGGCGCGCAGCGCCGCGGCACGGCGCGGCGGGTCCGGCACCTCTTGCATCGTGGCTTTGCGAAGCGCCGCGATCAGCGCCGAGAGGATCGCGCCGTCGTCGGCCTCACGGCTGAGCTCGCCGCTCAGCAGCATGATGGCAGTAGCGAGGGCGACCCACAGCATCGGCGGCTTGGTCCGAGCAGCGGCTCAGCGCATCCGAGCGAGTTTGTCGAACTCGCGCTGCGTGAGCAGCGTGCGAGCCTCGAGCATCAACCGCGTATAGCGTTCGAGCGCGGTGCGATCCGTGAGCGGCGGCGCGATCGAACAGCCGAGCGCGCCCGAGGCGATCGGGTCGGGCGTAGCGGGTCCCGATGCGCGTCGTTCGAGCTGGCTCGCACACTGCGCGCGCGCCGTGACGCGAGCGCGATCGAGTTCGCGACCCAGACCCACGACCTCGAGATAGATGGCGCGCAAGCGTTCGGCGCGAGCTCGGTCGGTGACGACCAAGCTGACCACTCCGGCCTTGGCCGTCGCGCGCGCAGTCAATTCTACGGCCAGCCGCGGCGGTGGCCGTGCAGAACATGCGCTGACGCAAAAAACAGCGCCGACCCCGAGGAGCGCTCGCAACGAAAACATCTCGCGCAGCCTTGCACGCCAGCGCTTGCGCTTCAATCGCGCAGGCCTGCTCGACCAAGGACGACGAGCAGTGCGGGTAGAACGAGAACGCTCGCGAGCAGGCTCAGTGCAATCCCAAGGCTGAGCAAAAGTCCGAGGCCCTGCATCGCCCGATAGTCGGCGGTCATCAGCGAGGCGAAGCCCATCAAGTTCGTGAGAGCCGCTACGCTCACCGCCGTGCCGGTGCCTTGCACCAGTGTTTCCAGGCGAGCAGCGCCCGGCCCTTCCAGCGAACGGTGCACGATGTGGACGCCTGAATCGAGGCAAATGCCGAGCAGCAGCGGAAGGGCGACCATGTTGGCCGCGGTGAATTGAATGCCCAGCGGTCGCATCAGCGCGAGCATCCAAATCGAACCGAGGATTACCGGCAATAGGGCCAAGAGCGTATCGCCCACACGACGAAACATCAGCCACAGCGCCAAGCTCATGAGTACGAGCGAGTAACCAGCGGCGCGGCGAAACCCCTCCGTGATGTAGCGCTCGTGGGGCAATAAATTCAGCGCGGTCCCAGCGACATTGGGGTCGAGGGCGCGTAGGCGAGCCGCGAATCGCGTCGCGAAACCTTCTTCCTCGACATTGCCCGCGGGATAAGCGTGCACGGCCAGCCGCGTCCCGTCCTTGGACACGAAACGCGACACGAACACGGCCGGCAGATCGGTCGGCGCGTAGTGCCCACGCTCGGCGATCCGACGTGCGGTGGTCAGAGCGCGCTGTAGCGCGCCCTCGAGTGCTTTACCGACGCGATTGAGCGCCGACGCCCCGGCATCCGGTTGGCTCGAGAGCCAAGCGGCCAGCCCATTGAGCTCGCGCGCGGCGCGGGTCGCGTCGCTGCCGTCGAGATTGGCTTGGCGCAGCGCGAAGGAAAGCTCGTCCAGCGTGTCGGCCAAGCGGGTGAATGCGGCCAGCCGCTCCGGGCCCTGTGCGGCACGGGCCTCGGGGATGCGAGGCGCGAAGTCCTCGAGCGCGGCGACCGCGTCTCGAATGCGCGCAATGCGCTCCGGCGTCTCCGGCGGCAAGAGATCGCTCGGACTCTGCACGAGGGCTACTTCCGAGGTCCGCCGCAGCTCGTCCGTGAGCTGACGCGCTTGGGCGAAGGACGAGACCATGAAGTGGGTATCGAGGGGCGGTGTGCCAGACTCCTCGATCCGCTTCAGCCCGCGGTAACTCTCGGCGTGTGCAGGTAAGAAGTCGAACGTGCGGCCGTTGAAGCCCGGTCGCGTCACCAGCAATGACAGAACGGAAACGAGCGTCGCGAGACCGGAGATCGCGAGCACCCACTTCGCGCGGCGTCCCACTAGGTTGAGCACGGTGGACAGCCCCAGCAGCTCGTGCATCTTCGGTTGACGTTTACCCGCGAGCAGCGGCAAAAGCGCTGGGAAGCCGACGATCGTACACACCAGTGTCACGAACAGACCCACGGCGGTAATCACGCCCAGCTGCGCAAAGGCTGCGAACTTGGTGGCGGTGGTGCTGAGAAAGGCGGCGGCGGTGGTGCAGGCGCCAAGCGCCACCGCGGGACCATCGCCCAACAGCGCGGTTGCCAGCGCGGGACGCACGTCCTCACCCTCGACGCGCGCTTCCGAGTAGCGGTGCAACAGATGCACGCCAAACTCGATGCCAAGCCCCAAGAGTACGCTCATGAAGCTGGAGGTCACGAGGTTCAGGCCGCCGTAAGCGAGCACCACGAACCCGAGCGAAATCACCATGCCGGCCAACAGCGGCAAGAGCAGCACCGCGACGTGCCGAATCGAGCGAAACACCAACATCAGCAACAAAAAGATGCCGACGGTCGAGATCAGCGAGGTGATGCGCGAACTGTCCTGCAAGCTCTTCAGCTCGTCCACGGCCAGCGCCGGCGCCCCAGTGAGGTCGGCGCGCACGCTTGCTTTGGGCAGCCCGGCCAAAGCCCGATCACGCGCTCCCCGGATACGTTCCACGACTGGCTTGAGTTCGCGACCTTCGTCGCTTTGCAATGCAGGAAATATCAATACCAAGTGGTAGGCCCCGTGACCCCCCACCAGATAGCCGTGCTCGTCGAACGCCGAGCCACCTGGGCTCGAGCCCGCCAGCTCTCCGAGTGAAAGCTGGCCGTCGCTGGTGAGCGCTTGGCGCAGCGCACGCAATCCGTCGGCCAGGCGCCCCAGCTTTCCTTTCGCCTGCTCCGGTAGTGGAGGGGAACCGGTGTCGCTATTTCCCTTGGCGCCTTCGAGTTCGCTGGAAAGACGCTGCTCTGCGGCTTCCGCCCAGCTCAGCCAAGGGTCGACTTCAGGCTGCAACGCGGCGCCGGCTTTGGGCAATAACTGCGCTAACTCGGGACGCCACACGAGCAGAGTTTCCGCCACGGTATCGAGCGTCACCCGGCCGAGCACACGCCGCTCGAACTCCGGATGCTTGGCCAGCTCGGATTCGAAGCGGTCGACGAACTGTCTTCGCTGCTCGGCGCGCTCGCCGGAGACGACCAGTACGGCGAGTTCGGAGCGCCCGAAGGTCGAGTAATAGTCGAACAAGCGTGTTTGGTGCGGGCTCGTCACCAGGCTCGTGCGCGAGGTGCTCACGCGCAGGCCTCCCAGCTGAATCAGCAGCCCCGCGGCAATCACGAGCAGCGCCAGGCAGGCAAGGGCGGCGCGAGGCCATTTCAGCCCGAGGGTGAGCAGAGCCTTGATCACGGAAGCGTCTCCGGGGAGGGTGCTAGCACGACTCCGAGCTCTCTCGGGCAACCTTCAGGGGCAATGGCCCAACTGCGTTTGCGCGCTGAGCTCGTCGAGCAGCTTCTGCTCGTCCAGTCGAAGCGTCGCGCGCCGAGCACGGCACTCGCAGAGCAGTGGTCGCGCGGGGCCCTTATCGCCGAGTGCCACGTACGCTTCTGCCAAACGCAAGCGGTTCGGCAAGTGCGCGGGGAAGCGGCGCACGACTCCCTGCAACAGCTCCAAGCCCGCCTCGGAGTCCCCATGACTGAGCAGTGCGGCGGGTGCCATCACGTATAGCGTCCCCAGCAGCCGCTGCGCCGCACCCGCGCGAAATGCGGGGTCGAGCTCGGCGCTGCGGCGCGCGAAGCGCTCCACCTCCGCGACCAAGCCGGGGGCGGCGAGTCCCGAGATCTGCGCCAGCCGCCCGGCGATGATCGCGTGACCGAGTGCGTCCTGCGCGGTCGACACTGGCTCTGCCCGCACCCGCTGGTAGGCGTATTTTCGATCTGCCGGAGTATCTGCCGCGCGCGCCACGAGCGCTTCCAGCGCGTCCGCCACGGCCAAAGTTGGCATGCGATCGGCGCGCAGCGTTGCGGCTACCGGCTCCCGCACCGGCGTATTCGAAGGCGAGCAAGCGAGCGAAACCCCGACCAGCAGCCACGCGCAGCTCAGGCAATGCCGTACGGCTAGGTGCACGATTAAGGCTTCGAATAGCGAGCCACCAGCGTGCGATAGCGCTCGTCGGTGCTCGGCCGGATGAGATCGATGCCGACGCTGGCGCAGGCTTGTTTGGCCTTCGCGCACAGACCGGCGAGCGATTGCTTTAGGCTCTTCGCCGCGCCTGCGTCCGTGCGCGGAAATGCCACCACGGTCATGCCCGGTAACTCGACGCTCTGCCACACCGAACGAAGCTCGGCGCCGTGTTCGATGTGTGCCGAGGCCGAAAGCTGTGCATCGTCGATCAACGCGCAGTCGGCCTGATCGCGGAGCACTTGCTTCAGGGGCTCGAGCGGGCGCTGTGCAGCAACGAGCGTGAAGTCGGCGAGCTTGAACGCGCCGTCAGCGACGACGCGATCGATGAACTTCACGTCGGTCGCGAATGTGGTTGCGAGACGATGCCCGACGCAAGCGTCGAGCGCGCTCGCTTGCTTCGAGACCATGAAATATCGTCGCCCGCCAGCCTGTGGGGCCGAGACCTCGCCGATTACGGCAAACGAAAGCGTCTCTTTCAGAGCGAGGTAGGCCGGCAGGGAAAGGATGCCAAAATCCGGCTTTTCATCGCGGATGAAGGCAAGCGCCGGGGGGCGCTCGGAAAAGTAACGGCCACTCGCCTTCGACCAATGATTTTGTTCCGCGACGACCCGCAAGAGCTCGTCCAAGAAGGGCTGCGCACGGCTGGCCGCTCCCACACCGTACTCACGGAGAACGACGAACGAGTGCGCGGATGCCGCTGCCGGCGCTGCCGCGACCGACAGCAACGCGCACGCGATCAACCACGGCATGGCGCGCGCATGCGGAGCTCGCATTTCACCTTTGGGGATTCCGGTCATGACGGCGCCACCTCGCGCGTGGTTCGCCGTTCACGCGGCGCAAGCTCACGGCAGCGCTCCGCTTCGGCCAACGCCCAGACCGGAAAAATCTTCAAGTAGTTGTCGTAATGGATGGCGCAGGTCTTGTTGAACACGCCGGCGATCCCCTCCGCTGGGAAGCTGCCATCCGCGCATTGACGCTTGTTCAAAAATGCGACGGCGCGCGCCACGGCTGCGCTCCGGCCACGGCCGGCAGCGATCAACGCGAGCGTGGCCCAGGCCGTCATCACGGCTTGCCCGTGCTCGGTGGGCACGTAGTGGCGCCGCACGCAGCTTTCCGGGGACTCGCCCCACGAGCCATCGGCTCTTTGGCGCGCGAGCAAGAACGAGCAGGCGCGCTCGATCTCGGGAGCAGTGTCGGACAGCCCCGCGGCTTTGAGCCCCAAAATCCCGAACCAAGTGCCATACGTGAAGCACACGCCCCAAGAGCCTTCCCAAGACCCATCCACGCGCTGGGTCTCCCTCAAGAATCGCTGCCCAGCCTCGATCGCGCGCGCGATGCGCTGTTCGCCGTCGGCGCGGGGATGACGTTCGCGGTAGGCATGGAGCGCTTGCATGCACGCCGACGTGCACTCGACGTACGAGTAGTCGATCATGATGTCGCGAAAGCAATCCGAAGCATTCAATGCCTCGAGCCAAGCAGGGCCGCGCGTCAGTTCGTAAGTCGCCCACCCCCCATCGGGATTTTGCAATGAGAGCATGAGCTCGACGGCGGCGTCGATTCGCCAGCGCGGCAGGGATTTGCCCGTGGCAGCCTCGATCGCAAAACACGCTTTCAATCCCTCGGCCGTGCAATCACTGATCGGCCAGCCATGTGCGCGGCTCGAAAAGGGCCAGCCGCCCTTGGAGGTGTGCCGGAAACAGCGCTCCTTCTCGGGAACGTCTTCCAAGACCTGATTGGCTTCGAGGTACCTGAAAGCTGCTTCGAGCAGCGACCGCGAGCGCTCGTCGATCGGCGTGCGAGCGACGGCTTGGGCCGCGAAGGCCGTGTCCCATAGACGCGAGCTGTCATAGCCGTTCATCTTCAGCCCATCGTGTGCCTGGTACAGATAATCAGCGAGCCTGCGCGCGTGCTGCTGGAGTTCATGGCCGTTCGGACTCTCGAAGTGCCAGACCAACGTGTGCAGCAACTTGCTGATGGGCCCGATGCAGATGTAGTCCGTATTTGCGTCCTCGCGTCGAATTTGGTCGAGCACGTAGTGCAGCGCTCGCGAGCGCAGCACCCGCGGGCAGCGTGCCTGAAAGCCGAGCAAGAAGCGGCCAGCGACCTCGAGCAGCGGCGAACGAACCGACAGCTGATCGCTCGGCGCTACCGCGTCGCGCGCGCGATCCCAGTCGGTTTGCTCGTAGCTGCCTGCATAAAGTTCGCGGCGCAGCTGCTCCAAAATGGGGCTCAGCGTCGCGGCGCTCCGGCGCCCGTACAAGTAGGAGAGCGGCAGGTAGACCATTCGGCAATGGCACCACAGCCTGCTGGGATGAAAGGGCAACCGCGTCGGCAAGAGCCAGAGCTCGGGCAACACCGGTGCGAGCCCGCGGTAGTCATACAGGTTCAAAACCGCCAGAAAGTATTTGCCCCAAGCCGCCGACTGAGTGGGGCCACCGTGCTGCTCGAGCCAGCTGCGCGCACGGGCTAGCCAACTCGCTTCGGCACCTTCGCCCAGCAGGCGCGCGCCGACGTAGTTCAGCACGGTGGGGAACACGCCGCTCGGGGCCTCGACGTGCAGCCCGAAACCGCCATCCTCGTTTTGGTGCGTTCGCAAATAGCGCAGCATTTCCAGCCGCGCAGCCGGTTCGATGCCGATTCCGGCAACATGGCAGGTCGAGACGTACAAGGGCAGCAAGAATAGCGGTCCGCCGTAGTCGCCGTGCCAGGAGCCGTCCGCGTGCTGCGCGCGCGCGAGGTACTCCAGCCCCTTGGCGAGCGCTCCAGGCTCGCTCGCTCTCACTTCATCCGGGTTGAGCCACGCGTCAGACCCGAGCATAGCCCTCTCGAGCCCCCGCCTTGGAGCGTGAGGGCGGAGTGAGCTTGACCAGACGCTCCTTGAACTTGGTCATCGAGCTCGCGTAGCGACGCCGCAGCGCAGCGTCGTCGCCGGCGTTCCGGAGACAGTCCTGGATCAAGTCACCGACGGCTTCGCGCGAAATCTTAACCGGGCGATCGGCGATCAGCACCGCGTCGTTGCCGATGGCCAAGACCAGGGTCTCGAGCGCCATCCACAGCGGCAAGAGACAGAACAGCCGGAGTTCGACCTGCTCGGCGGGGATCAGCAGCACGTATTCGAAGGCCTTGCCCAGGTGCTCACCCGCTCGCTCGAAGATCGGCGCGAGCGCGCGGTGAGCTTGTGAGCGGTGCTCCGAGGACAGCAGATTTTCTCGCGAAAATCCTTCTATTTGACAGAGCTGGCGCGGCACGTAGCAACGGTTGCGCGCAAAGTCCTCGGTGACGTCCTTGAGGATGTTCACGAGCTGCAGGCCGATTCCGAAAGATTCACAGCGGGCGCGAAGCTCGAGCTCCAGCGCGCTCCCGCTGCTGCCGAGCCAGGCTGAAAACAGGTCCGTAATCAAGTGGCCCACGGTGCCGGCGACGAAATAGCAATAGCGCTCCAGATCGCTGACGCTATCGATGATTGTGAGCGCCCCCGGTCGGTCGCGGCGACAGTACAACCTCATGCCGTTGGCCATCTCGGAGAGCCAGGTAATCGAGACCCGGCGTGTATCGGGGTCTTGGCTCAGGAATACGTTCATCACTCTGGGCAGTGACTGAACCAAGCGCAGCGCCGGATCGTCGTCGCCGAAGGCAGCGAAGCGAGCACTGAAGCTCTCCGGGCTCTGCACGCCGTCCAGCACGGCGATGAACGAAGTGAACAGCCCATCCCGCTCTTGGCTGCCCAGTTGCTCGTGGTCTTCGACGGTGTCGACCACGCGGCACAATAAGTAGGCGCAGGTGAGCGCCACCCGCAGGGGTCGGGGCAAGAGCTCGATCGGCTTAGAAAACGTGCGCGAGACGTCGACCAACGCCTGCTCGCAATAAGCCCAGTCTGCCTCGTTCACGCTCATCAGGATGTACTCCGTTCGTTCGAAGCCAAGCTCAATTCACCGGTCCGAAGGCGAAATCCGCCAGCCTGCCGCGCATTGTCCAGGGGCAGACAGGCGCGCAGCGGCCACTCGAGCCAGCCGGCATCCTCCCGCAGCTCACGCGCCCACTGGCTCCAGGATTGACGGCGAGCCGCACTCTTCCCTGCTCCACGCAGCACGACGTGCGCGGACGCGCGCAAAAAGGCATCGGCGAAGCTCGTGCCGGCTCGGTCGTCGCTCGTCAATAGGCGCATCGTGCGGCTGCGCTCCCTCGGGCTCGTACGCAGCATGCGCAACAGTCCGTGTCGGACTCGTGTCGCGCTGGCATCCTTTCGAGCGAAGGCGAGATACAGGACGCTCGCCAACTGCTCCGCGACATGCACGTCGCGCTCCCGTTCATAGGCAGCGAGGCTGTCGGCCTGTGCCGCCGCGAAGGCGTCCATGATCCCGAGTGTCATGCCTACTCCGCTCAACGGGTGAACATGCCCCACGGCGTCGCCGATCAGCCAGACATTCCGCTGACCGTAGAAAGCACGCGAGCGCGCTCCGGTGGCCGCCCAGACCAGCGGTTTTTGCGCCGCGGCGCGCAGCGCGGGTTCGAGTTGGCTCGGCAACACTCGGCGGAACGCGCTGTACACCGCTGCTGCGTTGCGTTCGGCGATCGAGCTCTTGCCGGGGAAATCCAAACAAGCTCGGATCCGCCGCGCGTCGATGCGGTACAGCAACGCGGGCCCTGGGCCGCCCAAGAACACGTGCCCCAGCCCCTCGAATGGCAGCGAAGCGTCCAGCAGTTCCAAGCCGGCAATGTACGACAGATGCTGATTCGCATTTTGACCGCCGAGCGCGGCCCGCACCTTGGACGCGCGACCGTCCGCGCCGATGATGCGTTCAGCGCGGAGGCGCACCCGACGCGAGCGAGTGCGGTCCTCGACCTCCACACCGTTGCCATCGAGACCGACGAACACGTGATTCGGCAAATACGTCAGATTGGCGAGGCTCGCGGCATGCTCGCGCAAATGCGCGACCAGTTCGTCGTGCACGCGGGTGATGCCCAATCCGCCGTCATAAGGTAGGCACACCGGATCGGCAGCGTCGTCACCGAAGATGGCAAAGCCATGGCCCTCGGTCGCGCCCAGCGCGCCGACGTCTACGCCCAACGCGCGCAGCGTCCGCACTCCGGGCGGGTGGATCCACTCACCGGCAAAACGAGCGGAAGCGGCCGGATAGCCTTCGATCAGGGTCACCCGCGCGCCCCGCTTCGCGAACGCGATGGCTGCGGTCGAACCCGCTGGGCCTGCGCCGACGATGACGACGTCGCTCGGCTGCGCGCTGGGCTGGAGGGATGTCACCATGCGCAGATCATCCGTGATAGAGACCGCTGAAGGCGCGCTTGAGCACCTCTCGTGTGGCACGCGCCGAGCTGAAGCTGAGCGCAACATCCAGCGCCGGGCTCTTGAGTGCACTCATCAACAAACGCCCCCCCAGCATGCGTGGGGCGAGCGACCGCATGACGCGGGTCTGGTACGTGCGACCGTCGAGATCTTCGCGCCAGCCTCGCTCGGAGAGTTTTGCCAGATGAGTGCCCGCGAGATGACCGCTCACGAGCGCATGGTAGATGCCCTCCGCGGTCGAGAAGTCGGCGAGCCAACCGGCTTCGCCCGCTCGTAAAATGCCCGGCGCGCTCAGCTGCCGGGGCACGCTGCTCACCTGCACGGGATGGCCGATCCAGCTGCCGAGCTGCTGTGCGCCACGCAGCCGCCGAGAGAGACGCCGCTCCAAAAATGCTTCGAACCGCTGCCGTGCGTTCGGCTTGGATTTGTGGGGCGCGAAGCAAAGGCCCACGTTGACCCGGCGCTCCGTTTCCGGAAAAACCCAGCCGTAATGCGGCTTGAGCTCGCGATCGAAGAATAGTTCGACCACATCCGAAGTCCCTTGCAGGCCCTCGTACCAGCCCATGATCGTGTGCAAGGTCGACTGACCCGCAGTGAAAGGAGCGCGTCGTCGTTGACGATCGAACCCCCCGGTTGCGCCGCTACAGTCGATCACGGCGTCCGCTTCGAAAGTTCCCTCGCTCGTCTCGACGGCGACTTGGCCGCGGTGGTTTTCGATGCGGCGGACGGTGCAGCCCTCGCGAACATCCGTGCCGCGCCGTTGCGCCTCGCGCGCGAGCAACTCGTCGAACTCGCTGCGCAGCAGTACTGCGGTTTCGTGGTCTCCACGGAGCTCCACTCCCCGACCATTGCTGCCAGCGATGATCGCGCCGTCGATCCGAAACGCCCGCGCTCGAACGCTTTCCCCGACGCCCAGTCGATCGAGAAAGGAGAGCGTCCATGGGGAGAGGCCGCTACCGCAGGCCTTGGTGCGCGGCAGCGGCTTGCGCTCGAGCAGCAGACACTCGCTGCCGGAGGAGGAAGTCAGCCCGAGCGCGGCCGCGCAGCCGGCGGGCCCCGCACCGATCACGATCGTTTTGCGCTTTTTCCTCACAGTGTAAGACCTCTGGGTCCGAGTGTTGGCTGCGTCAAGCTCGCCACCTGATTGCCACCATGTGAAGCGCTCCGCGCGCACCTCGCTCTTGCCGAGTATCGAATTCGCCCGCGTAAGGCAAGCGAAGCGAGCACGAGACGCATATGTCCAGTTTCGCTGGAAGTAAGGCCCTGCTCGCTCGGCGTGGATCCGCACGAAAGACGTGCTGCTTTCAGCAGACTTCGCCGACGCGAATGGAACTAGGCTCTGGGCATGTACGTCCATGCCAAGACCCTTGGTTGGCTCACCCGTCCTGGTGCGCGCGAGGGTGGGCTCACGCTACGAAAGAGCCTGTACACGAGCGGCTTTGCTATCGCTCACGCACTGATGTTCAGCACCGTCTCGATCGCGCGTTGGCTCGATCGCTTCTTGTACCCCGCGTTCGAGCTCACGCCGGTCACGCCGCCGCTGTTCGTGATCGCCACACCGCGCTCTGGAACCACGTTCTTGCATCACTTGCTCGCTCTCGACGACGAGCAATTCGTCGGCTTCAAGCTGTACCAAACGCTCGCCCCTTCGGTACTGATGGACCGCGCGATCGCTCGCCTGCGCGATCTGGATCAACAAGCTGGACTCGGGCTCGGCAGGGTGCTCGATGCCATCGATCGCCGCATGTTTACGGCTTGGAACGGCATTCATCGCGTGGGCCTGCGGGCGGACGAGGAAGACGAAAACCTGTTCGTGTACAGCTTGGTGAGTCCGGCCTTGTATATGTTGTTTCCCGCGATTCGGGCAATTCCGGAGCTGGTCGACCTCAGCGATTTTCCGCAAAAGAGCCTCAGGCGATTGGCTCACGACTACCGCGAGACCGTGCGGCGCTTGCTGTACGTGAGTGGGGGCAAGAAAACTCCGTTGATCAAGAACGTCCTCATGCCGAGTCGGCTGGCCGTTGCCAAGCTCGCCTTTCCGAATGCGCGCTACGTGCACATCGTGCGCGATCCGCGGGAAGCCATCCCCTCGGCCGTGAGCCTTTTCTACGCGATGTGGCAGACCCATTCACCGACCATTGCTGCGAATTGTCCAGAGACGCGCGCGCTGGCGGATATGTTTTTGAAGCACTACCGCTTGCTCTGTGACGAGAAGCAGAAGCAGCCAGAAGGCAGCTGGGTGACCGTGCGCTTCGAGTCGCTGGTGGCCGATCCAGTCGGCACCGTGAGCTCCATCTACGAGGCGCTCGGGCTGTCCGTCACTCCTCGCTTCCGGAAGCGGCTGGAACAGGCGGCGGCCGACGGCCGCCGCTTCAAAAGCAGGCACGCCTACGATCTCGCGCGCTTCGGCCTGAGCGAGGAAGACTTGCGAAGCGCGCTCGGGGCACACTGGGAACAGGTTACCGGCTCGGAGCTGGAGGGGACGGCGCTAGCGCTCGACTAAACGCGGGCTCGAGCTCGCACTCGGACTTGACCTCTGGCCGCTACGGCAGAATGTTGGGGCCTTGGAAGCGACACCGCACGCTGAGCCAATGAACGATGGAAGCGGCCTCGGGCGCCGCGAGTCCCGCGTCGCCGAAGTGCGGCGCTCTGGGCCGAGTGGCAATTTTTGGTACGCCGTCGAGCTGGGGAGCAAGCTCCGCCGCCGTCAAGTACTGGCCGTGGTTTGGTGGAAGCACTCGATCGCGCTGTACCGCGACGACTCGGGCAAGGTCAGCGCGCTGGAGGATCGCTGTGCGCACCGTCAGCTGCCGCTCTCGTGCGGCCGCGTCGAAGGCCAGCGCCTGGTGTGCCAGTATCACGGCTGGAAGTACGACGGCGCGGGTCGCTGTGTCGAGATCAGCCACGAGCTCGGCAAAGGGCGCGACAAGCTGCCGAAGATCGCGATTCGCTCCTACCCGGTCAAAGAGCGCTACGGCTTGATCTGGGTTTTTCCCGGGGATCCGACGCTCGCAGACAGCGTGCCCCTACCGGAGATCCCCGAGCTCAGCTGTGCCTCGCCTTGGCCAGTGATCCCAATCGACATCAGCATCGGCGCGCATTTCTCGATGATCGTCGAGAACGTGTGTGACTTCAATCACGCCTACCTGCATCGCAACAAGGAACCGTTCGTGAACCCGGAGCTGGTGGAGTACGGGCGCACCGGTGACACCATCAACGTCACCTACAAGACCTCGTTCGGCAACAGCCTGATCGCGCGGCTGGCTTCGGAGAACGGCGGCAAGGGGCTCGATCGCATCAAGCTCTGGTACCAGTACCCGTATCAAGGGTCGGACATCCTCGGCAAATATCTGCATTGGCTGTTCATGCTGCCGATCGACGAGCGCACCACGCGCTGCTTCTTCCTGTTTCTGTTCGGCCCGATCGAAATTCCGGTTTTGCGCTGGACCATTCCGCGGCCCTTGAAGCCGCTCGCGCTCAAGCTCGCCAACTTGCTCTACGTGGAGCCACTTTTGGCCGAAGACAAATGGGTGCTTGAGGCCGAGCAGGCCGGTTTCGATCGCCACGCCGATCGGCCCATGATCGAGCTCAATCCAGCGGTGATCGAGTTCCAAAAGCTGACCTTGGAGAAGGCGCGCGAATATCAGGCGAGCGAGCTCTCGCGTTCACTGAGGCGCCGTCAGGCCGAATCGGCTCAAGCGGCCCGAGCCTCCGCCGGAGCGGAACACAGCCTGTCGGAAGATGCGCCGAATCCGGACGCCTCGGCGGCCCAGTGAGACCGAACGCTCAATGACCACGCTCGTCACTGGAGCCACCGGACACATCGGCAACAATCTCGTGCGGGCATTGCTCGCGCGGCAGGAACGCGTGCGCGTGCTGTGCCGCGCGGGCTCGAGCCCCAAGCCGCTCGCCGGGCTCGATGTCGAGCGCTTCGAAGGTGACTTGCGGGACGCCCCGTCGCTCGCGCGCGCCGTAGCGGGCGTCGAACGCGTGTATCACGTCGCCGCCATGATCAGCATTCGCAGCGGCGATCGCGAGGCGCTCTGGGATACCAACGTCGCTGGCACGGCGCGACTGCTGGCCGCGGCGCGGCAAGCGGGCGTGAAGCGAGTCGTGCACACGAGCTCCTTCGGTGCCGTGGGCCACAATCCAAACGGTCCTAGCAGTGAAGAGCAGGCGCTCGATCCTGAGGAACCCGCAACCGACTACGAACGCAGCAAAGCCGCTTCGGAGGTAGAGGTCCGGCGCGAGGTCGAACGCGGACTCGACGCGTGCATCGTGAACCCGTGCGCCACCGTGGGCCCGTTCGATTTCCGCCCCAGCTTGGTCGGCCGTACCTTCGTCGATTTTGCATTAGGCAAGATGAAGGCGTACCTACCGGGTGCGTTCGACTGGGTCCCGATGCGTGACGTGATTTCCGGTCACTTGCTGGCCATGGATAAGGGGCGTTGCGGCGAACGCTACTTGCTGTCCGGGGAAGTCGCGACGCTCGATCAAATTCTCGATTGGTTGGCCGAGGACACCGGCCGCCCACGCCCGCGCTGGCGCATTCCGGCGGGGCTCATGCTCGCCCTCTCGCTGCCCAAAGACGCGATCGAAGCCCGGTTCTTCCCCGACAAATACCCGCGCTTCAATCAACACTCGATCAGGCTTTTGACGAGCGGCAAGTACGGCAGCAATCAAAAGGCTTGCCGAGAACTCGGGCTAGCTCCCACGCCGGTCCGCCAAGCGTTCCATGACGCGGTGGTTTGGTTTCGCCAAAACGGCTACTTCTGATTCGACCAATTCGGCGCGAGATCGTGCGCGCGCGGCCATCCCGTTCGCGATGCCGTTTCGGCACGGGGCGCGGGCGCGGGCACGGGCACGGGCACGGGCACGGGCACGTTTTTTGGGAGCATAGCGGTCAGCGCCAGACGAACAGCTGGGAGTAGCGCTGCTCGAGCTCAGGCGTCTCGCCCAGATCGGGGTCACTCTCGCTGAGTAGCTGACTATCGAGCAAGGCAGCTTCTACGCTTGCAGCGCTTTGCTCGCTGGACTGCAGACTGGTCGAGACCGTCAGCTCCGGCGCGAGCGGCGCCTCATACGGGTCGTCGACCCCGGTGAAGCCGCGGAGTTCGCCTGCGCGCGCGCGCTTGTACATGCCTTTGACATCCCGTCGCTCGCACTCGGTCAGGGGACAATCTACGTGCACCTCGAAGAAGCGAGACAATTGCCGCCTGGCTTCGTCGCGTGCTGCTCGATAAGG